>Ga0180435_10001922_pt1 | contig 21346 bp, 18 predicted proteins | sample SS_ome_3_FD_132467 | JGI IMG/M metagenome (GOLD analysis project Ga0180435, IMG submission 132467) | Hypersaline lake sediment archaeal communities from the Salton Sea, California, USA - SS_3_S_1 metaG | ecosystem: Environmental > Aquatic > Non-marine Saline and Alkaline > Hypersaline >...
CCGGATCGATTGGTTCGGAGACGATGCGCAACTGCTGCGCGGAGACGCGCAGGTTCACGTACTTCAGCGGCGGCACGTCGATCTCGCCGCTGTCGTAGCGCGCCGGGTCGGCCTCGACGAATGGCAGGAAATGCGCCTGCACCGCGTCGGCCACGGCAGACATCGCGGCCAGGTTGTAGCCGGGTGGCGCATTCATCGTCGCGAAAGCCTTGGCTTCCTCGCCCTCGGGCAGGTACTCCGCGGGCGGCGTCAGCCACGCGGCGATGGCGCCACTGGTCGCAACCACTATCACGATGCACGCGGCACGGCGCGCGCGCCCACCGATGATCCAGCCGATCGCACCGAGCGCGCCGCGGCGCACGCGGCCGGCGCTGTGGCGCGCCGCCTGGATGCCGAGGCGTGCACTCGCCGTCGGCACCACGGTGATGGCGACCAGCATCGAGACCAGGATCGAGGCGGAGACCGCGATCGCGATGTCCGAGTAGAGCTGCCCGGCCTCCTCGGCAATGAACACGATCGGAATGAAGACCATGATGGTGGTCAGGGTCGAAGCGAGCACGGCCGGCCACACGCGGGTCACCCCGGCGATCGCGGCGGCCGCGCGGTCGAGACCACGGCGGCGCTCGAGTTCGATGCTTTCGAGCACGACGATGGCGTTGTCCAGCGTCATGCCGATGGCGAAGGCAATGCCGGCGAGCGAGATGACGTTGATGGTGCGTCCGGCGGCGAGCAGGCCGATGAACGCGGCGATGGTGCAGATCGGGATCCCGATCACGCCGACCAGGGTCGTACGCACCGAGCGCAGAAAGGCGAACATCACGAGCGTCGCGAGCAGCGCGCCGATGGCCAGGTTCTTCCACACGTTGAACACCGAGTCCTCGACGTAGCGCACGTCGTCGGCAGTCAACGCGATGTGCATGCCGGCCGGCGCCAGCACTTCGCGATCGATTTCGTTGACCTCGGCCATCATCGCGCGCTTGATCGCGATGACATTCGAGCCCTGCTCGCGCTGCACGGCAAGCTGGATTACCGGTGCACCGTTGACGAAGGAGCGGTCGCGCAGCTCGCGGTGGTCGAGCACGACCCGCGCCACCTCGCCCAGCGTCGTCACGGCATCACCGCGCCGCGCGACGATCAGCTCTTCGAGCGCGGCAACCTCGTCGAAGCGGCCGATCGTGCGCAGCAGGTAGCGCCGCTTGCCGCCCTCGATCTCGCCGCCGGAGACATCGCGGTTGCGCGCGCGCAGCGCGTCGCGCACGTCGGCCACGGTGAGGCGGCGCTCGGCCAGCCGTGCGGCATCGAGCAGCACGCGCACTTCGCGCTCGGCGCCGCCGCGCACGTCGACCTGCGACACCCCGGGGACCGTCTCCATGCGGGTACGCACCTGGTCCTCGATGAAGTCGCGCATCATGTCCATATCGAGCGCACGCGGATTGCCGGGCCGCGGGGCAATGCGGAAATACATGAACGAATTGGCCGAAAACGCGGCCGCGTAGATGCGTGGCTGGTCGACGTTCTCGGGATAGGCGGGCACCTGGCTGAGCGCGTTGTTGACGCGTATCAGGGTCTCCGTGACGTCGATACCGAAGGGAAACTCGAGTTCGATCTCGGCGCGCCCGCTTTCGGCGACGGCGATGATGCGCGCGAGGCTCGGCACCGTGCGCAGGTACTTCTCCTGCTCGATGAGGATTTCCTGCTCGATGTCCTGCGGCGTCGCGCTCGGCCACTCCGTGCGCACGGTGATGGTGCGCACCTCGAGGTCGGGGATCATCTGCACCGGGATGCGCAGCGCCGCGCTGATCCCGAGCACGGTGATGATCAGCGTCGCCACGGTGACGAGAATGCCGTTGCGTACGAGCCAGGCGAACATCAGCGCCGCCCCGGCGAACTTGCAGGCGCGTCCCGCGGACTCATCCGCCGGGTGTGTCGGGCACGACGCGCTGCCCCTCGACCAGCCCTTCGTTACCGCGCACCACGACCTGCGCGCCCGCCGCCAGTCCGCTGCGGACTTCGACCAGGCCGTCGAAGGCACGCCCGATCTCCACGCGCTGCTCGCGCACCGCGTGCGCGGTGTCATCGTGACGCTCCAGCACCCACACCGTGACCCGCCCGTCCGGGTAACGCAGCAGCGCATCGCGCGGCACCGTCACACCTTCGCGGCCGTCCGCCAGACGCAGCCGCGCGCGCGCCGACATGCCGGGGATGATGGGCACGGCCGCGTCGTCGAGCCGCGCCAGCAGCAGAAACGTCCGCGACTGCGTATCGCTGCGCGGTACGCTGGCGATTACGCGCGCGGCGAGCTCGCGCCCGGGCAGCGCATCGAGCGATACGCGCAGGGCGAGCGCCGGCGTGATGCGCGGATAGAACTCCTGCGGCACCTCGAAATCGATGCGCAACGGCGCGGTCGCGGTGAGTTCGACGACCGGCGCACCGGGCTCGAGCCATTCGCCGGCCTGGGTCATGCGCTGGCTGACCACGCCGGCGAAGGGCGCCTGCAGCGTGTGGCGCGCGAGCAGTGCTGCTTCGCGTCGCTCGCCGGCTTCACGCACCTCGACCGTGGCGGCATCCATGTCGACCTCGGCGCGACGCGCGCGCAGCTCGGTCTCGGCGATGGTGAGTTCGGCGCTGAGGCGCTCGGCCTCGGCCAGGCGCCGGCGGGCGTCCTCGAGCGCGGCGCGCGCCTCGCGGGTCGCGGCGCGCGCGGCCTGCAACGCGATGCGCGCCAGCTCGCCATCGAGCGTGACCAGCGGCGCCCCTGCCTCGACCCGGTCACCGAGTTCGACGTGCAGCGTCTCCACCTGGCCGGCCACCTCGCTCGACAGTCGCGCGAGCCTGGGCGAGACGACGCTGCCGGTGACCCGCACCTCGTGCACGACCTCGCGCAGTTCGGCCGTGGCGACGACCACCGGCGGCGGCGTCTGCGCCCGGGCGGTGACGCTCGCGAGAACGGCGCACAGTGCCCAGAGCACACGGGTGGCGGTTGGCATCGACATGTCGGCCGACGATAGCAGATCCGCGCGCAGCGGTTGCCAACATCCGTCCCGCGCCGCTGTCACGTTTGCGTGCACGGCATCGTCTAAAGGACGCAACACGAGGAACGCGACCATGCAACGAACCCTCACCGCACTCATCGCGAGCGTCTACCTGGGCAATGCCGCCTGGATGCTGACCGATCCGCTCGGCTGGTACCAGACGGTGCCCGGCGTCCCTGCCAGTGGCCCGGCCAACATCCATTTCCTGCGCGATCTCGGCTTCGCCTATCTCGTCAGCGGCGCGGCGTGCGCGGCCGGCCTGTGGCAGCCCGCCCGCCTCGGCGCCTGACTCGCCGCGGGCAGTGCCTGGCCCGGCCTGCACGCTGCCTTCCATCTCGCCGAATGGGCCCACCACGGGCTGCCGCCCCCACACGTGCTGGCCAGCGATCTCGCCGGCGTCGTCGCTCCCGTCGTGCTGGCCAGCGCTATCGTCGTGAGGCGTGCGCTCGGGGCAAGGTCTGTCCCCGTCAACGGAGTCGAACCATGCTGAAACGTTTCATCCATGCCCGCATCCGGGCGTTCGAGCGCCGCTACGATTACGACGCGCGCTACCTGCACGAACTGGCCGATCTCGACGGCGCCGGGTTACGCGCCTTCAGCGGCGCGGCGGCACGTCTCGGGCGGCGCCATGCCGAGGTACCCGCGGCGGCCTGGTTCGGGGCGCGCCTGGCCGCGATGCTGGCCGAGGATTGCGGTCCATGTACCCAGCTCACTGTCGACATGGCGCGCGAAGCCGGTGTCGACCTGCACACGCTGCACGCGCTCCTCGCGGGCACACCCGACACGGCGCAAGAGGACGCCGCGCTCGGCTTCCGCTTCGCCCACGCCGTCATCGACGATCTGCCGACGCTCGCGGCACTACGTTGTGCCGTCGTCACCCGCTACGGTGCGGCCGCGCCCGCGGCGCTGGGTCTCGCCGTGGTCGGCGCGCGGCTTTATCCGCCGCTCAAGCGTGCGATGGGGTACGCGGGCGTGTGCACGCGGGTGACGGCGGCGCCCGCCGGCGCGCGCGACTGAACAAGCTCCGAGAAACCGGCTGCGCCGGCCGCCGGCGGTGTTACACCTCGTTTCGCGCGGCGCATGCATCGCGCATGAACGGTACGGTTCAAACGTCCGCCCGCCCCGGGCATACGCGTCCACGGGTTGCGAGCCTGCTCAATCCCGGGCGACGTCGCCGCGCGGCCGAAACAACGCGACTGCGCTCGTATAACCGTGCACGAAGGGCACGCCGGCGACCTGGCCGATCTCGCCGTTGCAGAAGAACCCGCCCAGGGGCAACGCACCGAGTGCCGCATGCACGAGCGACGAATCGTGGCCGGCCACACCGTACAAGCCGGCTCCGCGCCCCGTGCAGGAAAACAGCAGGCCGCCGGCCGGCCGCGCCGCACCGATCCCGGCGTCGAGGCGCGCCAGGGTCTGTTCCAGGTCCGCTGCCGAGGTCGCGGCATCGCGCAGGTGGAACTGCACCACCTGGTTCGGATGCACGCTCGCCCCGACCCGCAGCGCGCCACTGTCGGCATCACCGCCGATCACGTTGCGCACCAGGAAGTCACCCTGGGTATAGGCTTGTTCACCAGGCCGCATCGCGAGGCCGAGGAACAGCGAATGCTGCATGAGCTCACGGTCCGCTGCGCTCGCCGCGGCGAACAGATCGTTCAGCACATCGTAGGGCCGGCGGCCGTCAAGGCCGGTAATCCTGCCGTCATCGCAGGCCGACACGAACAGCGGATCACCAATCGGGCGGCATCCCTGTGCCACCGCGGTCAGCATGTCGATGTCGCCGCCGAGCGCGACGACCAGCGCGCCGGTGTACCACAGCCGCTGGTCGAGAAACAGCGCGCACTCGCCCGGCGCGTTACCGCCGCTGGCGAGGCCGCCGCTGATCACGCTGCGGTCGAACGCATGGTCGAGGGAACGCAGCAGACGCTCGGTCGGAAAGGAGAACGGATCGGCGAGGACCAGCAGTTGCACCGGCTCGTCGGATGCCGCCGCGGCCAGCGCGGCGAGGCGTTGGCTGTGTGCGGTACCGGGACCGAGGTCGCCGGCCTCGAGCCGCCAGTAGTCGATGTCGACGCCCGGCAGGCAGGCGGCGGTGAGACCGACCGCGGCCTCGTGCTCGGCTTCCTGCCCATCGCCAATCACTCCGCTCGCCGAGCAGCCCACGACGCGCACCGCGCCGAGGCGTTCGCGCAGGCCACGCCCGATGCGGTCGAACCCGATGCGATGTTCCCTGGAGGCGAACACGAACACCAGGTCAGGCGTCTCACCCAGTGCCGCGAGGGTGTGCTCGGCGAGCGCATCGAGCGCGGCCTCGAGATCCGGCTTACGGCTGAGGGCGGAACTCCATTTCATCGGGGTAATTCTGGCACGGGCGGCATCGGGCTACCCTGCACGGTGGACACGGCCAGGTCAACGTGGCCCGGTGCTCCCGGGTGAGCGCCCCGCACGCCGGCGCGGACGCGTGTCCCGAACCGTCGCGCGGCAGCACGCGCCGCGCAGCCCCTATAATCGACCCTCCCAGGGCCACCAGCAGCGAGCAGCTCATGAGCGATCTCATCGCCGACCTTCGCGGTCTCCTCGACGACAAGGGCGTGCTGACCGGCGATGCGGTCAGCGAACGCATGATCCACGTCTGGTACCAGCGCCCCATCGAAGCCTTGTGCATCGTGCGCCCGCGGACCACCGGGGAAGTGGCCGCCGTGCTCGCATTGTGTCAGCGGCACGGACAGTCGGTGATCCCGCACGGCGGCCTGACCGGGCTCGTGCAGGGCTGCAACACCACGCCGGCCGACGTCGTGCTCTCGCTCGAGCGCATGAACGCGATCGAAGAAATCGACCCGGTCGGGCGCACCATGACCGTGCAGGCCGGCGTGCCCCTGCAGGTACTGCAGGAAACCGCCGAGCAGCACGGCCTGATGTTTCCGCTCGACCTCGGCGCGCGGGGTTCGTGCCAGATCGGCGGCAACGTCTCGACCAACGCCGGCGGCAACCGCGTGATTCGCTTCGGCATGACGCGCGACAACGTGCTCGGCCTCGAAGCCGTGCTCGCCGATGGCACCGTGGTCAGCTCGTTGAACACCATGATCAAGAACAACGCCGGCTACGATCTCAAGCACCTGTTCATCGGCACCGAGGGCACGCTGGGCATCATCACGCGCGTGGTGATCCGCCTGCGCGAGGCCCCGCGCGGGCTGTCGACGGCCTTCGCCGCGTTCGACAGCTTCGATCAGCTCACGCGCTTCCTGCGCTACGTCGACCGCGAACTGGGCGGCGCACTGTGCGCATTCGAAGCGATGTGGCGCGACTACTACGAACTCGTCACCACCGCGCCGGCCGACAACGCCCGCCCGGTGCCGCTCGACTATCCCAACTACGTGCTGCTCGAAGCACTCACCCGCGGCAGCGCCGAGGACGTCGCGATGTTCGAGGACATCATGGGGCGCGCACTCGAGGACGGCCTGCTCGCCGATGCCGCGGTCGCGCAGTCGGAGACCGACCGCCGTGCGATGTGGCGCATACGCGACTCGGTCGATCAGTTCTTTCGCTACGGTCCGGCCTTCCTCTACGACGTCAGCCTCGGCATCCGTTTCATGGACAGCTACGTCGCCGAGGTCAAGCAGCGCCTCAGCGCGTGCTGGCCGCAGCATCATTGCTTCACGCTCGGCCACATCGGCGACGGCAACATCCATTTCGCGATCAACGTCGGCGACGACGGCGAAGCGGCCCATGCACAGGTCAACGCCTGCGTCTACGAACCGCTGGCCCCGGTCGGCGGCTCGGTCTCGGCGGAGCACGGCATCGGCACCGAGAAGCGCGATTATCTCGCGCTCAGCCGCAGCCCGGCGGAGATCGAGCTGATGCGTCGCGTCAAGCAGGCGCTCGATCCCCGCGGCATCCTCAACCCGGGCAAGATCTTCAGCGCCTGAGGCGCACCGCCGGGACGCTCGCGCGGCGCGCCGACGACGTGCATTCGCCCACCGATTCGTCCAGTATGCTGCGCCATGCCGAAGCGACAAGCGTGCAGACTCCCCACCGCTGAAGCCACCGCACGCGGCGCCGGCAGCGCGCCGCCCCGCACGTTGGAGACGGCACGCTGAGCACGCCGGCGCCCGACGCCGATCGCGTCTACGCGCGGGTCGCGTGGCGGCTGGTGCCGTTCCTGTTCGCCTGCTACATCTTCGCCTATCTCGATCGCGTCAACGTGGGTTTCGCCAAGCTGCGCATGCTCGACGCGCTCGGCTTCAGCGAGGCGGTCTACGGCCTCGGCGCCGGGATCTTCTTTCTCGGCTACGTGCTGTTCGAAGTCCCCAGCAACGTGCTCATGCTCAAGCTCGGTGCCCGGCGTACCATCGCGCGCATCATGGTCGCCTGGGGCATCATCTCCGCGGCCATGATGCTGGTCGAAACCCCGACCCAGTTCTACCTGCTGCGCTTCCTGCTCGGCGTCGCCGAGGCCGGTTTCTTCCCCGGCGTGATCCTCTACCTGACGTTCTGGTTCCCGGCCGCGCGCCGCGGCCGGGTGACCGCACTGTTTGCCACCGCGGTGGCGCTGTCGACGGTGATCGGCGCGCCCTTGTCCGGCGTCATCATGCACTACCTCGATGGTGCCAACGGCTGGGCCGGCTGGCAGTGGCTGTTCGTCATCGAAGGCCTGCCCTCGGTCGCGATGGGCCTGGTCGCGCTGGCCTACCTCGACGACCGGGTCGACGACGCGCGCTGGTTGAGTGCCGCCGAGCGCGCGCTGATCGCGGCCGATATCGCGCACGAGCAGGGCAACATCGCGCATGTGCGCGTGGTCGACGGCCTGCGCCTGCCGCGTGTGTGGCTGATGGGCGTGATCTATTTCTGCATCGTGATGGGGCTCTACGGACTGAATTTCTGGCTGCCGAGCATCGTGCAGGAACTCGGCTTCGAATCCATGATCGGCGTCGGCCTGGTCACGGCGATACCGTTCGGCTTCGCGGCCGTCGCCATGGTGCTGGTCGGCCAGCGCGCGGACCGTGCGCGCGAGCGCCGCTGGCATACCGCCGCGCCGGTGCTCGCCGGTGCGGTCGGCCTCATCGCCAGCGTGCTGCTCGCCGCGCACCCGTTCGCCGCAATCGCTGCGCTCACCCTCGGCGCCTGCGGTATTCTCGGCGGGCTGCCCCAGTCGTGGAGCCTGTCAACGGCCTTCGTCAGCGGTGGCGCCGCCGCCGCCGGCATTGCCCTGATCAACTCGATCGGCAATCTCGCGGGCTTCGTCGCGCCATGGAGCCTCGGTCTGATCAAGGAAGCCACCGGCAGCACCGCGGCCGGCGTCTGCCTGCTGGCCGGCTCGCTGGTCGTCGGCGCCCTGCTGGTGCTGTCGATTCCCGCGCGCGAGGTCGCGCGCTGAACTTGCCCGAGTCGTGACCTGATGACCGCCCCCGCCAGCCCCTATCCCCTCGGCATCGTGCTCTCGACCGTCACCGACGGCAGCGTCGAGGAATTCGTCGAACTTGGCCGACTCGCCGAAACGCACGGCTACGCGCAGGTGCTCGTCAACGAAGGTCGCGGCGACGCCCTGGCCGTGGCCCAGGCCATCGCCGACGCGACCGAACGCGTCACCGTCGGCACCAACATCGCCAACATCTACTTCCGCCACCCGTTCCTGTGCGCGGCCAGTGCGCGCACGCTGGCCGAGGTCGCCCGTGGTCGCGCGCTGCTCGGACTCGGGATGAGCCACCGAGGCCTGCTCGCCAGCCTCGGCATCGACATGGGTGAGGCCCGCGCGACGCTCGAGCGCTACGTGCGCGGAGTCACCGCGGCACTCGCTGGCGACGCCGGCGACGGCCTGCTGCGCACATCACCCTCGCGCTACCCGGTGCCGGTCTACGTTGCCGGCAACACGGTCGAGAGCGCCGCGGTCGCCGGGCGCGTCGGCGCCGGGCTGATGCCCTTCCTGACCCCGCGTTCACACCTGCCGGTGCTGCTCGCCGCGGCGCGGGAAGCGGCCGGCCCGCGCGCCGCGGAGTTCGGCTGCGTACTCAGTATCCCCACCTTCCTCAGCGAGGATACCGACGCGGCACGCTCGGCGGCGCGTTACAACCTCGCCTTCTTCTCCCAGCTGCCCAACTACCGCCGCCAGTGGCGCCGCGCCGGCTGGGGCGCGGCGATGGATGCGCTCGCCGCGCACTGGCGCGCGGGCGGCGGGCGGCGCGAGGCCGCCGGGCTGGTCCCGCAGTCACTCGTCGATGAAGTCTGTGTGTACGGCGATGCAAGGGACTGCCGCGCACGGCTCGACCGGTTTCATGCCGCGGGCGCGCAGGTTCCGGTGCTCGCGGTGAGCCCGGTCAACGAGGACCGCCACGGCGCCACCCGCCGCGCGATCGGCGCACTCGCGCCGCGCTGAACACTGCGCGCCGCCGGCGCGATTGAACGATCCTCCCGCCGCGGGTGATTTACACCCACGCACCCGCCGCCCGGCGTGCGTGCTTCGTCCGTGTGCAAAACATCCTCAGGGAGGAAAGACCACCATGAAAATTCACGCCATCAAGCTCCGCTCGTGGCACGCCGTGCTGCTCGCCGTGGCCCTGTGGCCATGCGCCAGCATGGCCCATACCGTGCGCTACGTCGCCACGCTGACCGGCGATCAGCAGACTCCGGGTGTCGTTACGGCGGCCTCCGGCTTCGCCACGCTGGAACTGAACGAGGCCCACGACACGCTCTCGATGTTCGTCTCCATTCACGGGCTCGACTTCGTCGGCGCGACCGCGGATCCCAACGACGACGTGCTCGCCATGCACATCCACCGCGGCGCGCCGGGCACGCCCGGCCCGGTGGTGTTCGGCCTGATCGGCCCCAATCACGATCTCGATGGCGATCTCGCGACGCTGTTCGACCCGGCCGGCCTGGGCGGCGCGCTGAGCTCGGCCTGGGACGGCGCGGAAGGCAATGGCACCACGCTCGCGGCCGAGCTCGACAACCTCGCCAACGGCTTGCTGTACTTCAACGTGCACACGCCGGGCAACCCGGGCGGCGAGATTCGCGGCCAGATCGTGGCAGCGAGCCCCGTGCCGGTGCCAGCCGCCGCCTGGCTGCTCGGCCTGGCGGGGAGGTCGCGCCGCCAACGCTGCTGATCCCGGCCGGGTGCGTCCAACGCGAAGTCGCACCGCTATCGTCCGCGGCCGGCCCCGGGGCCGGTCGCGGACGTTCCCGCCCCAGGCCTCAGCGCGCGGCAGACCCTCGCGCACGCACCCCGTTTCGCAACTCGCGCGGGCCCGTTACTCTCTACGCCATGGCCGCGACATGCGTGGCGTGACGAGATCACCGAGCCGTGAGCGCGACGATTCATCCCGACAGGAAGTTGGCCGGCCAGCGGGCGCTGCTCGCGGCCGCTTTCAGCGGCGTGCTCGCCCTGCACGCGCCGCCGGGTGACGCCGAGGTCACCGCGAGTACCTCGTTGACCAGCGATTACCTGTGGCGCGGTTTTTCCAAGAGCGGCGGCGATGCCACCGTGCAGGGCCAGCTCGACTGGCAGCACGACAGCGGCGCGTATCTCGGCGCGTTCGTTTCCGGGCTCGACTTCGCCGCCGCCTACGGGGCCGGCTACCGCCGCTACGGGACTGGCGACAGCGCCGATCTCGAGTTCGTCCCCTATCTCGGCTACAGCTCCGCGCTGAGCGCGGACTGGCGGGTCGAGGCACAACTCGCCCAGTACCTGTTCGACGACGATGTCCTCGGCGGTAGTGCGAGCTACCAGGAGGGCTACCTGCTGGCGCATTTCCGCGACCTGCTCAGCGCCGAACTGGCCTACGCGCCTGACGCCTACGACCAGGATGCCGCGACCCTCAACCTGCAGGCCACGGCACGCTACCCGCTGAGCCCGGCCTGGTCATTATCGGCCGGCGGCGGCTGGTTCGAGGCCGGTCGCGTGCTCGGCGCCGATTACCTGCATTGGCACGCCGGCCTGAGCTGGCAGCATCGGCACGGCGGCATCGACGTGCGCTATTTCGGCGCCAGCGACCGTCGCCACGCCGCTCGTGCGCGGCCCGCACCCGCCAACGGCGAGGTCGTGCTCACGCTGACGATCGGTTTTTGAGGGAAGCGCCGAGCAAGCCATGACCCGGCATCCTGCACGCGAGCTGTCCGGTTTCGGTGTTGCGAATCGCCGCCTTGGCCGGCTCGTGCGACGATTCGCGCCTTGAACTCGAACAGCGCCGACACGAAGCGCGCGGCCTGGTCTTGTTCAGAGTTTCCCCAAGCGGGCCGGACTCATCCGGCGCTTCCCGGGGACATGTCGCAACGAAGCGTTTGAACCTTTCGTGCCCCACCCTGCATTTACCGTTCAGGGGCGGCGGGAGTTCCGCGCGCCGACGAGGAGCATCACGGGCCTGTCATGCACGATCTCGGTCACCAGGGAGGCGGCGGCGCGGACGCGCGCGACGGCGAAGCCGGCGAGCGCGCGCTGCTGGCCCGTGTTGCCCGGGCCGACAGCGCGGCCCTCGAAGCGCTCTACCGCCGCTACTACGGCCGGCTGTTCCGCTTCGTCGCCCGCACCTTGCGGCGCACCGATGTCGCCGATGAGATCATCAACGACGTGATGTACGTGGTCTGGACGAGAGCCGGGACGTTCAATGGCAGCAGCCGCCCGTCGACGTGGATCTTCGGCATCGCCTACAACAAGGCCCGTCGCTTCTTCGACGACACGCCCGTGGCCCGCTCACTGGAATCGCTGCCGGCGGCGGCAGAGCCGGGCGACGATCGCTGGACGGAAGCGTTCGAACTCGGCGACCTGCTGGAGAAGTTGTTCACCGAGTTGTCGGCGGAGCAGCGGCTGGTGCTGGAGCTGACCTACTACCAGGGCATGCATTACCGCGAGATTGCCGCGGTGATGGCGTGCCCCGAGAACACCGTCAAGACGCGCATGTTCCACGCCCGGCGCCGGCTGGGGGCGTTGATCGAGCGCGAAGGCTGGCGTCACTGAGACGCCGGGAGCGCATACGCATGAGACCGGTGAACGAAGATCCCTATACGGTGCACGAACGCGTCGCCGCGCTGCTTCCCTGGTACGTCAACGGCACCCTGGACCGGGACGAGCACGGCCTGGTCGAGCGCCACCTCGCGGTATGCCTGCGCTGCCGCACCGATGTCGCCGGCGAGCGGCGCGTGGCCCACGCGATGCGCGACATCGAGACGGAGACGCTGGCCGCGGGCAACGCCTTCGCCGCCCTGGCCGGACGTCTGCACCCACCGCGGCCGACGCTGCACTCGCGGCGGCGGCGCTGGCTGCCCCGGCGGCCGCGACGGCGCCTCGCGCTCGCCGCCGCGATGCTCGGCATGCTCGCGCTCATCGTGCCGCGGCTGGCGGCGCCGCCTGCGCGGGACGACTTCCGAACGCTGGCGCGACCATCGAGCGCCGCCGCGCCCGCAGCCGGGCAACTGCGCGTGATATTCGCGAGCGAACTCGGCGCGCGCGCGCAGCAGGCGCTGCTGACGCAGCTCGGCGGGCGCATCGTTGCCGGCCCGAGCGCGGCCGGCGTCTATACCATCGCACCGCGGCCCGGCGCGGACGCGGCAAGCCTGCTGGCCACGCTGCGTGCGTCCTCCGGGGTACGCTTCGCCGAGCCGGCCATGGCAAGTACGCGCGGAGCCGTCGAATGAGCCTGCGAGCCGGGCTGGCCGGCTTGTGGCTCATGCTCGTGGCGCTCGCCCCGGCGACGCAGGCCGACGACGCCCTCGAGTTCGATCGTCGCGTATTTGCGCCGGACGAAGCCGGGCGCCTGCTGCTCGTGACTTTTCCGCTGCAGGCAGCCAATCGGCTCCCGGTCGGACCACGCACGATCCGCTACCAGCCGCGCGGCTATGCCGGCGCCACGCTCGATCGCCGCCTGGCCAACGCCCTGGCGCGCGACCACGCGCTCGAACATATCGCCGAGTGGCCGGTGCGCGCGCTTGCCGTGCACTGCGTGGTCATGCGCGTGATCGACGCGCGCGCGCTCGACGACGTGGTCGCGGCCCTGGCCGCCGATCCGCGCACCACCCATGCCCAGCCGATGCGCCGTTTCGATACCCGGGCGGCGCCGTCACGAGACCCGTACTTCGACCTGCAGACCAACCTCCACCGCCTCCGACTGGATGCGTTGCACGTGGCCACCACCGGCCGCGGCGTTCGCGTGGCGGTGATCGATACCGGTGCCGATCTCGCACACCCCGATCTCGCCGGCCAGTTCGACGCCCACGCGAACTTCGTCGCCGCCATTTCGCCCGGTTTCGAGCAGGACCGCCACGGCACCGCGATTGCCGGGATCGTCGCTGCCAAGGCGGGCAACGACACCGGCATCGTCGGCCTCGCCCCCGACGCGCGGCTGCTCGCCTACAAGGCCTGCTGGTCGCCGGATGCACGGGGCATGGCCGCCACCTGCAACAGTTTCTCGCTTGCCCTGGCCATCGATACCGCACTACGCGCCGATGTCGACGTGATCAACCTCAGCCTTGCCGGACCGCACGACGCACTGCTCGCGGCACTGTTGGAGAACGCGCTCGCGCGCGGGATCGTGGTCGTCGCGGCCGACGACGGCGATGCGGCGGTCGCCTCCTTCCCCGCCTCCCTGCCGGGCGTCGTCGGCGTGCGGACGCGGTCCGCCACGACCCCGACCACGGCCGGCGTCACGCGCCTGGTCGTGCCGGGCGAAGAGATTCTCAGCACCCTGCCGCGCGGCACCTATGACTTCCTCTCCGGCAGCTCGTTCTCGGCCGCGCAGGTCACCGGGCTCGCCGCACTCGCACGCGCGCTCGCGCCACACCTGTCCGGGACGCGCTTTGCCGCCGCCCTGGGCGTGTTCGACCACGCCCTGCCCGATCGCCTCCTCGCGCTGCGCGCCACGCGTTGAAGCCCGGCCCCGGCGCGGATCGATCATGCTCGGTCCGCATGCATTGAACCTTTGCGCCCGCCACGCTGATTCATAACGCGCGACTGACGCGCTCGTGAGCAATGCAAGGGAGGCTCGAGAGACATGCTGATCCGCACGACGAACCTGGTTCTCATCGCGGCCATCGTGGTCTGCGCCGGTTTCGTACCGCGCAGCGAGGCCGCGACGGTCTGGACCGGCCCCGAAGTCGGTTTTCTCAAGCTGGGCAGCGATCCCGTGTCGGTCCAGGACGTCCTGACCGCCGAGGTCAGCCTGACCCGCGGCGCCAGCGGCTTCCTGTTCAATCCGCTCGGCGGTGACGGCGCCGCCGGACCAGGCACGCCGAGCGGCACGCGCTGGGCTTTCGATACCGCCATCGGCAACCCGGACGGCGCCGTGTTCGGCGCGGCGAACCACGCGGCGCTCACCTTCGCGCCGTTCCTCGATGCGGTCGGCGGCACCAACAGTAGCGGTGGCGCCGGCGTACCCAACGTCGTACTGGCCAACCCCGGGGTGCTGCACCTCGTCGCCGCCGACGCCTATCTCGACATCCGTTTCCTGCAGTGGACAAGCCCGTTCGCCACCCCCGGCGCGGCCGTCGAGTACGTGCGCAGCTCGCCGGTACCGCTGCCGGCGGCCCTGCCGCTGCTGCTCGCGAGCCTCGTCCCTCTGGCACGACACCACCGTCGCGACGGGCGCGCAACCCCGCACCGCACGGCACCCTGAACCCGCACGTCCACGGCAAGGAGAGCAACCATGCCCCACACGAAATCACACCCGCGCCAGTGCCAAGCGCCCCGCACGAACCGCTGCGCATTGCGCGGCGGCGCCTGCGTGCTGCTCGCCGCGCTCGCCATCGGCACTGCCCACGCACTCGACGATCCGATCCCCGCGCCGATCGCCAAGGGCCCGATCCGCATCGAGCTCGAATCCATCGCGAGCGGCGTCACCTCGCCGAACTTCCTCACCCATGCCGGCGATGGTTCGGGCCGCTTGTTCTTCCTCGAACAACCCGGTCGCGTGCGCGTCATCGAGGACGGCGCGGTCCGCGCGACGCCCTTCCTCGACGTCTCCGCGCGTCTGCCGGCGCTCGGCCTGTTCGGTCTCGACTTCGACGAACGCGGCCTGCTCGGCGCGGCTTTCCATCCGGACTACACGAGCAACGGCAAGTTCTACACCTTCACCAGCGAAGTCCTCGACGGTACGGCGGACTTCAGCGTCACGCTGCCGTTCGGCGAACAGTTCAACCACCAGAGCGTCATCACCGAGTGGCAGGTCAGCGCGTCCGATCCGAACACCATCGACCCGGCCTCGCGCCGCGAACTTCTGCGCCTCGACAATCCCCAGTTCAATCACAATTCGGGCATGCTCGCCTTCGGTCCCGATGGCCACCTCTACGCCTCGATCGGCGATGGCGGCGGCGCCGACGACTTCGGCCCCGGCCACAGCTTCCCGCAGGGCAACGGCCAGGACCCGTCCAACGTGCTCGGCACCATCGTGCGCGTCGACGTGGCTGGCAACGACAGCGCCAACGGCCAGTACGGGATCCCGCAGGACAACCCGTTCGTCGCCATCGAGGCCGATCCGGGTGACGCGATCCCCGACGAGGTTTTCGCCACCGGTCTGCGCAACGCGTTCCGCTTCAGCTTCGACAGCGAGACCGGCACCCTGATCGCGGCCGACGTCGGCCAGGGCAACATCGAGGAAGTGAACGTCATCGTCGCCGGCGGCAACTTCGGCTGGAATCTCAAGGAAGGCTCGTTCCGCTTCGATCCCAACACCGGCGAAGTCGCACTCGACCCGGGTGGCCAGCTCACCGATCCGCTGATCGACCCGGTGCTCGAGTATGACCACGACGAGGGTATCTCGATCATCGGCGGCTTCGTCTACCGCGGCGACGCCATCCCCGAACTGCAGGGAAAGTACGTGTTCGGGGATTTCAGCAACAAGGGCTTCGTCACCCCCGGCGGGCGCCTCTTCTACGGCGATCTCGACACCGGCCTGATCCGCGAATTCACGCTCGGCCTCGACGACCGCGAACTCGACATGTTCGTCAAGGGCTTCGGCCAGGACGAGCACGGCGAACTCTACCTGCTCGCCGACCTGGGACTGGGCGCGAACAGCCCGCAGGGCGAGATCTTCAGGCTGGTCGCCGCCCCGGTACCCTTGCCCGCGGCCGCGTGGCTGCTGGCGCCGGCCGGCCTGCTGGTGCTGCGCCGACGCCGCTCGCACCGCTAGCCCGGGCCGCCGCGATACCGGGTGCTCAGCGCTCGCCGCGCGCGGCTGCAGCCGGCGCGAACTGCGCGGCCATCTCGTCGATGAGCTGCCGTTGGAACGCGACCAGGCGTTCGCCGGGCTGCTGGGCTTTGAAAAAGTCCAGGACCGGGTCGACGACTTCGGTTGTGACGCCGCTCAGCGTCTCCATGATGCGATGCCCACAGAACGGCAGGTAAGCTTCCGCATAGCCGCCCTCGTGGACGAGTGCCAACCGGCCAGCGCAGAGCCGGTCCGCCGCCGCCATCATCGTTTTCGTCAGGTCGCGGTAAGTGTCGCTGTGCAACAGCATCCGGGCAAGCGGATCGACCGCGCTGGCGTCGAGACCGCTGGAGACGACGATCAGCTCGGGACCGAAGCGCTCGAGCGCCGGCAGCACGATCTTGTCGAAGGCGTAAACGTAGGCATCATGTCCACTGCCTGCAAGCAGCGGGATGTTGATGTTGTACCCGGCGCCCGCGCCCGCCCCGCGATCCTCCAGGCCGTTGTAGCCCGGTGGGAAACACCGGTCCTGGTGCACCGAGATGGTCAGCGTGTCGGCGCGCTCGTAGAAAATGGACTGCGTGCCGTTGCCGTGGTGGACATCCCAGTCGACCACGGCGACGCGCGATAACCCGTGGCGCGCACGCGCCGCCTCGATCGCGATGGCGACGTTGGCCAGCAAGCAGAACCCCATCGGCACGTCAGCCGTGCAGTGGTGCCCACCGGGCCGACACAGCGCATAGCCATTGGCCACTGTGCCGCTCAGCACGTCGTCGACGAGAGCCATCGCGAGGCCCGCGCCGACGCAGGCAATCTCGAAGCCGCCCTTGCTGAACGGCGCAAGCGTGCCGAGATCGCCCCCACCCGCATCACTCGTCGCCTTGAAACGCGTGACGTAGTCCGCGGTATGCACGCGCAGCAGGTCGTCGCGTGTGACCTCGGCGGGCCCGCCCATGTACAAGTCACGGCTCAGCCCCGAGGCTTGCACGAGGTTGAGAAAGCGCCGCTTGGAGTCGGGCGTGTCCGCACCATAGCTCCCGGTCGGCGGCTGCACCCAGTCACCGATGGGCAGGAACAAGGCCTGCACCCCCGTCGAGTGCCAGAACGTCCGTTCGTCGGTGTAAAAGCCGGTTTCCGACATGAGAGGGTCAGCCTCGCGGCCGCTTGGTGGGATGCCCATCTTACCTTGACCCCGTCACCGCGAACGCCGCTCGGCGCTGCGCCGAGCGGGCGTGGTCGTCGATCCGGCGATACCACCTGCGCGGCACGGCCCGTTCACGGCGTGCGGTACGACGCCGCCGGGGCCGCGGGCGTGGTTCACTGTGCGCCGTGGCGCGAATCCGATTGCGCCACGAGGCTCGCGAACAGGCCGAGCTGCTCGCGCCGCTGCGGCATGTACTCGGGATGCCACTGCACGCCGAGCACGCGCCACGGGCCGTTCGACTCGACCGCCTGCACGACGCCACTCGCTTCGTGCGCGACGACGACGAGGCCCTCGCCGAGGTGACGATCGTCGATGGCCTGCCGATGCAGCGCGTTGACGCGGCAATGCGTGCGTCCGAGCGCGCGTGCCAGGCCGCTGTCGGGCTCGATGAAGATACGCTTTCGCGGCAGGACGCTGCTGACCGCGCGCCCCTCCTCGTAGAAGGCCGCGAGGTCGCGTCGCAGACGCCCGCCGAGGAAGACGTTGACCAGCTGCGCGCCGCGGCAGATGCCGAGCACGGGCTTGCGTGCGGCGCGCGCCAGTTCGAGGCAGCTCAGTTCGAGACGATCGCGGGCGGCATTGTCGGCGGCGCGCTGGCGCTTACCGGTGAGCAGGCGCAACAGGGCAATCAGCGGGAACAGGATCAGGTCGAGCAGCCGCCGATCGGCGTCACCTGCGCCTTCGGGTACCGACTCCCATTGCTGCCAGCCGACATCGGCGCCGCCGCCGATGACGAAGCCGTCGAGCGCGTCGTCCGGCAAGCCGCGCCGGGGGGTGATACGCACCGCCTGCGCGCCGACCCGCGCCAGCGCGAGCCAGGTCGCGAGCCAGGCACCGAAACCGCCGCGGTCGGGGCCGGTGACGCCGATGCGCGGCACGTGCCGCGCGCCGGCGCGGTCGTCGCCGGACTCAGGCACCACGACGCAGCGCGTGCGCGAGACGCTCGCGGTCGGCCGCCAGGTCTTCGATCGCAAGCCAGCCGTTCCAGGCATCGGCCAGGGTCCAGTCGGGACGATCGATGTGGCAATCGGGCAGACGGTAATGGAACGCGGGCCGCGGCTTGATCAGGTGTGGTTCTAGCGCCCCGGCCAGCACCCGCTCGCGATCGATATGCGCGAGCAGGGGCAACAGGTCGAGCGGCCGGTTGCGGGTCGGGTTGAGACGCAGGTAATCGTCGATCAGCGTACGCTGGTCGGGCGCGTAGTCGGGATTGGTGAAATGAGCCGCGAACGGCTTGCTGAACGGCTTCACGAAAGGCGACAGGCGGCGCGTGATGTCGATCCCCGCGCGCGGGTCGCGCTCGCGCGCGATCACGAGATAGGCCTGCAGCATGCGCAGGATGTAAGCGGCATCGAGCGCCGCGGCCTCGGGGTTGAGCTGCATGCCGAAGGCGTACAGGAAGGACTGCCCGGTACCCTGGGCGCCGCGCTCGCGCAGTGCCTTGATGAGCCGCTCGACCAAGGGCAGCTCGCGCATCGGCAGCGGCGGCGTGCAAACCTCCAGCGGGACCACCACCGCGGACAGGTCGGCGAGCAGCTCCTCCAGCGGCCGTCGCCAGTCGAGCGCATCGATATCGAGTCCGAGACGGGCGAGAAAATCACGGTAGCCATCGTCCTGCAGGAAGCTGGCGTCGACCTCGATGGTGAAATCCCCGCTGCGCGTGTCGCGCACGTGGGCGAGGAAGCGGCTCTCGATCGAAGCCTCACCGCCATACAGGGCGGTGACGCAGGTCACCGCTGCCTCGACGCCGATACCGGCAAACTCGATCTCGACGCCGCAACGGCGCTCTCCACCGTCGTGACTCACCATTTGCGCTGGCATCAGCATGATCTTCTCCGACCGCGGCGACGCCGCTCAGTTCGGCATCCCGTGCCCGTGCCCGTGCCCGTGCCCGTGCCCGTGCACGTGCACGTGCACGTGATTGAGTACCGGCATGAGTTCGAAGTACGGCCTCACGATGGGTGAGGCGTTGGCGGCGAATTCGTCAAACGGTCCATCGAAGAAGACACGCCCCTCGTGCAACATCACGGTGCGCGGGCGCAGCCGCGTCAGCAGGTCCTTGTCGTGGGTGACGATGATGGTCGTGCGCTCACCTCCCGCGGGCAGCAGTTCGTTGTGCGTGGCGTGGATGAGTTCGTGCATATGAGCCGCGCTGGTCGGGTCGAGGCCGGTGGTCGGTTCGTCGTAGAAGAGCACCATCGGTGCCATCGCCAGCGCACGGGCTATCGCGACCCGCTTGGCCATGCCACCGGAGAGCTCGTGCTGGTCAGTGGCGAGGAAAGCGTCGTCGTCGCGCAGGCCCACGCCTGCGAGCACGCGGCGCACAATACCGGCGATGGCGGCATCGTCGAGCTGCAGGCTCTCTTTCAACCACAATGCGATATTGTCGTACACGCTGCCCGAGAACAGCGCGTTCCTCTGGAACACCACGCCCCAATGGCGGTGAATGTGCTCGATCTCGAGCTCGCCGATCTCGTCGAGGCGCCGCAAGGGCTGGCGTGGATCATCGTGATCGACCACCGCGACGTAGCCGCGATCCGGTCGCAGCTGGCCAAGCACGTGGTCAAGCAACACCGTCTTGCCGCAGCCCGAGCCGCCGACGATGGCGACGGTGTCACCCGCGTAGATGTTCAGGTCGACACCGTTGAGCACGTGCTTGTCGCCGAAGGACTTGTGCAGGTCGACGATGCGGATTTCCGTGCGTGCGTGGCAAGAAGTCTGCTCGGCCGGATCCGGTGGCTCGCTCATGACGACATGATAGTGCCTCGCGCAGCCGCGCCCTATACTCGGACCGGCGAGTTCGCCGCCGGCGGGCCCGTGACGGATCGATGCGCCCGGCCGGCAATGCCGACGATGCGCCGAATGCAAGCAACGAGGGAGGAACCGCACGCATGATATTCGACGAATATTCCGCTTACGACGGGCTCGGCCTGGCCGAGCTGGTACGCCGCAAGGAGGTCTCGCCGCGCGACCTCGCAGACAGCGCCATCGACGCCATCGAACGACTCAATCCCGAGATCAACTGCGTCGTGCAGCAGCTCCACGACCGCGCCGTCGCCGAGATCCGCAAGGGCCTGCCCTACGGCCCGTTCCGCGGCGTGCCTTTCCTGGTCAAGGAATTCGGCATGCACTTCAAGGGCATGAAGACCTCCGCCGGCTCGCGCCTCGCCGCCGGGGTGACCTTCGACGCGGACACCGAGCTGATGACGCGTATGCGCAATGCGGGCCTGGTAACCGTGGGTACCTCGACGACCCCGGAGATGGCCTTCAACGCCAATTCCGAGGCGGTCGTCTATGGTCCGACGCGCAATCCCTGGAATACCGGCCACTCGGTGGGCGGTTCCTCGGGCGGCGCGGGCGCCGCGGTCGCCTCCGGCATGGTGCCGATCGCGCATGCCAACGACGGCGGCGGTTCGATCCGTATCCCCGGTGCCTGCAACGGCGTGGTCGGCATGAAACCGACGCGCGGGCGCACACCGACCGGACCCGATGCCGGCATCTTCCTGTGGGGTCTCGCGATCGAGTTCGCCGAGACCCGCTCGGTGCGCGACTCCGCTGCGTTGCTCGACGCGGTGTCCGGGCCCGACGACGGCTACTTCTACTGCGCCATGCCGCCCAGGCGCAGCTTTCTCGCCGCCGCCATGACGCCGCCCGGCAGCCTGCGTATCGGCGTGCTCGACCAGTTGCCCGGCACCGCGCGTGCCTCGCGCGAATACCGCGCGCGCCTAGCCGATACCGTCAAGCTGCTCGAAGGGCTCGGCCACGTGTGCGAACCGGTCAAGCTCAAGTACGACGCCGAAGCGTTCAACGAGTCGACCATCCGCCTGTGGGCGGTCACCCTGGGCTACTTCATGGACGCCTTCGCCAGCATGACCGGTCGCAAGATCAGCGCCCGCACGGTCGAGGCGGTCACCCTCGAGGTCTATCGCTATGCGCACAAGCTCAAGGCGGTCGAGATGGAATGGGCGATGGGCGTGCAGAACCAG
>Ga0180435_10001923_pt1 | contig 21343 bp, 18 predicted proteins | sample SS_ome_3_FD_132467 | JGI IMG/M metagenome (GOLD analysis project Ga0180435, IMG submission 132467) | Hypersaline lake sediment archaeal communities from the Salton Sea, California, USA - SS_3_S_1 metaG | ecosystem: Environmental > Aquatic > Non-marine Saline and Alkaline > Hypersaline >...
ATACCCGGCTGGGACAGGGACATGCCTTCCCTTGATCATGCACAGCCTTTCACAAGACTGGATCATGGCTATGATGAATCCAAAGAAAAGCTGGAGCTGAAGGACCTTCAGCAGGCAGCTAAGTTCAGAGGCGGGGTGCTGGTTTCAAGGAAGTGGAACGGCAATCTGCACGAGCCTCTTTCCTGGATGTGCTGCCAGGGTCATCCCTTTAAAATGAGCCCTCATGCTGTCCTGAAGGGGGGACACTGGTGCCTGGAATGCATCTCCCCACCCTGGAACCACCACCTGGTGGTAGATAAGAATCACTTTGCTGCCCAGGTACTGAAGCCTTCTCCCTCTCAGTAGCAAACTCAGCTTCAGCCTGGCTGATAAAGCTCAAGAACTCATATCAAGGTTTAAGGATAAGCATAGATAAGAGCCGTTATTTCATTTTGCCTGTCCCCTTGTATTATATGAATGTTGTTCTTAAATTTGCACAGAATAATGTACATAAAAAGCAACATGTTAAGTGCAAACGTAACAGATTTCCGGAAGGAGATGAAGCGCTACCTGGACCTGGTTACCGAGGATTTCGAAACCTTGATCATCAACCGGGGGAAAGGGAAGGGAGCTGTAATGATTTCCTTGGATGAATACAATTCACTGATGGAAACCATGTACCTGCTTTCTTCAAAGGCCAATGCAGACAGCCTGCACAAGTCCATGAAGCAATTCGAAGAAGGCAGGTACTCCGGGAAAGAGCTTCTGGAGCCATGAAGATTCTTTTTAGTGAGCAGGCCTGGGCCGAATATCTTTACTGGCAAAGTACCGATAAGCGGATGATCAGGAAGATCAATGCGCTTATCAAAGATATTACACGACATCCCCACAAAGGCCTGGGAAAACCTGAGATGCTGAAACATGATCTGGCCGGTCTATGGTCCAGGAGAATTGACCAGGAGCACCGGCTGGTATACAAGGCAGGTGAGGACGATCTGAAGATTTACTCCTGTCGCTTTCACTACGACAATTAAGGATAATTCTGGACTTGCAAGAGTAAACTTTGCTTTTTATTGATTCCTTTTGATTTATGCAATAACTTGGAGCTTAAATCAAAAATGATCTCCATGTTAAAAAATTCTTATTCTTATTTGCGGCACATGAAGCTGGCAGCGCTAACTGCCCTCCTGTTATTTGCGCTGACTTCCTGCATTCAGAAAGCTCCCGGGAGTGGGGAGCCCGCAGGTCCGTTTGAAGGGATGTCGGAAAAGCGCCTGGAGCGCATCGATGACATGTTAACTAAAGCCATTGATCAGGATCAGGTGCCCGGTGCTGTAGCCCTGATCGCAAGAAATGGGAAAGTTGTTTATCACAAGGCATTCGGGATGGCCGATGCGGAGGCAAACAGGAGTCTGCAGACGGACGATATATTCAGGATTGCCTCCCAGACCAAGGCCATCACCTCCACTGCAGTCATGATCCTCTGGGAGGAGGGAAAGTTCAGACTGGATGATCCCATTTCCAAGTATATTCCGGAGTTTGAAAATGCCGTAATCTTTGAATCATTAAATGAGGCGGATTCCTCATTCACAGCCAGGCCGGCCACCCGGCCCATTACCATCCGCCATCTTCTGACCCACACCTCGGGAATCGGTTATGGGATGATTGATGACGATAACTTCCGAAAGATCTACCAGAAGGCGGGGATCATTGATGCCTTTACAACAGCGGATGTAAGTATTGAAGAGAACATTAAAAAACTGGCCAGGCTACCCCTGCATCACGAACCCGGTGTAAAGTATACTTACAGCGAGGGGCTGGATGTCCTGGGTTATTTCATAGAAATCATGTCGGGTCTTCCGCTGGACCGCTTTTTCAGGGAGCGGATTTTTGATCCCCTTGGAATGGAGGATACTTATTTCTATCTGCCCGATTCTAAAAGCGAACGCCTGGTGGCTGTGCAGACCTGGAGGGATGGAGCGTGGGTAAGGTTTCCAAGCACCCCCTTTTATGATCCGGATTATCCCATAAAGGGAGCCATGAGCTTCTTCTCCGGGGGTGGCGGACTATCCAGTACAGCTCAGGATTATGCCAACTTCCTTCAAATGTACCTGAATCAGGGCGAACTGAATGGAGTGCGCCTGTTGAGCCGGACGACCGTTGAGTTAATTCTGAGCAACCAGGTGGGTGAGCTGCTGGGAGAATCGGGTGCCTGTTATGGCCTGGCCTTTGGTATTCTGGACCAGCGGGGTGAAGCCATGGGCGGAAGAGGCAGTGCCGGCACATTTGACTGGGGCGGTTACTTCAATACCCAGTATTTTGCCGACCCCGGGGAACAAGTCATCGGGATATTGATGAAACAAACCCAGGATACCCCTTCGGACGAGACCGGCTGGAAATTCCGACAGCTGGTTTTTCAGGCCATTGCAGACTGAAGGAAGATGGAAGCTAAATCTGTGCTTAGAGGATTCATTGAGGAAATTGTCAATACAGGGAGGGTCGAGGACATTGGCAAGTACGTATCCCCGGATTATGAAGAGGTGCATGAAGGAGTGAGGCAGAGAATCGGGATCAAGGGAGCCGTGGATCATGTGCTGGGTGTCAGGAAAGCATATCCGGATCTGCATTTAAGGATCGATCAGCAGATTGAGGAGGGGGAATGGGTGGCCACCTGCATTACGGTTACAGGCACCTTTGAGAATGACTGGCTGGGAATGAAGGCCACTGGAGAGAAGATCACCTACACAGGAGTGAATATCAACCGGGTGGTGGATGGTCTGATTGTTGAGCACGGGGGAGCGGCCAATATGCTGGGTCCTCTGCTTGAAGCGGGTGCTGTCAAATTTGGATAAAAGTTGTTTAATTATGTACCTGGCTCTTGTGTATTTCCCGCAAATAGATCATCCAGGGTTTCATGCCTTTCGAAATACCTATGAACCTTATGCCAGTCTGCTTCGGGAGCATCTGACCTTTGTGTTCCCGGTGCCGGGAAGCATTGGACAAGAAAAACTGGAAAGCCATATTGCAGAGGTGTTAAAGCACTGGGATCCATTTGAACTGCACTTCAACCGGCTTGATAAAACAGTGGATCACTGGTTGTTCTGGACACCCGGGGAAGGGAAGGAGCTGGCCGTGAGGCTTCATGATGAGCTCTATACGGGAATTCTTTCGCCGCATCTGAAGGCAGATCTTCCCTATACGCCACATATCGGGCTGGGTCTGTTCAGAACGGAAAATTATGATTTCAATGATCCCTATGCCGAGCTCACACTGGACACCCCCAGGTACCAGAAGGCCAGGAAGAAGTTCGAGGAATTAAACCTCGACCTGTGGTGCACGGTTGATCACCTGGCCCTGCTCCGGTTAAATTCAGAATATACGGAATGCACCGAGTTGCTTCGATTCAGTTTGTGAATTGCAGGAAAAGGAACGGATCGAACAAATATGAATTGACATATTATTACAGGAATTCATATGGACCAACTGGGTTTTCATGTAATACTATTGACATGCTATGGAGACTTCCCTATCTTGTTATCTCATAGCTGAAATTTACTTCCTTATATGGTATTCTCTTTGTTAACCCCCCAACATGATAATCCTATGAAAAACTTTACTCTTCTGAATAAAGCAGGTTTGCTAATTGCATTAACATTCTGTTTATCAAGCTTAGTAGCTCAACCTGATACACTCGATATATCGATGCAGGTCGGAGATTCTCTCTTGATCTCTGAGGGTATTGGAGCTTGTATAAACTCAGATGGAACTTATTCAGTCGATTATAATCTTCCTACAGGATTATCATTTGAGTCAATTGAAGTTAAAGAGAATCAGACCTATGGTACAATAAATGTCACGTTTGAGTTAACAGCATTCCTATCTATGGCTCCTGGATATTATACCGGGCAGTTATTCTATACAATCTTCAGAGGTGGTGTTGAATGCCTTTCTCAAACATTTGAGCTTGAAATCACTATTACACCTGCGTTAAAACCTGTAGCTGACTTTAGTACAAATTATACAACTATATCTCAGGGAGGAGCAGTAACTTTTTCTAACCTAAGCCAAAATGCTGTAAGCGAATGGGAATGGTCCTTTGGAGATGGAGGAACAAGTTCTGTAAAAGAACCTACTCACATATTTCTCAATACTGGGGAATACACAATAACACTAATTGCTATTGGCCCAGCAGGAAGAGATACATCAACGAAAGTAGATTATATACACGTTTTACCAAAAGAATCCCCAGGTACCTTGAAATGGAGATTTGATACAGAGGATGATATAATTCAAACTCCAGCTCTTGGACTAAATGGTGAAGTTTTTATTACTTCCCAAAATAAGAGGCTGTTTTCTATTGCCGGTGATGGATCCTTGAAATGGGATATTGAATTCACCGGCTCTTTAGGAACACCAGTTGTGGGCCCGGATGGAAGTGTATTTGTATCAGACATTGCTGGATCTGGAGGAAATTTATGGGCTATTGATTCTTCCGGGAACCAGTTATGGAGATATGGCCAGGATGCATATATTTCAGAGCCGGCGATAGGCTATGATTCTACACTATACGTTACTTGTTATGATGATTCATTGTACGCTCTGGATTACTCTGGCATGGTGAAATGGTCATCCTATATGGAAGGATATAGTAATGGACAACCTGTTATTGACGCTGAAGGAACTGTATATGTTTTATCAAAAACCGATGCTGCCAATAGCCAGTTAATTGCATATGATCCCAATGGAACAAAAAGATGGGGTTTACATTTAGAATGGGCCAATTCATATGAGTGCAGCCTATCAATCGATAATGATGGAACTATCTATGTTGTGGATTTTAAAGTATATGCTGTTTCCAAGGAAGGTGAGTTGAAATGGGAATATCCCAAAGATAGCAGAGTTGTTTTTGGGAACTCACAAGTGATTGTTTTAGATAGTATGTTGCTTTTTGGAAATCAGCGATCCAATGTTATCATCATTGATAAAAACGGCAATGAAATTGATGAGATTCAATTATCTGCTATGGAATTTGATGTATATACACCTACTATCGGAAATAAAATGGATATGTATTTATATGGAAAGAACGACACTATATTTTCATATAAGGAAAGTAACATAATTAACTGGAGCTTCCCGTTTATCGAAGACACATATGTAAATTATGCAGAAAGCAGAGGGAGTGTGATAGATCAGAATGGTGTTCTTTATGTTGGGTACCAGGATGGGTATTTATATGCCATTCAGACTGAGAGTGATAGTCTTGCTGATGTTACCTGGCCAAAGCAGGGCTGTAATGTATTTAACACCAATAGGGTCCTCTATCCTCCTCCATCACTATTTTCACCACCAGACAGCGCAATAAATACTGACACAAGTATGGAATTATCCTGGTACAGCGTGCAAGGAGCAAACCAGTATACAATCGAATTTGCATCCAATCCAGATTTTACTAACTCATTCATTAGAGAAATCACCGATACTACTTCTACTTTCTCGGGATTGAATCACGGACAATTTTATTATTGGCGTGTGAGAACAGATTTTGAAACAAAACTTAGCAACTGGTCTGAAACCAGAAGCTTCAAAACAATCCCGGAAATCCCTCTGGCTCCTGAGCTGTTGAATCCCGCTGATGATGCATCTGATCAATTGTTGGATTTGGAATTACGCTGGAATTCTGCTGAATGGGCCGTCTATTATGAATTACTTGTTTCAACAGGTTCTGGGTTTAACGATACTGTAGTATATCAGGATTCAATCACAAATACTTACTATACGATCAGTGGTTTAGAAAATAACACTCAATACTATTGGAAGGTAAGGGCATCTAATGTTGCAGGTATCAGTGATTGGTCAGAAATCAGAAGCTTTACAACCATCCCTGTTGTTCCTTTGGCCCCGGAATTGTTAAACCCTGCAGATGGTGCATCTGATCAGTCAGTAGAAATTGAATTGAGTTGGGATGACACTGAATGGGCCGCATATTATGAATTACTTGTTTCAACAGGTTCTGGTTTTAACGATACAATAATAAATCAGGATTCAATCACAAATACTTACTATACGATCAGTGGTTTAGAAAATAACACTCAATACTACTGGAGAGTAAAGGCATCTAATGTGGCTGGTTCAAGTGATTGGTCGACTTTTTGGAATTTTATAACTGGTAGCCCAATCGGAATTGAACATCCGGGAAAACCAGATCAGTATTGGTTGAGGCAGAACTATCCAAACCCACTTGAGAACACCTCAGTTATCGAATTCAATATTCCTAAACCTGACCATGTGCGTTTAGCTCTAATTGACATTTCAGGAAAAGAAATAGTCCTGTATAACGGATTGTTGAGTCAGGGAGTCTATCAATTTGAAGTATCAAAAAACGATCTGCATAAAGGACTTTGGCTCTACAGTATAAGAACAAATGAATTTTACAAAGTCAGAAAGATGATCGTTGATTAAGCGTTGGGTTTTACATATTCTGAATCTGTTTGTAAGATTTCACTTGCTGCTGAATGGTAAAAATGATTATTCAAGTATACTCATATTATAATAACCACTTATTCCTGGTCCATTAATTGTAGTCCAGCTTCACGGTAAAGGGCCAGCCGGGGAACTGGGCGGCGCCCTTTTCCAGGACAAATACATCGCGGGGCCAGCACTCGAAGGTGACCTCCCGCAGGGTCTTGTGGAAGCGGATCAGTCCGAAACCGGCTCCCTCGGATACATTTTCGGGATTGGCATAGGCGTACATGCTGATGGGATTGCCCATTCCATCGTAGAAATCACCCGTCCAGGGAAGGGGACTGTCAGGATCGGCATTGCCACCGGGTAGTTCATCCTCGGGCCACCACCAGCGCTTGTAGATGGTGTTTACACTGGCCGGGACTATAAAGGCCCAGGGTCCGTCGCCGAATTCCTCAATGCCATGCTGAATCACCGTCGCCAGGTGCTGGTCGCCTCCGATGTGGATGGCTCCGGCTTTTTTGATGGCCCTCAGTGCCTTCTTCCGGCCCGTCTGCGGCCAGCCATTGGAATCCAGGTCGGCATGCAGCCGGTTGTCCCGGCTCCCGTGCAGGTGTGCGGCCCCGCAGAAGCCGGTCTGGGAAAGCACGGCCCGCATGGCAACACCCTCATCCCAGCTGGCCCACTGGTCCAGGAAATCCAGCTGCCGCTCACCCAGCAATACCAGTCCGGGCACATCGATGGTAGTCGGGTCGTAGGCCGGATCGTTTATATGATCGGGCCGGGGACCCTGCTGGGGAATTTTCCCGGCTGGCCCTGTTTTGAACTTGCGGTCCTCCAGGATTGCAAAATCAACCTCGCCCAGCAGCAGGTTGGTGTAGTAGACCCCGATGCCCTGCCCGATGGGTGTGGGATCGAAGGGGTCGGGCAGATTGGCGGTCTGGCAGCGCTCTACCATCTTTACATATTCGGGGTGGTAGGTATAACCTCCGTCGGATGCGCCCCTGAGGGTGGAGACCTTTCCGCTCTCGCCCCAGAGGTTGGGCTGACCAATGTCATGGTCGTCGGGGATGGATATGCAGGGCCGCTCCCGCCACATTTCCCCGAACTGGGATCCAAAGAGCAGCCAGGAGGCGGTGTGTTCAGTATGGTCGTAGCTCTGATCCCCCGCCAGGAAAATCAGGTCGGGGTTCAGGTATTCCACATTGCGCACATAACTTTCCCGGTCGCCCCGGTCCCGGTTGCTGCTGCATGAAAAGGCAGCCACCACAATTTCTTCTTTCTCTACCGGGTCGTGACGGATCAGGCCCTCGTACATGGCCTTTTTTCCGTGCCTGAGCCTGTAAGCCACATCGAGGCTGGCATCCCAGTTCTCGATCCTGAAAAGAGCTGACCAGCCCAGGTCGTTCACTTCCTCTGTGGCGATCTCTGTCCACTGTCCGTCCGTTTTCACCTCCAGCCTTACCGTACGCGTTTCATCCGGATAAAGGGGATACAACTGCGCGCTCAGCTTCAGGGTGCCTTTCGATACGGTATAGAGCCCGAAAGCCACCACCCGGTCGCGCTCCACCTTCACGTCGTGGATGGGATTGGGCGCACGATTCCACCAGTCGTTGGTGCAGATGGTGTCCAGGTCGGTAAAAGGGGCGATCACCGGCGGCTCCATAACTTTGGTCTGGCAGCCGAATAGCATGAGGATCAGGGCAGGAAGGAGGAGATTTTTACACATGAGATCTGCTTATGGGTTTGTAGTTCAAATGTAGGATTTCGTTGAGAGAATCCCCAGAATTGTTGAATAAATAGGAGATTAGGTTTTAACATTTTTTAATTCGCGTATTGTTTTGTTAACACGGCGAGTTAATAGCTTTGATTCAGATTAGCGATGCCGATCTTCTACTAAAGTAAGCCAGAATCAAAATCTATGAAAGTTATCCAGATTCCATGGAGGAATCTGAGAATATATGGATATGCGCCTAAACTTTTAAATAACTGATTAAGAATGAAAAAAGGAATACTGATTTTGCTGATGGTGGGATTAAGCATTGCTGAAGTCCAGAGCCAGGAATATGAGAGTTCAAATCTGACGGTTGGATTTAACCTCGGAATGGATTACAACAACAACGCCTATCGTATGACGGAGGATAGTCATGGATTTACCTATTACGGCATGAATCCAAATATGTCTCTTGGCCTTAATTTCGGCTACTATGTCAGCAAACGCTTCAGACCCAGAGTGGAAGTGGAATACTTCTACCTCCGGTATGGCATGGACTGGAATTATGGGGAAGAATCCGATTTTGATAAAACCCAGACCACCGTCCATTACCTGGGCCTGAACCTACATCTTGATTATGCCCTGTACCTGGGCGACCGGGTGGAAGTTTTTCTTTCTCCGGGACTGATCACAGACCTGGCCTGCAATCGTACTTACAAAACGTATTTGGCTGATGATGAGTATACAAATGACGAATATAATGTGATTACTGACCAATACCCCAAAGCACTTATGGGACTTAGCCTTTCCATGCCGGTTGGAATTAAACTTAATAATAACCTGAAGGCGACCCTGGAACCTGAATACACCTACTACCCATATAATTTTCTGAAAAGCAACGTGGATCCATATACCAGGATGTCCTTCAAGCTAGGTCTTGAATACAAATTTTAACTGATACAAATACCTAATTAATCTAAAACACATTTTGAAATGAAATACAGAAATAACAAGCATTTTAGCTACCTGATCAGGCTGATGTGTCTGGCTGTTTTGATATTAGCCCTCCCTTCCTGCGAAGAAGGAGAGGATTCTTACGTGGGGAACTGGGTCAATCTGGGAGATTTTGAAGGAGTGACCCGCTCCGATGCCGTTTCATTCGTGATTCAGGATAAGGCCTATATTGCCACTGGTTACCAGGGGGATGATGATGAGCGATTAAATGATTTATGGGAATATGATCCTGAAAAAGATACATGGACCCAGAAGGCAGATTTTCCCGGTGTGGCCAGGAACGCCGCTGTGGCCTTCGGAACAAGCAGCTGTGGTTATGTTGGAACGGGCTATGACGGGGAGGATGAACTTTCGGATTTCTGGGAATATAATCCCCAGACGGATTCGTGGAGACAGATTGATGACTTCCCGGGTACCCCCCGTTATGCGGCCATAGCCTTTTCCATCGATGATAAGGGCTATGTGGGGACCGGCTATGATGAGAATTTCCTGAAAGACTTCTGGGAATATGATCCGGCAACTGAACAATGGACACAGCGAAGCAGTGTGGGGGGATCCAAAAGGAGAGATGCAGTGGCCTTTGTGATAGACGGTCTGGGATATGTATGTACCGGAACCAACAACGGAAGCTACGAAAGCGACTTCTGGACTTATGAGCCTGCCACGGACACCTGGACGGAACTGCGTCACATCGAGAACCGGACGGATGATTCCTTTGATGATGAATATACATCCATTGTTGGATCGGGTGGGGTGGTTTTTGTTGCGGATGAGAAGGCCTACCTGGTGACCCAATCCAACTATGTGTGGGAGTACGATCCGGATTATGATCTGTGGGAGCAGAGAACGGATTTTGAAGGGTCGAACCGGGCCGAGTTTGTGGCATTTACACTGGATAATACGGGATATGTGGGCCTGGGAAGAAATGGTAGTTCCTATTACGATGATGTCTGGAGGTTTGACCCGGCAGATTATTACGAAGAGTTTGATTGATGATGCGGGTTTCTCATATTTGTTTTTTCTTTCTAGCCGCCATTCTTTGTGGCTGTGAAGTGGATCCATTCTCTTTCCAGATTGGTGAGGACCTTGTGGTGACCTCAACCAAAGTAACTGTGGTTGACACCATATCGGTTCAGCTTTCCACCTACAAAAAGGATTCCATAGTGACTTCCGGCATGGGCACCATTCTGGCTGGAGTATACCATGATGAATTGATTGGTGACATTACGGCCCGAAGCTATTTTCAGGTTGGCGTGGCGGAGCAGAAGGAGGTGAGTATGGATGTGGAAGTGGATGATTCGGAAATATGTGACTCGGTATCCCTGATCCTGCAGTACAATCAATTTTATGCAGGAGATACCCTTCAGGAGCAGCTATATCATATTTATGAGCTCACAGAAGAGCTGGAAGAAGATGAAGACGGGGGAATTTACAATTTTACCGGCTTTGCCCATTCCAGTGAGCCTCTAGGCAGCATCCGCTTTTACCCCAGACCAGGAAAAAATGATGAGCTTGAAATCCCCTTAAACAAGGAACTGGGGGAAGATATCTTGGAGTATCTGCAGACGAACAGCAGCGATCTGTCCGATGATGATTTCGTGGAGCTCTTCAAAGGTTTTGTCCTGGAAGCTTCCGGGTCTGAAAGTAGTTCCATGCTTGGTTTTGGCGCTTCGGATACCACCCTGTTTTTAAAGTTATATACCCATGAGCCGGGTCCACTGAATCCCCAATACGAACATTTTCTTCCCCTGACCAACAGCAATCTCCAGTACAACCAGATCACCTACGATTTGAGCAATGTTGCTGCTTTTGATTCTATTACGGAAAAGAAGGGAGCTCTGGCCAGTAGCACTGATGATCTTGCCTACATCTACGGGGGGCTTGGATTCTACACGAAAGTCACTTTTCCCTATCTGGAAAATCTCACAGGTGAATCGGAATTAATGAATAGCATTATGGTTAATGTCCTCCTTTATCTGGATCCTGCTGATCTGGATAATGATCAGTACGGAGTACTGGAAGATATCCGGATATATGAAACTGAGAGTAACGGGGATCCGGGCGAAATCATGGTTGAAGAAAATGGTTCAGAAATGACAGCAACCAGTGTCCTGGATCAGATTTATCCGGACAATACTTTTTTTGTGTTTGATATCACGGACTATGTGAATTTTGAGCTTGCCGACTACTATATGGACCCGGAGTTTGGATTCTACCTGGATCTTAGCTCTTCCAAGGTGGCCAGCACACTTGAACAACTTAAATTAGACGGAAGTCAAACAGCTGATAATAAAATGCGACTCGAATTGACCTTTTTCTACTATGATCAGTAATCGTTTCAGTAAGCCGCCCGGCATAAGCTGTGTTATCCTGTTTATGCTTTTACTAATTTCGAATCCGGCGCGCCTGGCCGGTCAATATTCTTCCAATTCGCTGTACTCGGTATTCGGTATCGGTGAACTTGTGCCCTCTTCATTTGCAAAGCAATCGGGCATGGGAAGAGCCGGAGTTGCTCTTGCTTCGGATGGATTCATCAATTCAATGAATCCGGCTTCACTCACTGCTTTTAGCAGCACCGATGTACTTATGGATTTCGGAATAAACGCCTATTATTCTGCCTATTCTTCCAACGGGGAAAGTGTAAGCGCATTTGATGCAAATTTTGACCACTTTGCTCTGGCTTTTCCAGTTGCAAACTGGTGGGGCTCCAGCATCGGATTAAAACCATTCAGCGAAATAGGCTATAGCATATCCACTACTTCTTTGTATGAAGGATCGCTAGATGAAATTGAAACAGAGTTCACGGGCACCGGGGGCGTCAGTCAGATCTATATTGATAACTCCTTCAAACTGGGTAAGAATTTATCTCTTGGATTAAGTTTCTCCTATCTGACAGGGACGGTGGAACAGACCGAGAGTACCTATTTGCAGCAAGTGGGTTTTTATGATGTAAATACAACCAATTCCTACTATTTGAGAAACATCTACTGGGGTTTTGGATTCTTATATGATATTCATCTGAAGAATGATCTGCTTTCCTTTGGGATTAGCTATAATCCTGCCCAGGACCTTATCTCCACCTATATGCACGATGTGACTGTACTGAATGAGGATGGGGATATAACACTGACAGATGAATCTGAATCATCAGGTAGTTTTACAATTCCTGCATCCCTGGAGGCTGGAATGGCCTATCACTTTAATGACAGGTTAAAACTGGTGGCCGACTTTAAAATCCAGGAATGGGAAGGAAATTCCTCAGTGATCAGGGCGGCAACTTTTACCGAAGCGACATCTTACCATTTCGGGATGGAATACAGGCCGAATCCAGACCAGGCCGGGACTTATTTCAATAAGATTCAATATCGCCTGGGAGGGTATTACGAGAACTCATATATCATGGTCAGGGAGAACCAGATCAAGGATTATGGTATTACCATGGGGCTTGGCTTTCCCTCCAGGAATCAGAAATCCATGGTAAATTTTTCCGCGGAACTGGGAAGAATGGGTGCAGTAAACAATGGACTTGTGAGCGAGTTGTATGCGGGTTTCTCACTGGACTTCGTTTTGCATAGCGATTGGTTTACCAAGAAAAAATACCACTAAATCCGGATGTCATTTAAGCGTGATGGAACTTGTTTATATAATCCCGTATTGGAGAAAGTATTCTTATCTTTGTGCAATTCTCAATAAACGAGACTTCTACTTTTCTAAACAATAAATTCTAGATGAAAATGAAAAAACAATTTTTTTCCAAAGTCCTGTTTCTGGCAGTTGCCGCAATATTTCTTGTAAGCTGTAACACAGGAAAAAAGCCAGCAGCTGAGAGCGGGGAGCAGGCAACAGTTGAAGCTACTCCCGATTTTCAAATTTCGCTGGCCCAGTGGTCCCTGCATAAAACCTATTTCGGCGGAGCTCCCAACTGGGAGGAGTTTGGCAGGTTGCTGATGGAGGATCCCGATGCCCTGCTTCAGGGCGAGCTTGATCCCTTTGATTTTCCCAAAGTAGCCGCAGGCTATGGCATTGATTGCATTGAGCTGGTAAATACCTTTTATTTCAGCAAGGCGCAGGACATGGATTACTGGGCCAAATTCAAGGCCAATTGTGAAGAGGCTGGAGTGAGCGTGGGACTGATCATGTGTGATGCCCTGGGCAACCTGGGTGATTCTGATCCCGAGGCACGTGCTGCTGCCGTTGATAATCACAAGCCCTGGGTGGATGTGGCAGCCTTTCTGGGTGCCAAGACCATCCGCGTAAATGCTGCCGGAGAAGGAACTGCCGAAGAGGTGGCTGCCAATGCAGTGGACGGACTGTCCAAGCTGGGTGAATATGGAGCTTCCAAGGGGATCAATGTGGTGGTTGAGAACCATGGCGGATACTCCTCCGATGGAATATGGCTCTCCGGAGTGATGACCAAGGTCGGCATGGACAATGTGGGTACCCTGCCCGATTTTGGAAACTTCTACGAGTACGACAGGTACCAGGGTATGGAAGATCTGATGCCTTTTGCCAAGGGTGTGAGTGCCAAGTCACATAATTTTGATGCGGAAGGAAATGAGACTGAAATGGATTACCTGCGGATCATGAAGATCGTTAAGGCATCCGGGTTCAAAGGCTATGTGGGCATCGAGTATGAAGGCTCTGAGCTTTCGGAAGAAGAGGGTATTATGGCCACCAAGGCGCTGCTGGAAAAGGTTTTTGCAGAGATTTAGTCTTTAAGACTTTGCGCTGTTAGCGCAACCAGATGTATGTATCTTGCATCTTATAGAAGATGAGAAGAGCAATCGCACTATTAGTCCTGCTGCTCTTTGTACTTGCAGGATGTGAAAAAGAGAAGGATCCGGTGGAAGAACCGCTGGATCCTTCTTTGCATTTAACGGATGGCTTCTGCCTGGTCAAAGACAGCCATGTGGTGCTGAATCACTACGACATCGATTACTATGATTACAGTGCCCACCTGATCTATCTGAAGAATGCCATAGTCTTCGAGGAGGAGTTTAAAAATATGGGACCTGCCACCGTATATGCGGATAGCACCCGGATCTATGATCTCTCCTTTGTTTCGCTTGCAGCCTCATACATACCAGAAGGGCCGGTTATCTGGTTTCCTTTCTGGTTTCCCGCGGAAGATATTGTTCCTATTGATCAGGTCTGGATGAACGTTCCGCTCTTTGCTCCCCTTGAGGACCCACGTGCCGATATCCGCATTGTGGAGGCCCTGAAGAAGTACGGACAGTTCCGGCATGGATTGCAGGTTGAGATTTTCTCTTTCTGGTACAGTGAAGAGGAGGGGGTGATCCTGGAGCTGGAGCTCCGGAATGAGGATGCTGTGAACTACTATTACTATGATCCGGAGAAGCTGGGAATGGAGCACTATCATTATGTGACCAATGGCCTGTTTCTCAAGGATGCGACCGGGAAATCCTATACGCATCACATTCAGGGTCTTTCCTGGGAAACAGCGGACCCCGACAGGATGTCCCTGGTGGAGGCGGATAGTTCGGTAGTTGTAAGCCTCACTTATGAGGACTTTGATTTACTTCCTCCGGGTAGCTATATGGCCCATTTCCGGTTTCCGGGACCTATTAGGATAGAGAGCCGGGAAGACCTGGACCTGGAAGATGGCCGGATCTGGCTGGGGGAACTGGATTTGTATTTGACGGTGGAAATTCAATAAATCTATTCGTATAATGTGAGAATTGTTATACTAACACTGGCCCTGCTCCTGCTGTCAGGATGCGAGAAGGAGACGGATCTGGCTGATCGCCTGCCCAGGTCGTCCATCGAGCTTACCGACGGGTACTGTCTGGTGGCCGGGGACCAGGTGGTCTTGAACCACCATGATATTTCCTTTTATGATTATGGAGCCCATCTGCTTTACCTGAAGAATGATATCTCCTGTGAAAGCCTGCTGGAAAACGCGGCCAGCTTCAAAGTATATGCCGGCGGGGAGGAGGTTTATATGGTGGGGACGCATCCGGGCTACTCTTCTTCCTTTCCTTCCACGGATCCTTTCATCTGGACCCCTTCTGCTTTTTATGAGGATTACATTCTTCCTTTTTCTTCGCTAAGTAGCCTGGGGGGCCAGGCAGGAGCTTATGTGGATACCCGGGAGGATCCACGGATTGTGGCCGCTCTGAAGAAGTACGGACAGTACCGGGAAGGACTGCATTGCGAGATCCTGAGCTGTACTTATTCTGATCCGGGCGAAGTAATCCTGAAACTGAAACTGAGCAACAGGGATGAAGTCAATTATTACTACCTGGATCCGGAAAAAATGGGGAAGGGACTCTTTCACTATTTCACCAATGGCCTTTCCCTGAGAAATGAAGAGGAGTCCTATTCAAATCACGTGGAGCATATTCAACCCGTTCCCTGGGATACCTGGGAGCTGGAGTGGATGTCGCTGCTGAAGGGAGGCAGTTCGGTGACCATCACCCTGGAATATAAAAACTTTGATGCGGTTCCGACCGGAAGCTACCGTGCCCATTTTCGTTTTCCCGGTCTGAGCCATGTGGACCGGGACCAGCTGGCCCAACGAAGTGGGCAGATCTGGCTGGGTGAATTACAGTTGTATAAACAGCTAGTGCTGGATTGAGACCTACTTCATATCAAAGGCCTGTTTCATCCCTTCGGTGGTGGTGTAGTATTTCACGATCATATTGGGGATCTCCCATTCGGGAAGGCTCCCTTGTTGCAGGTAGCCCAGGAACTTTTCGGTGACCTGTCCGAAGTGGGCCTCGTGTCCCACCTTGTAAGTGTCGGGAATGTCCACCACCCACAGGAGTTCATCGATCTCGCGGATGCCGATTCCGGGATATTTTTCCGCCAGCTTCAGGACAGCGTTTTTCAGTGTGCTGCGAAATTCATCGGGCGACTCAATGAAGGTAGGCATGATATAGAGCGTTGGTTTATAGCCTTCTGCCTCTCCCTGCTTGATCATCAGTTCACAGTTGGAGCCCCGCATGGTTGAGTAGTGCGTATCTCCTGTGCCCTCCGGGGCCTCAAAGTTCCAGATGACGGATACTTTCGCGTGCACTCCTTTGATGGTGTAATTGATCTCTCCATTGCTATAGACCCTCAGCAGAGAGCCTTCCACATCTTTCTCCAGGTAGGGGGGATAAGCATCCAGCCCGGTTACCTTTTGAAACATCTCGGGAGTCAGAGGAGTGGTCCAGCGCTTGGAGGAGTTGATCTGAATATCCTCCTTTTTAAGCACCACTTCGGGGAAAGCTTCCCACTGTACCAGGTCCACCAGGTGGGTGGTTACATCTACGATACCCTCTCCCTGCTGCTCTGTGTCAAAAAACCAGGGGGGGCGGATCAGGGGCTTTCCGGAAACAATCTTGGAGAAGTGGTGTACGCTCTCCTTGGTGATGGCCGGTAAATTGGGGCTTCCTACCTGCAGCTCGCCGAACACCTCCGGTATCTGTGAAAACTCCTTTTGCAGCATGGTGGTAATCTCGTGTCGCTCGGTCATGATATCATAGAGCAGTACCCCTTGCTTTCCGGCAGTTGCAAAGGCTTCCTCCAGCATGGGGAATTTATCAGGCGAGATGACCATGGGCTTGTCGGCCAGCACATGGATCCCGTTTTGGACCGTCTTCAGAATGTATTCGGTCTTCTTGGCATTGTTGCCCGAAACCACCATTACATTGCCTGGTTTCTCCGAGAGCATCTTTTCCAGGAAATCGTCGCCGGTGTAAACCTTTTCTTTCCATGCCGTGGGATCTTCAGCCCTGGAATTATAATCTTCGATCCGTTTGAGATAACTCTGAACCTCCGGTCCGTCGGGCGCATATACGTGCACTTCCGGATCAACCGATTCGTACATGGTCTTCTGGACCAGGGAGGCATGAAAATGCCCGGGGTCCAGGTTCATCAACTTCACTTTTCCTTCAAGCGGGTTCATTACTGGAGCTTCGGAATTGGTGCAGGAGGTCCCCATAAGAAGGGCCATCACTGCGGCAAGAAAAAAATGTTTTATCATGGAGACGGGCTTTTAACATGAAGAGTTAAAGTACATAATCAGTTCCGTAGGGATAACGCTGGGGACGGCTCACCATGGCATTGGCCTGGTCGTTGTCGATAAAGCGTTCACGAACAGGATCCCAATGAAGTTTGCCATCGATTTTCATGGCGATGTGGCTTACCAGGCAGGCGGAGCAGGAACGGTGCCCTACTTCGGCTGGAGCCACCGGCGTTTTGCGGGACCGGATGGCATTCAGCCAGTCCTCGTGCTGTTCGGGGGCCTTGTAGAGCTTGATCCTGTTAGGATCAGTTAAGGCTTCCAGCAGCTTGGGATCGCTGGCATCCAGGGCCTTCAGCTCTGAATCTCCCTGGCTCGGATCGGAGGAGGTCACGGCCACATTGCCACGGCTCACAAAGATCCATCCTTCGCTGCCATAAAATTTCACACCATTGGGGAAGCTGCCGCTTACCTCCATTTTTACCCCGTTGGCATATTTGGCATGTACCATGAAATCGCCATGAACATTCCACAGGCCCGATGTGGGGAATTTGGCTTCCGCTTCCACTTCCACGGGACCGGTGTACTCGGTACCCATGGCCCAGTGGGCGGTGTCCAGGTGGTGGGCACCCCAGCCGGTGATCATCCCGGCACCGAACTGCTCACAACGTAGCCAGCCGGGACGTGAGAAATCATGTTGGGGATGGACCCGTTTTTCGGTGTAGTATACATCGGGGGTGGATCCCAGCCACAAATCGTAGTTGAGATTCTCAGGCACCTGCATTTTTGGTTCATCCGGACCGCCGGGGTCGCCGGGCAGACCAATCTCGATCTTTTGGAGCTCACCCACACGGCCGTTGCGTACCAGTTCGCATGCTTTATGGAACTGGGGCCAGGGAAAGGTTCCCCGCTGCTGGCTTCCCTGCTGGAAGATGACCCCGGTGCGGTGCACAATATCACTCATTTGCCGTCCTTCGGCAATGGTCAGCGAAGCCGGTTTCTGCAGGTAGATGTCCTTTCCCGCAAGGGCCGCTTCCATGGCGGGCTGGGCATGCCAGTGATCGGGCGTGGAAATGATTACCGCATCGATGCTTTTGTCCTGAAGCATCTCCCGGTAATCCTGGTAAACCGCCACGTCCATCTTGCTTTTCCCATGATCGCTCTGGAACTTCTGGATCCATTCCTTGCCCATTTGGGCACGTTTTATGTCCACATCGGCCACCGCTACTCCCATCACATTGTCATGTCTGAGCGATTCAGGCAGGTCGTGGGTTTTGGCAATGCGGCCAAATCCGATTTGCCCGATCCTGATCTGATTGGAGGGGGCATTTTTCCCCATCACATGGGAGGGGACAATGGTGGGGGCAACAATCGCACCTGCTGCAATCCCTGATGTCTTTTTAAGGAAGCTTCTTCTTTTCATGCTTGAAAACTAACAAATATTATATCCCGATCCAACCTTTTCCGAATGGAAACCACGGAAGTCCGTTCTTTTAAGCGGGTCGGTGTTTTAACTGTACCGATTCGGCACTGGCGATGTGCTCTTCGTGTGTAAGGAGATCGAATTCCTCCAGGATATCGGCGACACGAATATCCGGCGAAAGGCTTTCAATGATGGACCATTCCTCTTCGTGGTGATTCCGGATACGGATCTTACGCCCGTATTTCTTTTCGATCTCGGGGAAGCGGCGTACATAGGGCCAGGTATGGAGGAAGGCTTTTTCAAGGTTTAGTGGTCCAATGGCCCAGTGTTCGCTCCAGTGACCGGTTACAGCCACCTCTGTGCCATCCACATCGCAGATCTTGGATACACCGTATTTCGTACTGGACACCGTACAGCACTTGTTCTGCCAGGCCTTGGTGTTTACCTGCTGTCCGCCTCCGAAAGCAGAGGGCCAGAAGATAATCTCGGCCCCTTTTTTCCGCAATGCTTCCCAGCCATCCTGCCAGTTGATATCAAAGCAGATCTGGATCCCGATGATCCCCTTGTCGGTCTTGAATACCGGTGGGTCCAGAGATCCGGATACAAGGCCCCTGCTGATCTCACCTTCCGTGGGGTGGATCTTATGGTATTCGCCCATGGTCTTTCCCTCCCGGTCAATGACCACTGCTGAATTATAGTAATGGCCATCGCGAAGCGTATAAACCGGACAGATCATGTAACACTTGTATTTGACAGCATATTCGGCGAAACGGGGAAGGACCTCCTTCTCCATTCGCTCCGCCTCTGCTGAAAGGGCCGGCCGGTCCTGTTTCATATTGGAATAAAGAAAGGTCTCGGGCAGACAAACTATATCGGGTTCGTAATAGGCGATGCCATCGATCTCGGCAAGGGCCTTTTCTACCATTTCGTCCGGACCCGGATTACTCATCATGTGCTGGCAGAAGGAGGCGATCCACACTTCCCTGGGCAAGCGGGGCGAACTTGCTTCACTCATTCTGTTCATACCACTGAGCGGCATGGGTGCTACTGCTCCAAGGCCAAGAGCTGTGGTCTGCAAAAATTTACGACGGCTTAGTTCATTCATAGCTATGCTTGTATGCTAAAAATCCTTCCAGTAAGTCTCTGCCGAGCTGGCGTCCATGACGCCATCGAAGACCACCATCCGGTATTTCAGGGTGTATTCCTTTCCGGGTTCCAGGACCCATTCCTGGTGGCGGATGGGACAGAATTCGAAAAACATATTTTCTTTTCCCCCGTTGCTGTTGGGGGGCCACATCCGCATGGGTTCGGGATGTGAACGGTTGTCGGAGTGGCTGAGGAAGAGGATGCCTGACCGCCCTTCGGGCACACTTGATTCTCCTTCCAGAAGAACCCAGCGGGCATGTGTGGCATCGGCATCGGACCAGGTTTTTCCTTCGGAGGTAAGTACCGATGCGTTGCCCGGCCACCACCGCTCGGTTCCCCGGTAGCCCAGTCCGCCCCCGTACCTGTATTGTTCCAGGGTAATCCCTGTTTCCATCGACGTGCTGAGTGTAGTGACCAGGTCCACCATGTACATCGGTCCATCCAGATTTTGCACCGTGACTTCCCAGATCTCATCCATGGCAATCCCTTCGCTACCGTCTTTTTTGTAGTAAATGTGCTCCTGCCTCACCCTGAATCCGGCCAGGTTCTCTTTTTCAATCTTTTCAAGATATTCGGCAAAACGTACCGTCCCCTGCTTATCCGCCAGGTTCCAGAAATCAACCTTGTAGTCCCCGAAGTTAGTCCGGGTCCAAGGGTTCCAGATGCCATAGTGGTGCCAGTGATCGGGTGGCTGGATGCGGGTCAGCACTTCTCCTCCCGGCGACCAGAGCGGATGGATGTAGGCGGATCTTTTATAAACCGGGTCGACCCCTTCGGGGGGAAGGGTTTCCGTATGCACATAGCTGAGGACCGCTTGTTTTCCAATGTAAATGGTGGTTTCGTTTTCCTCACAGGAGAGCCGGGGGCCCTTCTGACCAAAGGCAGGCTGGAGGGTGAGGATTCCGGCCAGCAGGATGCAAAGTTGTAGCTTCATGTTACAGTTTCTAAGGATGGAAGTTTCTAACTGTCTCGATAAATATAGCCAGATTTTCGGAGCTTACACCGGGAGGCATTCCTCCACCGCAGGAGAAGATCACGCGAGAGGGATCTTCCAGTCCTTCAATTAATTGCAGCGTGGCATTTTTCACTTCAGCGGCCGATCCCCGTGCGAGCACATCCCGCGGGGGAATGTTCCCGAGCATGGTGACCCTGTTGCCGGTCAGTTCCTTCAGCTGATTCAGATCGGTATCGAAGCCCATGTTGAACAGGTTGACCCCCATTTCCGGCAGGTAGCGAACAGATTCCATGCATCCCGCGTCGTTGTGCAGGAATTTCACGGACTGACCGGTGTCATAGAGTTTTTTGAAGTAGGGGAGACCAAATTCCACAAACTGGTCCTCACTGATAAAGCCGATTATATCGTCCAGCATCATGATTCCGTCGATGGATGGAAAGACCTCTGCCTGGTGCTTATGGAACCCGTCCAGGTATTCCGTGATTTTTCCAATCAGCTGGTGGGCCTCCTCGGGATGGGTCATGAGGGCCATCATGAATTCGGTGGTTCCCATGAGATAAGAGGCTATGTTGAGGGGACCACGGGATATGGAAAAGCGAATCTGGTGCCCGGCCTTTTCAATGGCCGGCTGGCTCAGTTTGAGACGGTTCAGCATCAGGGGACCCAGTCCGTCCCTGA
>Ga0180435_10001924_pt1 | contig 21343 bp, 18 predicted proteins | sample SS_ome_3_FD_132467 | JGI IMG/M metagenome (GOLD analysis project Ga0180435, IMG submission 132467) | Hypersaline lake sediment archaeal communities from the Salton Sea, California, USA - SS_3_S_1 metaG | ecosystem: Environmental > Aquatic > Non-marine Saline and Alkaline > Hypersaline >...
CACAGGATCATCACCTGTGATACCCAACACTTTATTCGCCCGCTTAATAGCCAGCAGACGTTCTTTACCGTAAAAAGCATACCTTACTATGTTTGGCGTCCTGGCCAGATTCATGTAATCCTGAGCAGAGCGCAAATGTTTTTGACCATATGTTTTAGCATAATGGTCGACCCATTGCTTTTCGGTTAATTTTGTAAGTTTTTTTTCTATGATGAGCAGCATGCCCTGCCGAATACGGTACTTAGTAAGAATCCCATTCGATATGTTCGCGGTCAAATTGATCTTCTTGCTATATCCTTTATATATAGATCTCAAATCCGCCAACACGGTCTCCAGGTTATCTATCTCGTCAGCTTTTTTCTGATTGTAGCTCTCGATAAAGCGAACGACCTTTTTCTCCAGTCTTTTATCCTTAAGATGTTCACCGTTATCGTCCGAAACCGGGAGGTAAACATCGATCGACGCAGGAGAATGAGCGATATGCTTCAAGTGCATGTGCTCTTCATGCTGTGGCTCCGGTGTAACACCTTTACCGGATGATTTCTTTTTAATGCCTTTTCGGGCATCGCCCTTGACCACTTTTTCAGTAGATTGCTTTTTCATTTTCTATTTCCTTTATGTTATTAGTTTTTTTGTTAAATCTTTAAACGATAATTGCTTTACCCGTTTTTTAGTTTGCTTCATTCCTTTTATATGGAACATGCTTGTCGGGCTTAAATTTAAATAGTGTGCCAATGTTGCGTTTGATAAATTGTCTCTCTTCCAGTACCCTCCTTTGGTTTTGGATTGCCCGGTGAAAAACGCAGCCCCCTGCGTATGCAGCTGTCTGTCAACCGGAGTGTTAAAATTGTTTAGTTTTGCATCCATAATTTTCTTCCTGTGGTCCTCACCATTGGTCACATTTTCAGGATAAAATTTCATCGACAACTTGATCCATCCAGGCAGCATCTGTGGGCCGCTGTGACTCCATCCACAGATCAAACTCGCTACGCTTCACTCGAACAATCCTGCCAGCGGACCCGACCCTGAAATGAGGAATTGGATTTGCCGGGTCCTTCAGGAGATCCCAAAGTGTCCGCTGTGAAATGCCCGAGTATTTCGATAAGTCTGAAATGCTGAAATATTCTTTATTGACCATGCCATAATTAGATCAGCTTACAGATCAAGTAGCCAATCCAGGCGAGATCAGTCTTTTGGAATAAATACATCCAAAATTCCGAACTTTTTTGGATGTGCAAAAAACCAAAGAAACGGGGAGAATTTGAATGCCGGAAATGGTATAAAGGATTCAGAGAGAGGTAAGGGCGACTTTAACTCAGATCTGAATCTAACTTATTGAAATAAGGAGGATATCATGGGAGTTAAAGTCAGAGAAAAAACAAAAGGTTCTGGAGTCTGGTGGATTTTTATCGACCATCAGGGAAGGAGGAAGGCAAAAAAGGTTGGTAGAGATAAGAAGGTTGCTGAGGGTATCGCCAAAAAAATTGAAGCGAAATTGGTATTAGGGGATATGGATTTGGCGGGAAAAAAGAAGGTTACGGCGGCTACATTTGAAGAGTACGCAAATACTTGGATGACTTTTAACGTGCCAGCTACATGCAAACCATCTACAGAGAAGGATTATCGTTGCATTCTGGACAAACATGTGTTGCCAGCATTTGGCAAGAAATCGGTCACGGAAATCAAAAGAATGATGATTAAAAAATTTCTGATGGGGAAAATAAAGGCCGGTTATGCAGCAAGCACGGTATCACACATGAAATGTTGCATCGGTGGACCGTTGAATGTTGCCGTTGATGATGGAGTCCTAACAGCAAATCCAGCCCATCGCCTGGGTAAGATATTCAAAAAGAAGAATATCCAAAGTGATATCAGGCCATATTCAAAGGATGAGCTGACCGGGCTGCTCGAATCGTTTCAAACTCATTTTCCTGGCCATTATCCACAGGCGCTTACGCTGGCACGAACAGGCATGAGACTGGGGGAAGCACTGGCGCTTCAATGGGATGACATCGATTTTGAAGGAAGATACATTACCATCCAGAGAACTTTCTCAAGGGGCAAAACCGGGTTGCCAAAAAATGGAAAACGCAGGCGCATTGACATGTCAAAGCAGCTGACCCAGGTCTTGAAAGACGCCAGGCACCAGCGAAAAATCGAAACCATTAGTAAAGGATGGGGAAAAGTTCCCAAGTGGGTTTTCGTCAGTAATGCTGGAACGCCCCTGGATGTGAATCACTGGCGGAAACGAGTCTTCTACAAGGCCATCGAAAAGGAAGACCTCAGAAAAATCAGGGTGCATGACATCAGGCATACCTATGCGAGCCTGCTCATTCAGGCGGGGGAATCGTTGGCATATGTCCGTGATCAACTTGGACACCACAGTATCAGCATTACCGTCGACATCTATGGTCATCTTACCCCGGGTGGAAATAAAGAGGCTGTTGACCGCTTGGACGATCCACCGGCAGATGCAACCATCCGCAACCTATACGCAACCAACGAAAAAAGGAGCCAGCCAACAAATGGCTAACTCCTTGATATTATTGGTACGCCCGGCAGGATTCGAACCTGCGGCCTACGGATTCGAAGTCCGGCGCTCTATCCAGCTGAGCTACGGGCGCAAGTGCTTGGTTAAGGGCAACTGATATCGGATTCTGCTTGAGGATGCAAGGCAAATCACGGAGATAATTATTTTAGACCCAGCAAAAAGCGATCAGCGGAAATTACCCGAACCCCGTTGCAAAAAAAATCCACGCCACTTGTCTGAACCACCTGGTAGCAGAATGGAATCCGCAGCTTTGCTTTAAAATAGTGAAGCGGTTTGGCAATGTTTGTATCGCTTACTTTCACCTCGACCGCAAACCACGACTTACCATCGAGGGTTACCAGAAAGTCGACCTCTTTTTTTTCGATACTGCGTAGAAAATGCAGCTCCGCTCGAAAACCTTCGTAATCATACAGGAAATGAACAAATTTCAACAGATGAGATCCAATGCAGTTTTCAATTTTTGCACATAAGCAAATAAAATATAAATTAAATTTGCTTATGAGCAAAAATTATTGAATTCCGATCAGGTAATACGCAAGAAAAAAGGCCGCGATCCAATGATCGCGGCCTTTTTGTTTATGATGGGGTGAGTGATGGGACTTGAACCCACGACAACCGGGGCCACAACCCGGTGCTCTACCACCTGAGCTACACCCACCATATGGTACCTAAACTGAGCGTTTTAAAATTTAAGATCATTTGTAATCAAAAAACGTGTAAATAGCAAACCGAAATTTGCTTTTCAAGTATAAAATCACCCATCGGTTTTACATGGCTATTGACCCTATCGTCCATCTCGGATACAATTTCGGCAACTGTTCGAGACTGATTTTCAATTGATCGATAGGCTAATCAACGCTATGAATCGATTCAATATTTTTATAATGCGTGCTGTTTTGGGCGCCTTTTTCGCCGTCATCATCACGCGCTTTTTTTATGGTCGTGTCGAGCCCCTTTATGTGGCGGGCTTGGCAATATTTCTAACCGGCATGTCGTATTTGACGGAATATTTCAGAAACAAAAGAAAGAAAGAATAGATCATTCCCAAACATTCAAGCTGCTCCGTTAATTCATTTGGCATTAAAATCACAGCCCGATGCACGTAAAACCTAAAACTTAAAACCTAAAACAGAACTTCTATGAATCAGATCATACTCGGCACGGCCGGGCACATCGACCATGGTAAAACCAGCTTGATCAAGGCCCTTACCGGTGTCAATACCGACCGGCTCAAGGAAGAGCAACGCCGGGGCATCACCATCGAGCTTGGGTTTGCTGCCCTGGATCTGCCCAGCGGTAGACATCTGGGCATCGTGGATGTGCCGGGCCATGAAAAGTTCGTCAAGAATATGGTTGCCGGAGCCACCGGAATCGATTTGGTGGTTATGGTGATCGCCGCCGACGAAGGCGTCATGCCCCAAACCCGGGAGCACATGGAAATCTGTTCTCTGCTGGGGATTCAACACGGGCTGGTGGCCTTGACCAAGGCCGATATGGTGGACGAAGAATGGATGGCGTTGGTTCAGGAGGATATTCGTGATTTTGTGGCCGGGACTTTTTTAGAAGGACAAGCCATCATACCGGTATCTTCCACCAGCGGCGAAGGCCTGGCTGAATTTACTTCAGCCCTGGATGACCTGGGTGGGCGTGTTCCAGAGCGGTCTACTACAAGCCTTTTCCGCCTACCGGTGGACCGGGTATTTAGTATGAAGGGCTTCGGAACCGTGATTACCGGATCGCTTATGTCCGGCAAGGTGTCGGTGGGCGATACCATCATGATCTATCCATCCGGGATTTCATCAAAGGTCAGAGGCATTCAGGTTCATGGCGCAAGCGTGGCGTCAGCCCAGTCGGGCATGCGCACGGCTATCAATTTTCAAGGTCTTGAATTGGCATCTATCCAACGTGGACAGGTGCTTTCCAAACCCGACGCCCTCCTGCCAAGCTATATGATTGACCTCAACCTTCATTATCTGGATAGCAACATGAAAAAGATCAAGAACCGCAACCGGGTCAGATTTCATACCGGAACCAGCGAGATTCTCGGCAACCTGATTCTGTTGGACCGGGAGGAGCTGCAACCCGGAGAGGAGGCGATTGCGCAGATACGACTGGATGCACCCGTGGCCGTGGTTCGCGATGACGGTTTTGTATTGAGAAGTTACTCGCCGGTTCGAACAATCGGCGGGGGACGCGTTCTCAATCCGGTGCCGCTCAAACATAAACGCTTCAAAAAGGATATTGTCGCGGGTCTGAAAGGCCTCACGACCGATGATCCAGAAGCAATCATCGCCTATCATGTGCGGTCGATGGGCGTCATGGGGGTGACATTTTCAGCCCTTATGGTCATGACCAACCTGTCCGAAAAGATCCTGGATAAATTTCTCTCGGCCATGCTATCCCGCAGAGACATCATTATGATCGATAAAGAACAGCGCCTGTATGTTCACCAAGCCACCTTTGAAACGCTTCAAAATCAGCTTGGGGATTATCTGGCAAGTTATCACGCAGCTTATCCTTTGAAAGCAGGCATGCCCAAGGAAGAATTGAAATCCAAGCTGGCGGCAACCGTCAGCACCAAGGTATTCACCATGGCCCTGAACCACCTAACAGCTGCCAATACCATCGTCCAGGTCGGGGATACGGTGCATCTGGCAACACACAAGGTGTCGTTGGGCGTCGATCAGGAGGGTCTCAAGAAAAAAATTGCCCGGATTTACCTGGAAAATGGTCTGCAACCGCCTTATTTTAAGGAAGTAGTAAAATCATTGGACCTGGATTCGTCCGGTGCCAAAGATGTTCTGATGCTGTTGATAGCTGACGGCGTTCTGACCAAAGTCAAGCAAGAGCTGTATTTCCATAATGATCCCTTGAACCACCTGAAAGCCGAAATGATTAGTTATCTTCAAAAAAATGAAGAAATGACGACACCGCAGTTCAAGAATATGACCGGCGCATCCCGAAAATATGTCATCCCCCTGCTTGAATATTTTGATGCCAATAATATTACCATCAGGGTGGGAGATGTAAGAAAGCTCAGACAAAAACAATAAATTTGAATTCATCATGAGCAGTTAGCTGCGCGGGATGAATTCAAATTGAAGCGAAATTTCATTTCGCAACTAAGATATGATGTTGCAAAAGGAAGTAGCAAAATGAATAAGAATACGAGCAGCTCGGGCAGTGCGCTGACAATGTATATCGCTAAAAATATGATCATCGGTGTCCTCCTGGCGGTTTTTGTGATTATTTTGGTAAAAATCGTCATTGGATTGGTAGGGCCATCCAGGGTAGACCAAACGGCTTTACCCCAGCGCGAGGACATCGTACATCCGAAACCGGTGGAGATTACCTCCGTGGAAGCCCAAAAGAAACAACATGCGTCGGCCGGATCGGGCGGACACACATCCGAAGCAGTTCAGGATTCTCGCAAAGTGAAATCAGGGCATACCCAAGCGGGTCACGCTCAATCAGCAGTTATGGATGGGGGATTAAGCCACTCATCCAAGGTAGATCAGGCGGCACCGGAAAAATCAGCAAAAATTGACTCAGAACCAGTTCAAGATTCGCATGCCAAAAGATCTGCACAAGAAAAAGCGGTAGACCCTAAAGCGGCAACGAAACATGGGGAATCAAGCCGATCATCCGAAATTATCGCCGCCGCAGCATTGCACGCAGATCAAGCAGAAACCCAGAAAAAAGCGCACCCGCAGGCAACCGACTCCGGGGGCCAATCAATCGAAAAATCGGCCACGAAAATCGTACCGGGTCATGAAGATACGCAAGCGCATGCCACACCCGACCATGAGCATGTCGAAGCAGAGCAACAGACTTTCCCGATGGTGGGAATGGCTTTTGTGGATGCAGTGGCGCGACCGCTCGAGTACGAACTGACCCAGCGATTTTATGGCTGGCGGCCCAATGATATTTTGGATTTCACCGACAATGTAAATAATTTTCAGCTTGGCGTTCTGGAAGTGACCCGCAGAAGCGCGGTAATTCTGTCCGAACGCATATCGAGAACCGGCAGTACAGCTGCATTTGATAAAAATTTACAAAACGCCATGAACTGGTTCATGATCAAGTCGGACCGATACTGGTTTCCCTCGGCTGAATCTAAATATAAAGACGGGCTTACAGAATTACGTACGTACTTCAAAAGATTGGAAAAGGGGGAGGCCCAGTTTTACAATCGAACCGACAATCTTATTCCTCTTTTGATGGCGTACCAGGATCTGCTTGGTAGTTGTGATGAAAATCTGGTCAAATTCAAAGAGGATGATGGATCTATAGTCAGTTATTTCAGAGCGGATGATTATTTTTTCTATGCACAGGGTGTTGCCAGTGCTTTGCATACTATTTTACGGGGGATTGAAAAAGACTTTGTCACGATGGTGGATCGTCGTGGCGGTATGGAGATGCTGCATCATGCCATTGAATCCTGTCATCATGCCATGGAGCTCGATCCCTGGATCGTTCTAAATAGTGACCTCAGCAGCGTTTTTGCAAATCATCGGCTCAACATGGCGGGACCGATCAGTCATGCGAGATTTTACTTGGGCGTATTAATCAGAGCCCTATCCACATAACAATTTCCGGGACCACGGAAATTGTTATTATATTATATTTTCTCCAGAAGGCGGGAGACGATGCTTTCGTGAAACAGCATCCCTTTGGGGCTTAGGGCATAGCGGCCTTTGCTTTGAACCATCAGGGAATCATTACAGAACATCTTTAGCGTATTATCAAAGGTTCGATCAAAATCCAGGTTGAATTTTTGTTTAAATCTTGCCGTGTCGATTCCGTCCGCAGTTCGTAGTCCAAGATAGATTGTTTCGGTTATTTCCTGTTCAGGTGTAGTCTTTTCGGAATTTCCTAGCGGTAATCGGTTCCGGGAGATTGCTTGCAGGTAACTTCGCAGATTACGAACATTCCAATATCGGGAGGGCGGTCGATAGGAATGGGCCGAAGGACCCAGTCCGGTATAGGGAGCAAACGACCAGTATTTCTGATTGTGGCGTGAACGCCTGCAGACACCATCTGCAGAAATCTTGGCATAACTAGAAATTTCATACTGTTCATAGTCAGCCAAGCCCAGGATATCCTGGGTTTCCCGAAATAAATCGGCCAGATCTTGCTCACAAAGGGGTTTAATGGTGCCCGCTTGCATCTGTTTTGTGAGCAGCGTTCCGGATTCAAAACTGAGCATGTAACAGGCAATATGCTCGGGCGAAAAGGAGAGGGCGGTGTCCAAATCGGCTTGCCAGGCCTTGCGTGTTTGTCCGGGTATGCCGAATATCAAATCAAGCCCGATATTCTCAAAACCGGCTTGGCGGGCATCTTCAATGACCTTTTTTGCTTGCTTAGGATTGTGGATGCGCCCCAGAAATTTGAGCGCCTCTGACGCAAATGACTGGATCCCGATATTGATGCGATTGATGCCAATTTGTTTTAAAAAGACAAAATCATTGCTTGAAATCGTTCCCGGGTTTACTTCCATGGTGATTTCGCTGTCGGATGATAAGTGAAACAGCTCTAGGGCCTGTCGATAGAGCGCTTGAATTTGACTCCTGGTTAATACGGACGGGGTTCCACCGCCAAAATAGAGCGTGTCGGTGACACCATCAGAATTTTGCGCAAGGACCATTTCCCGTAACAGAGCGTCCACAAAAGGTTGTCGCAAGGTCAGGTCGGTGAGGGAGTAAAAATCACAATAAACACATTTTTTAAGACAAAAGGGGATGTGGATGTACAGGCCGTGGTTCAATTGTTTGTACCAATTGTCATACGTATGATTCTATATCAATCGCGGTCGGGATCGCTATCGCAGTCGGTATCGAATCTGCTACGGCAGAAGTCAGAAGCCAGAATTCAGGAGTCAGGAGTTAGCTCTTTGCTATTGGTCGTTGGCTCTTAGAGAGCTAACAGCCAAGAGATAACAGATGTTATCTATGGTCAAGTCCTGATTAAAAGTTGTCACCTTTTATGCGTTTTAGGACCACCGGAACCACCTTTTGCCCTTCCCGTCATTCCCTTGCAAAAGGGAATCCAGAAAAAGCAGCCAGCCATCAGCTAATGGCTATTCTTGGATCCCCTTTTTCAAGGGGATGACAAACTGTTATAAGGTCCCGGGTTTATACTGGTTCCCCGATTCCCTCCTTATAGAGGACAGGTTTTTTCGGGAATGACAACCGCCGAACTGGCCTTCAGAATTCTGGCTTCTGGCTTCTGGCTTCTGACTCCTGACTTCTCCTTGATTAAAGTCGATGCTTAACGCACCCGTGGCATGATAAGATATATTTAAATTAAGAACTATATTCCGTGCCCAGCTTCAATCCCACATCCAATGCTTTTTGGTTGAGCTCCAAAAAGCTGCCGGGGATTCGGGTTTCAATCACCTTCATGATGGATTCCGGCCGGACGATTTCGGTTAGCGCCAGCAGGACACCCAACATGCAGATATTGAAAACGATGGGCTTGCCGATGGCTTCCATGACAGTATTGTAGATCGGCAATTCCCGTTGAACCGCGTCTGCTTTTCTCTGTATTTTTACGTAGCGTGAGTCCGTAATCAGCAGGCCGCCAGGTCTGATAATGGTGTAGAACTTGTTATAGGCTTCCTGGGTTAGGCAGACCAGCACATTGGGCTGAATTACTTTGGGGTAATTTATGGTGGTATCTGAAATGATAACATCGCTTCGGGTTGCCCCTCCCCGGGCTTCGGGGCCGTATGCCTGGGATTGCACCGCGATCAAATCGTCATACAAAACAGCCGCCTCGGCCAGTATGATGGCTGCCGTGATCACACCCTGTCCGCCCGAGCCTGAAAAGACCATCCTGAATCGTTCCATACTTACTTTCCTTTCATCGCCGCGGCAATGACCTTGTCATATTCATTGCAGTATTCCGGTGCTTCCACTTCATGCAGGATGCCACGTTCTATCAGCGCGGGGTTTTCCCGCTTGGCCTTGGATCCCTTGGGCGTGGTATTTTTCTTATACAGCTCCATCATCTCGGCGGCAGATCCGATTTTATTTTTACGGCCAAAATAGGTCGGGCATTGGGACAGAATTTCCACCACGGAAAATCCTTCATGCAGAATGGCCCTTTTGAGAATTTCAGGTATCTGCTGCACGTGGTAGGTGGTCGACCTGGCTACAAAGGTAGCTCCGGCCGCAATGGAAAGCTCGGCCACATCAAAATCGTGATCGATGTTGCTAAAGGGTGCTGTTGTGGCCAGTGTGCCCAGACCCGATAACGGAGAAAACTGACCGCCGGTCATACCGTAAATACGGTTATTCATGACGATGGCGGTAATATCGATGTTGCGACGGGCGGCATGAATAAAATGATTTCCACCAATGGCCAAGGCGTCACCGTCCCCCATGGGGACAATCACATTCAACTCGGGAAGTCCCAGCTTGACGCCGGTGGCAAAAGCCAATGCCCGGCCATGAATGGTGTGCAGGGTGTGAAAATCGACATACCCTGATATACGTGAAGAGCAGCCGATACCGGACACCATCACGATTTCATTTTTGCTCATACCCAGCTGTTCGATGGCCCTTATCATGCTATTCAGGACAATGCCGTGCCCGCAGCCGGGGCACCACATGTGCGGGAAAAAACGGTCCCGAATATAGTCTTTTATCGCCATGGTTTATGCTCCTCTTCCTTGAACAAATCTGAGAATGTTTCGGATGTCGATCGGCGTGATAAACACACCGTCGACCCGGTTTGCCAGGAAGACTTTTTCCGGGTCGTCCACAGCATTTTTTACGGTTCTTACAATTTGACCGGCATTCAACTCCACCACAGCAACCGAACGGGCACGTTTACACTTGCGTTTGACTATCTCATACGGGAATGGCCAGAGGGTTTGTAATTCCAGCAGGCCGAACCGTTCGCCCCGGGGTCGCCGTTCCTGAACTACATGCAGTGCCGAACGGGCAGCCGACCCATAGGAGATCAGAATATGCTCGGCATCCTCCAGATAATATTCTTTATAACGTGCGATCTGGTTTACATTGTTGCCGATTTTGTCAATCAGATGTCGATGCAGTTCCTGAACACTCGTGGGGTTGTTTGTGGGGAAGCCCCACATGTCGTGATACAAGCCGGTGACATTGTAGCGATGGACACTGCCGAAATCGGACATGGGCAGCCGACCATCTTCTCTGGGAAGATAGGGGTGATAGTCGATGCCTTCCTTAACAGAGGTTCGCAGTCTTTCTACAATCGGAATTTCTCCCGGCTCAGGGATAACCAGTTTTTCGCGCATGTGCCCGATGACCTCATCAAAGAGGAGAATGACCGGTGTGCGGTACGTTTCGGCCAGATTAAAAGCATCCACCGTAATGGCAAATATGTCCTGGTGGTTGGAGGCCGTCATGGCAATGATGGCATGGTCGCCGTGGGTACCCCAACGGGCCTGCATTACATCTCCTTGAGCCACGCTGGTTGGCAAGCCGGTGGAGGGTCCCCCCCGCTGCACATTGACGATCACACAGGGAATCTCGGTCATTATGGCGTAGCCCAAGGCTTCCTGCATCAGCGAAAAACCGGGTCCGCTGGTGGCGGTCAGGGCTTTCTTGCCGGTCAGGGAGGCCCCGATAATGGCACACATGGAGGCAATCTCATCCTCCATCTGAATAAACTTGCCGCCCTGCTCGGGCAGCCTGCGGGACAGGTGTTCTGCGATTTCAGTGGACGGCGTGATGGGATAGCCGGCAAAGAAATTCACCCCGGCATATAGCGCCGCCTCTACGCAAACCTCATTTCCCTGGATAAATTTTATTTTGGGGTCCATACTTGTTCCCTTATTTTTTTGGTTCACAAATTACCTCAATGGCAAGGTCCGGGCATCGTAATTCGCACAGTTTGCAACAGATACAATCTTGGGGGCGCGCTGCCACAGCTTTGTCAGTATCATCCAACTCCAGTACGCTTTTTGGACAAAAATGGATGCAGATACCGCATCCCTTGCACCACTCCCGGTTAATGCTATGTTCTTTAAGTTTAGGTTTTGCCATATGGATTCCCTGATTCGTACCCATCATAAATGGCTTAACCGTCCAATAGCTGTAAGTTGATCTTGACTAGTTTCGCCTTTAAGGACAGGTACGCGTTGATTGCTATGACTTTTGGTCGCAGCGCCGGGGCCGCGAATGATAAAGCCTGGAACCAGAATCCCATAATTCAGGTCACAGGCGCCTGTTCGAACTCAAGCGCAACCCCAGACGCCTTGACTCTGAAGCCCTCAGGCTTTTTTAACGTTGGGGTTAATTCTGGATGAATATTGATTTTTAATCTGTTTGTCAATATGATAGCCATAAAACTGTGGAACGCACTTAAGGGCTTATGAAAAGAACAATCATCATCATCAGCGGGAGTATTGCCCTAATTCTGGTTATTTTGGGCGGTTTTGCGTGGAACCTGATTGATTATGCATCCCGGTCTTCAGGGGATGATATATCCGAGCTAGCATTCACCGTGCTGCCAGGACAAGCGTTCAGCACGATTGCAGACAAACTGTATCAAGCGGGCATCATCGGTGATACCCGCAGGTTTAAGCTGTTTGCCCGTCTCAAGGGATATGACAAGCGAATTAAGGCCGGTGAATACAGTCTATCATCGGTGCTGTCACCCAAACAGGTACTGGAGATAATGGTCAGTGGCAAGGTGGCACTGCATCGCATAACCATTCCAGAAGGTTATAATCTGTACCAAATCGCGGAACTGCTCGCTAGGGCCGGATTGATCGATGCACCGGAATTCATCCAGGCCGCCGCCGAACCCGCTACGGTAAAATCACTTGACGTAAATGCCGATACCCTGGAGGGTTATCTGTTTCCAGATACCTATCACCTCCCCAAAGGCTTGCCGGCAAATAAGATTGCCAAAATCATGGTTAATCGTTTTGAGGAAGTGTTTCTGACCGAGTGGCACGATCGTGCCCGGCAAATGAACTGGAGCGTTCATCAGGTCGTCACCTTGGCTTCCATCATTGAGAAAGAAACCGGTGCTGCCTTTGAGCGTCCCTTGATTGCTTCGGTATTTCACAACCGGATCGCAGAGAACATGCGCCTGTCAAGCGATCCGACAGTTATCTATGGTATTGAAGATTTTGATGGCAATCTTACCCGCAAGCATCTCTCTACACCCACCCCCTATAACACCTATCTGCGCAAAGGGTTGCCGCCCGGGCCCATCGCCAACCCTGGGGCTGCCGCCTTGGAAGCTGCTTTGTACCCTGCTGAAACTGCTTATTTATACTTTGTTTCCAAGAAGGACGGCACGCATCAGTTTTCCACCAATTTGAGGGAACATAATCGGGCGGTTCGGAAGTACCAGCTGAGGAGGAGATCAAAGCAATAATACAATTGAGGGTATTAGACTGTTAGACCCTAAGACTATTAGGTGGATAACTGCTAATAGCCTAAAAGCCTAAAATGCTTCAGCCTATATAGGGAAAGCGAATGTATGCATAGATTGTCAGACAAACAAATGGCCGGGCAACGTCTCATGATCGGCTTTGACGGCATTGATCTGAATGAAGATCTTCAATACCATATCAAAAACCACCAGGTGGGCGGCTTGATTTTATTTAGCCGTAATATCACTTCGCCGGAACAGGTCCGTAGTTTGTGCGATTCGACCCAGGCATTTGCCCGGGCTTGCGGCCTACCAGGCTTATTGATTGCGATTGACCAAGAGGGCGGCACCGTTGCCCGCTTAAAGCATCCATTTACGGAATTTCCTGGTAATATCCACATGCGGACCCAAGAGGATGCCGTTAACTTTGCCCGAATATCAGCCCAAGAACTCATAGATGTCGGTATTAACATGAACATGGCACCGGTTCTGGATGTTGCCTTTGATCCCCAGGTCAGCATCATGAAGGCGCGTTCCTTTGGATCAGATCCGGACTGGGTTGCCCAGATGGGTTTGACTGTGATTGCGCATCTCCAGGCAGGTGGGGTCGTGTCGGTGGCTAAGCATTTTCCGGGTATCGGCCGCACCATACTCGATTCTCACCTGGAGCTTCCTTATCTGGAAGCTGATGCAGACGAACTTTGGGCCGGTGATTTAGAGCCCTTTCGTCAAGCCATCGCCCACGATGTTTGCGGGGTGATGCTGGCACATATATGCTTTCGAGCTTTGGATGATGAATGGCCGGCCAGCTTGTCCAAGAAGATCGCTAGAAATTTATTGCGACATCGCATGGGGTATGACGGTCTGGTCATAACCGATGATCTGGACATGGGTGCCATCAAAAAACATTGGGGGATCCGCCTGGTGATGCAGCAGATATTGGAGGCTGAGATCGACGTGGCGTTGCTATGCCATCCCGGGCCGGACATCGCGACGGCCTATGAATCCATTTTCAGCTTTCAATCGGCCTCCCTGAGAAATCGGTCCTTATGTGAACGGTCGGTGGAAAGGATCATGCGCCTCAAGACGCGTTATTTAGCCTAGGCCGTAAATCAACTTTCGGAATTCAGGCGCTAAGATAAAGATTACTAAGCGGCTCAAACAATGAAAACCGCTGACGGATCAGCTCATCCGCATCAAAATAGGTGTTGGAGCCGGTTTTTTTCAGACTTACTATTCGATCCCGATGCTTGCGGCCCGTCTGCTGTTGGGAAGACATTCTGAAATCGCTTCGGCGGGTTACAGGAATCATCCACTCAAACAGGTGCCTTACTGTTTGCTGCGACTGCCGAAGCTATATTTAAGGAAAAAGGAAAATCCCATCGGTAATATATTTATATCCTGTTTGTGCCTATAATGCTCAGAGTCAGCCCGCAGGGCTCCATAAAAGCTGCATATAGTCTTAAGAAAGCGAATAAAAGTTTTCAGTGATGAGAGATATTAAGAAGGTGAATTGGAAATAGGTGCAGCTTTTATTCGTGAATAGACATCCTCGTCCAGGTGAGATGTGTGGCCAGATTTGAGATAATGGTAGCCGGTGGCAGCTATCATGGCCGCGTTATCGCCACACAGATTTAGGGGTGGGATGTGAACGCTGTAATTTCCATGAGCGGCCTTCTTTTGAATCCGTTGGCGCAGGCTTTGATTTGCCGCAACCCCGCCAACAAGCGCCACATGTCGGCATTGCCTGGCTTTAGCCGCGGTGAACAATTTGTGGGATAATACATCCACGACCGAGGCCTGAAAACCGCTGGCAATATCAGCCATCTCCGTCCGGAGGCAATTGGGATTGCTTTCAATATAGCGACGCACACCTGTTTTCAAACCGCTAAAACTAAAATCAAATTTATTTTTATCAAGGTAGGCACGCTTGAAATGAATGCTTTTGGGATCGCCCTTTTGGGCCAGATCGCTGATAATTTTGCCGCCCGGATATCCCAAACCCAGCATTTTGCTGACCTTGTCAAAGGCCTCACCGGCGGCATCGTCCCGGGTCTGTCCCATCAAGGTGGCAGATGTATGCTTGGTCACATGGTATATGGCGGTATGCCCGCCGGACACCAGCAGGGCCACGAAGGGGAATGGGGGGGGATCCGGGGTTAGAAAAACCGAGTTGATATGACCATCCAGATGGTTGATGCCGACCCACGGAATCTTGAGTGCATAGGCCAAGGCCTTGGCAAAGCAAAATCCAACCAGCAAGGAACCCACCAATCCGGGTCCCTGCGTCACAGCCAGTCCATCGAGATCGCCGGCTTCAATTCCGGCGGAATGGAGAGCCTCGTTGACAACAGGCACAATGGCTTGGATATGCTGGCGTGAGGCCAGTTCGGGCACTACGCCACCAAAAGGGCTGTGAACCTCAATCTGTGAAGCGACAACCGAAGAAAGGATTTGATCGCCGTTTTTAAGGACGGCGGCTGCGGTTTCATCGCAGGATGATTCGATGCCGAGAATTAACATGAGTGTGTCTGGTTCATTGCGTTAATTGGGTTTGTTGTGTTGCAGAAAATGCTGATCGTATTTGGCGAATGACCCGTTGCCCTGAGCAACTCAATGAACCCAAAGAACCGTAAATGATCAATCACTTGGTTAGAAAAGTTGATTTGTATTACTTGTTTTTAGGCGTCACCTTCCTGGTGCCTGGGGAGCTGCCGGTTCAACCGCGGCACACGGTACTTCTTTGTTGTCCGGCCAGGAGCCAGGACCAGAATCGACGGAGGGGTTGATGTACGCCAAAATGCCACAGCCAGGGGAATCCCGACAAAGTCTTTTGGTGTTTATTCCCAGGTAATTCGGTTTGAATCTTCTTTGCGGTCAACGATTTCTCCAATGAAAAAGGCCTGCTCATCCATGGCGTTGATACGTTCGAACACATCCTGGGCCGCCTCTTCAGGCACAACGGCAATCATGCCCAGACCGTTGTTGAAGGTGCGCTTCATCTCACGATCTTCGATTTCACCAGCTTCTTTAAGGAAAGTAAAGATTGGTTGGGGTTCCCAGCTGTTTTCCCGTATGACGATGCTGCAGGCTTCGGGGATAATCCGCACCAGATTATCCGAGAAACCGCCACCGGTTATGTGGCAAAGACCATTGATGGGCAGATCCCTCGTAATATTCAGTATGGTTTCAGAATATATCTTCGTGGGTACAAGCAGCTCCTCGGCCAGGGTTTTACCCAGTTCCGGCAGGTGGGAATCCAGATCCATTTTAAGCATATCAAAACAGATTTTACGTACCAGGGAGTATCCATTGCTGTGTAGGCCGCTGGAAGCAATTCCGATAAGTTGATTGCCGACGCGGGTATCAGAGCCGTCGATGATGCGGTGGTTGTCGACGATCCCCACGGTGAAGCCCGCCAAATCGTATTCATCCTCCTGATACAGCCCGGGCATTTCGGCTGTTTCACCGCCGATCAGGGCACAGTTGGCTATTTTGCAACCTTCGGCAATGCCGGTAACAATGGCGGTGGCCGTATCGTTTTTTAGGCGACCCATGGAAATATAATCCAGAAAAAACAGTGGCTTGGAACCCTGTACCGCAATGTCGTTGATGCACATGGCCACCAGATCAATTCCAATGGTATCATGGATTCCGGTCATAAAGGCAATTTTTAACTTCGTGCCGACACCATCGGTGGAGCTGACCAACACAGGATTTTGATAGTTATTCGTATTCAGGGAATAGAGACTGCTGAATCCTCCGATGTCACTCATTACACGTGATCTGAATGTACTTTTGGCAATTTTTTTGATCCGATTCACCAGGCGGTTGGATTTGTCGATGTCGACACCCGCATCAGCATATGTCAGCGGCTTTTTCGTCATGAATGTGCCTTTCCTTTGGGCATGTCAAAGATTAAATTTAAAATTTAGCCATCACCCGGTTAAAAGTCAAAACATATTTTTGACACACGGGCTTAAATCCTGTAAGCAATTTAGCATATCCATATTGTTGGTTTCCTGCAATAACTCTATACGGGCCTCTAACAGGCCTCAGTCGTAACCCTCGCCGAAAGTCTTACAGAAGGTATAAACATCTTGGCCCGCTGACGGACGACGAGTAAGCCATTAGTTTAAAAGGGTTGAAATCATGACTAAATTTGCCAGATTAGACCGTTTGCCTCCCTATGTGTTTGCTACTGTAAACCAAATTAAAATGGATGCCAGAAGAAACGGGAAAGATATCATTGATCTCGGTATGGGGAACCCGGATCTGGGAACACCGCAGCATATTGTGGACAAGCTTGTGGAGTCGGCCCATAAACCACACAACCATCGCTATTCGGCTTCCATGGGTATCACCAAATTACGCCTGGCCATAGCCGGCTGGTACCAGCGGCGATTTGATGTGGGTATCGATCCGGAGAACGAAGCGATCGTCACCATCGGGGTCAAGGAGGGCATGTCCCATTTGATCTTGGTTACCGTGCGGCCCGGGGATGTGGTGTTTACACCCAATCCGACCTATCCGATTCATCCCTACTCCTCGATCATCTCCGGCGGCGATGTGCGTGGGATACCAGTGGGACCCGATCATGATTTTTTTGAGAATTTGCTTACCGCCATAAAACAGACTTGGCCCAAGCCGAAAATTCTGGTGATCAGTTACCCGCATAACCCGACCACGGAAGTCGTTGACTTGGATTTTTTTAACAAAATTGTGGCTGTCGCCACAGCTCATGACATCATGGTGGTCCATGACTTTGCCTATGCCGATATTCTTTTCGATGGGTATAGGGCTCCCAGTTTTCTGCAGGCCAAAGGCGCCAAGGATATTGGCGTAGAATTTTTCTCGCTGTCCAAAAGCTACAGTATGCCCGGCTGGCGGGTCGGGTTTTGCGTGGGCAACCCGGAGATTATTGCCGCGCTACGTCGGATTAAAAGTTATCTTGACTATGGTATTTTTCAACCCATTCAGATTGCATCGATCATTGCCTTGAATGGGCCCCAGGATTGTGTGCAGGAGATATGCGAAACCTATCGCAAGCGTCGGGATGCGCTTATTACCGGGCTGGGCCGGGCCGGCTGGCAGATCAAAAGTCCCAAGGGCACCATGTTTGTCTGGGCCAAAATTCCAGATGAGTACGCTCACCTGGGCTCAGTAGAATTCTCAAAATTTCTAATCAAAGAGGCTCAGGTCGCGGTATCACCCGGATTGGGTTTTGGTGAATACGGGGATGATTTTGTACGTTTTGCTTTGATCGAGAACGAAATGCGGATTAATCAGGCGGTGAGGGGGATTCGTAAAATCCTCTGACCCCGAACTGCATAAGCAACATGGCAAAATTTAAAAAAAGGAGCTAGATTAGAAAGAACTCTAGAGTAGATAGAGCCATCATAGGATATTTTATCCCTAATTCATTTTGGAAAAGATATTTGAGTAAAGACGGCACATGATGGCGCGAGTTTATATTGCCATGTTGCTTATGCAGTTCGGGGTCCAAAGCATTAAAAATGCGGAGCATTTTTTTTGGGGATTGACTTCTTTGGCAAAAATGATGAATGTACTGCGGTAATACTGGAACCAATATAAACATTGTTTGGTGCATTGGGTAAAAGTGATGAAAAACGAAATAAATATCGGTTTGCTGGGGCTGGGTACGGTGGGCACCGGACTGGCCAAGGTTTTGATGGATAACCAAGACATTCTAAATGCGCGTGTGGGGGTGCCGCTAAGGCTGAAAACCATCGCCGACATCGATCTTAAAAGTGATCGGGGGATTCCATTGGATGCCTTTGAACTCACCGGTGATGCCCATCAGGTCGTCACTGATCCCGAAATCGATATTGTGGTTGAGATGATCGGCGGTGAAGGAATTGCCAAAGAGCTGATCCTCAAAGCGATCCAAAATGGAAAGCATGTGGTTACCGCCAACAAGGCACTGCTGGCCAAACATGGCAATCCCATATTTAAATCAGCCCTAAAGCAAGGGGTGGACCTGGCATACGAAGCCAGTGTCGGTGGTTGTATGCCCATCATTAAAACCTTGCGTGAAACCCTGGTTGGCAATCGGATTCAGGCCATGAGCGGCATATTAAACGGTACCTGTAACTATATCCTGTCCAAAATCACGGATGAGGGTCTAGAGTTTGGTGATGCCTTGAAATTGGCCAAAGCAAGAGGATATGCCGAAGCCGATCCGTCGCTGGATGTGGAGGGTTATGATACGGCGCACAAACTGGCGATCCTGACGTCGCTGGGCTATGGCAGCGCCATCAACTTTGATGATATCTATATTGAAGGTATATCAAAGATTACACCGCTGGACATTGAATTCGCCGAGCAATTTGGCTACCGGATTAAATTGCTGGCCATCAGCAAGGGTGGCAGCGAGGCGGTGGAAGCGCGCGTCCATCCGGCCATGATACCTTTTGATAACCTGCTGTCAAACGTTAATGGAACATTGAATGCCGTCACCGTGAGGGCTGACGTTGTGGGTGACATACTGCTCTACGGACATGGGGCCGGCATGATGCCCACCGCCAGTGCCGTTGTTGCCGACATTGTTGATATTGCCCGCAATCTGATCAGCCGGATCAGTGGGCGTATTCCGTTGATGTCCTATCAAATGGAGCAGATAAAACCGATACCGGTTACGCCTATTCGAGATATTACCACGCACTACTATTTTCGATTTTTAGCCCTGGATCGGCCCGGGGTTTTAGCGACCATTTCCGGGATTTTGGGAAAATACGGTATCAGTTTGAAATCCGTTCATCAGAAAGGTCGCAAGACCGACGGATCTGTACCGCTGGTGATGCTCACGCATTTGGCCCGGGAAGAAGCTGTCCAGAATGCCCTGGCGGAAATACGTGTGCTCGATGTGGTCAGCCGTGAGCCCATGCTGATTCGTATCGAAGATGAATCGGATAGTGAATAAATCGTTTCAGCTTTTTTGCATCACAACCGTGTGGTGATAACCAGAGCCTCTCGTATGTTTGAGAGGCGTTTCACTTTTTAAATTTAAGTCTAAACGGAAAGTCAATTCGATGAAAATTATTTGCGCGGATATGGAAGGTATTTTTACACCGGAGATTTGGATCCAGGTATCACAGAAAACCGGTATCGATGAACTGAAACTAACCACCCGGGACATTTCTGACTACGATGTGCTGATGAAGCGGCGACTAGGGATTCTCTCCGAACACGGCTTAAAACTGAAAGACATCACGGCTGTAATTGAGACTATGGATCCGTTGGATGGTGCCGTGGAGTTCTTGAACTGGGTGCGGGAGCGGACTCAGATTGTGGTCGTATCCGACACCTATGTGGAGTTCGCCAAACCGCTTTTGCGCAAGCTGGGTTGGCCCACGCTGTTTTGCAATACCCTGACAATTGACGCAAACGGTGCTATTGCAGGTTACAACCTGAGACAAAAGGACGGCAAACGCAAAGTCGCCCAGAGCCTCAAGCGCCTAAATTATCATATCATCGGGGTGGGTGATTCCTACAACGATATCACGATGCTAAAGGAAGCTCATGCCGGGGTGCTATTCAGACCGCCCGAAAATGTCCGTACCGAATATCCGGAACTGCCTGCAACCTACACCTACGACGAACTCAGAGAGGTCTTGACGCCGCTTCTGCGTGAGGCATTCGATGTCTGAAAATGTGAAAAGCAAAAGTAGCAAAACTCACCGAACCGAATACCGTGTTATTTATGGTGACACAGACAATATGGGCGTGGCCTATCATGCCAATTACCTGCGCTGGTTCGAGATCGGTCGTGCGGAACTGTTTCGGTCACTGGGAATGACCTACAAGTCCATTGAGGACAAGGGCTTTTACTTGCCGGTATCCGAGGCCTATTGCAAATTTATCAACTCGGCCCGCTACGACGACCTCATCATCGTCGAAGCCGGTGTGGACGGCAGTATGCGGGCCGGTATTAAATTTGATTACCGCATCTTGCGCCAAACTGACGAAGCCGAACTGGTGCAGGGCTTCACCACGCATGCTTATATGAACGTAAAGGGACAGGTCATTCGGCCACCGCGGTTTATAAGAGACATCCTGTCAGAAAACGGCTACCTTTAATTTGAATTCCCTGCTGATTGGTAGTGGCTGCAGTAAAAAGTGTAGATGAATTCAAATTTTAGCGATCATAAGCTATCGACCAGGGCGCTAGAGCTGACCGTATGGAGCGACAATGCCTTTCGCCCTGCGGTGAAAGCTTCGCGTTATCATAAATTCTTGGAACACGATTTTATGGGGGTTGACAGCATATAATTTCGATACTATATTGCTCTTTCACAAATGATGCGGGGTGGAGCAGTCTGGTAGCTCGTCGGGCTCATAACCCGAAGGTCGTTGGTTCAAATCCAGCCCCCGCTACCAAATAAATCAAGGGGTTAC
>Ga0180435_10001925_pt1 | contig 21331 bp, 20 predicted proteins | sample SS_ome_3_FD_132467 | JGI IMG/M metagenome (GOLD analysis project Ga0180435, IMG submission 132467) | Hypersaline lake sediment archaeal communities from the Salton Sea, California, USA - SS_3_S_1 metaG | ecosystem: Environmental > Aquatic > Non-marine Saline and Alkaline > Hypersaline >...
ACTCGAACCGACCGGCCGTGCCGGGCACGTCTTCAATATGATGCGAACCGCGCGGCGCTACCGCCACGTAGTTCCGCATGCTGACGAGCGGCATGATCCGTCGCAACTGCTGTTCGTTATCGCGCGGTCCATGCAGCCAAACGATCAGCGGGTAAGCGTATTTCCGCTCGTAGTGCAGGGGGGCGAAGAGCGTATGCGGTACGCCCTCCGTGGAACTCTGCATCAGCGACTGTTCCACGATTTGGCGAGGGGACGTATGGCCGCTTTTTGGCAGGACCGAACTCTGGATGCGATTCATAGTTCGTCGGCGGAGGTTGGAGTTGATACGAAGCCGCGTTGTAATCCACGCGGCCCTGCGTGTCAATGTCGGCGACAGAAATTCAACGGTAAGGGGATGTCCCATCTCGTTCCAATGCTCCTGCGTTGGAACGCACTGCTTGAGACATTTTTACTCGTTCCAATGCTCCTGCGTTGGAACGCACTGCCTGGGACGCTCCGCGTCCTTGATGGAACCGCTAAGCCGCAAGCGGCTATGACGCTAGCACTCGCTACGCTTCCATCAGTTCCGCCATCTTGGCGACAAGACCACGCACCGCATCCACGCTGTGCTGGAAATCGGCCTGTTCTTGCTCAGTCAAATCGAGTTCAACGATCTTCTCGACGCCGGCCGCGCCCAAGATAACAGGCACACCAACGTAGTATCCACCCACGCCATACTCGCTGTCACAATAGGCGGCACACGGGATGAGCCGCTTCTTGTCACGCACGATCGCCTCGACCATCTGGGCTGACGCAGCGGCCGGGGCGTAATAAGCACTACCGGTTTTCAGCAGGCCGACGATTTCGGCGCCACCCTTGCGAGTGCGATCGACGATCTCGGCCAGCCGATCCTCGGGCATCAGTCGCGTGACCGGCACACCACCGACCGATGTGCAGCTGGGCATCGGCACCATCGTGTCACCGTGGCCGCCCATCAGCAATGCCGAGATGTCCTCGACGCTCACGCCCAACTCCATGGCGATGAACGCACGATACCGGGCCGTGTCGAGCACGCCGGCCTGGCCAATCACGCGCGACGACGGAAAACCGGTCGTCTTCCACGTTTGCTGAACCATTGCATCAAGCGGGTTACTGACGACGATCACGATCGCGTCGGGGCTGCCGGCTTTGATCTGCTCAGAGACCGACGTCACGATCTTGGCATTCGTTGACAGCAGGTCGTCGCGGCTCATGCCCGGCTTTCGCGGGATGCCGGCGGTGACGACGACCACATCGCTGCCCTCGGTATCTGCGTAGTCGGTCGTGCCGGTGATGTTCGAGTCGAAACCCACGATGGGAGAGGCTTGCATCAAATCGAGCGCCTTGCCGGCCGGCATGCCTTCGGTTTGCGGGATATCGAGCAGCACGATATCGCCCAATTCAGCGGCCGCACACCAATGAGCCGTGGTAGCGCCAACGTTCCCAGCACCGATAACAGTAATCTTGGCACGTCCCATCATTTATTCTCCGAATACTAATGTTTAGCGGTCGACAATGGTTGCCGTTTTGGGTCAAGCGAAGAGGTCGAACTTACGGCGTGCGCGGGCGTTTCGTCAAGTAGGGCGGGATTTGTTAGTCGTCAGATATCAGTTTTCAGTCGACAGTCGTCGGATGGGCTACCTCGTTCCGATGCTCTGCGTCGGAACGCGCGGCCTGGACGCTCTGCCCCCTTGTACGATGGATCTCCCGATCGGTGGACCATGGTTCCTGATGCCGCCTGCGTCATTCTATCCCATACTTGGCCGCGTACCCTTCACGAACCTCAAGCAGCCTTGCAAGCTCCCGGTCACAGAGTTTGCGCAGTTCGGTTAGCTTCTCTTTGTGTTGCGGATCACTGACCAGATTGTGCTTTTCGGCCGGGTCGTCGGTCAGCGAGAACAGCATTTCAAAGACGGGTTTACCGCTGTGGTGGTCGACGTCGCTGGGTTTGAAGGGATGTGGCTTCTTGTAGAAGCGGATGTATTTCCACTGACCGGTGACGTATCCCTCCTGCAGCGGCGTATCGCGGCCCGTGTACATGTTTTCGAGGAACAGCCCCGCCCGCCAGGGCATGATTGAGGTCTGGCCGCGGACCAACGGTTGCAGGCTGCGGCCGGTCATGAAGGGCCCCGGTTTCACGCCGGCGTAATCCAACAGAGTGACGGGGATATCGAGGCTCGACACAAGTTCTCTGCTGGTTGCGCCTCGCATCTTTTCAGGAGCCGTTGGGTCGATGACGAAACAGGGGAATTTGGTTGTCAGGTCATACAGCAAACCCTTGCCGCCCATGCCGTATTCGCCCATCAACAAACCATGGTCGCTGCCGTAAATGATGATCGTGTTGTCGGCCACGCCCAGCGTTTCCAGTTCCGCGACCAACTCGCCGACCATCTGGTCGAGTTCCGTAATCATCTGGTAGTAGCGATAGTGGTGTTCCTTGCTCGAAACGGGATGGTACACGTAGGCGTAGGTTGAGTTGCGACCTTTGTCTTGATCCATCACCTCGCGGGGAATGTGTCGATAGGGATCGTCGGCGTCTTGCATCGGGTAAGCGATATCCAAATCGCGGTACTTGCCGCCATAGATCGGATGATCCGCTAGGTTTGGATTTTTGCTCGCCGGCTCCATCACGTTTCTGTGCATCGACCGAACTTTCGAGCCGTGCGGCGTGGCATAGCAGACCGAGAGGCAAAACGGTTGGTCGCCGCGCTTCGCCCGCAGGAACTTCAGCGCGTTGTCGGTATGGTGCCGATTGGTGGTTGCCGTGGTCTTTGAGCCATCGGGATTCGTGTGCGGGAAATAGAAGGGGCCATGGCCGTTGTGACCGTCCCAGAAGTCGAACATCTCCTCGAAGCGAAGACCGTCCAGGTTCACATGCCATTTGCCAACGTAGCCCGTGTTGTAACCCGCCTTTCGCAGCAGTTCCGGATAGCTATCCGCCCACTGCGCTGCCGACATTTTGTGAGGGCTGCTGAATCCATTGCGGTTTATCCGCTCGTGATTTCCCAGCAGGATTGCGGCGCGGCTGGGCCGACAGGTGGGCTCGGCGATGTAGGCGTTTTCGAAACGGATGCCCTTGGCGAGCAGGGAATCGATATTCGGCGTTTCGACCCACGGATGGCCCATGCCCGCAAACGTATCGTCCCGTTGATCGTCTGTCAGGATGAACAGGAGATTTGGCCGATCCATCGCGGAAAGTGACGAACATAACATGATGAGACAGGCAAAGACGAGATATTTCACGTTGGTGCTCCTTTGTATTACGCCAACGGCGTTTCATATTTCAGCGTTCCTGGGGTGGCGCTGGCACGGTTTTCTGCGCGTGATCTGTTGATTTCTCCCAGCGGCCGGTTCCAATCGCGACTACTCTTCCGTCGAAAAGTCCTCCGCCAACACCTTCAACAAACGATGGTCGTACCCGAATTGGCTCTTCATCTTAAGGGCTGCTTGGATGTGGGGTAGGGCAGGGCGGCCGGCGTCGCCGAGCTTTTCGATGACGAGAACGGCGTCGAGGCGGACCCACTCCGATTCGTGTTTGAGTTCTTCGACGGCCGTCGGCAGAACGTCGTACTTCGAGCCGATACGGATGAGTGCCATGGCGGCGGCGAGTTTAACGCTGGGCGAAGAGTCCTTTAGCGTGTCAACCAGCAGTTCTTCCGAGGCGTTGGCCGTTTTGCCGAGCGAGCCAAAGCCGATTGCCCCCCAATAGCGAATGGCGGCATCGGAGTTGTCAATCGCCTCGGTGAATGCCCCCACGTGTTCTTGCCCTTTGCCCACCAGCGACGCCAATTGATAAATCTTTTCCAGCGGGTATTCTTCGTCGCTCCGCCCCATCTCGAAGGGCGTCGAATCCTCGCTGCGAACCAGCATGTCGTGCTCGGGCAGAAAGCCTAGGTCACGCGTCTCGCGCATCCACCGCAGATGTTCGGCGCGCAGGCGTTTCAAGGCGTCGGCGTGAACCGGATCTTCGGCCAGGTTTTTGATGTTCCAGGGGTCGGCCTGCGTGTCGTACAGTTCTTCGATCGGCTTCGTCTTTTCGAACCAGATCGCGGGCGGACCGGTCAGCTTGGCCTCGGCCGCGAGCCGCATCCAAACTTGCGTGGTCGGCATCTGCTGGGTGTAGGTCGCGTATCGTCCGTACGCTAGGTCGGGGCGGTAGTTCCGCAGGTAGAGATACCGCTTGTCGTGTACGCCGCGGATGAACTCCGGCCGCTCCGCCATGCGGTCGCGGATGTTGTAAACATACTCGCGCGGCTCGCCCGCTTGCTTGCCGAGAAAAGCGACGCCCTGCATGTGTTTCGGCACCGGCAGATCGATGAGACTGAGTGCGGTTGGTGCGAAGTCGACGAAGCTGACCAGTCGGTCGGTCCGCGTGCCGGCCTGCGACGGGGCAAGGTGGGCGTACTTCTCGGGGAAGCGGATAATCAGCGGAATCCGCGTGCCGGTGTCGTAGCTCGACTTCTTGCAACGTGGCATGCCCGCCCCGTGGTCGGAGTAGTAGAACACGATCGTATCATCCGCAAGTCCATCCTCTTCAAGCTGCTGTAAGATGTCGTTGACTTGCAAGTCCATGGCCGTGATCAAATCGTGGTACTGAGCCCAATCGCGATGTGCCTCGGGCGTGTCGGGATGAAACGGTGGGATCGGCGTGGCCGCCGGGTTGTGCCGCTGCTCCTGCGGCACGCGTTTCATGTGTGCCTCGTAGCGGTTTGGGGGGCAGCGGATTTGGCTCTCATGCGTGGTCGTGAAGTTGAAGACCGCGAAGAAGGGTTGGTCTGCCGCTCGGCCGCGCCAGTGAGCCTTGCCGTCGCATTGATCCCAGGCGGATTTCGGGTACGAGAAGTTGTAGTCGGTTTTGCTGCGGTTGGTGCAGTAGTAGCCGGCCTGCTGCAGGTACTCGGTAAAACACTTGATGTGGGCCGGCAAGCGCGTGTGGAACCGCATGCCTTGCGAGCCGATCGACGACGAATACATGCCGGTGATGATGCACGACCGTGACACGGCACATACACCCGCTAGGGCGAACGCGTTTTCGTAGAGCACGCCCTCGGTTGCCAGCCGATCGAGTGTCGGTGTGACCGCATGTTCAACACCGTAGCAACCCAGGTCGGGGCTGATGTCTTCGCTGGTGATCCAGACGATATTGGGCGGGGTTGATTTTTCCGCCGCGCAAACCAGCGCGCCGAATGCTGGGACCAAACCGAGGGTAAGCAGCAGCGAGAACGTGCGCATATCCAACATCCTTTTCTCTTGAGTCACACGCGAAGGTGGGAAGGGGATTCAGCGACTACCGCAAAGGACGCAGAGAGCGCAAAGGAAGAAAGAACAAGGGCAGGGGGGGAAGGAGACGATGCCAACAGTTACTCCCGTCTTGCGTTGCGAGTCGGCTATCGCCGCTTCCCTACTTCTCTTCTTTCCCTTTATGTCTTCCTTTCTTTGCGCTCTCCGCGACCTCCGCGGTATTAGTTTCTCCGTCTCTCCATCTCTTTGCGTCTCAGCGTCTTCGCGTGAGAACTGTTTTTGAAACCAGGGAGCTATTTCCCCCAGGTGACGAAATTTCTCAGGTAGTTTCCGCTTTGGATTAGCGAGGCCTTACGAGCGCCCAGCGAACCCTCGAACGAGCGGTCTTCGACCTCAATACAGACCGGGCCCCGGTAACCGATGTCGCCCAACACCGAGAGGAACCGACCCCACTGCACGTCACCGAGGCCGGGGATCTTGGGCGTGTGGTACTCTGGCGGCAACGCCAACGCGCCGACTTGGTCGAGCTTGTCACGGTCGACGCGGACGTCCTTGGCGTGCACGTGGAAAATCTTGTCGGCGAATTCCCAAATCGGCCCGATGTAATCCATCTGTTGCCAAACCATGTGGGAAGGATCGTAGTTGAGGCCGAAGTTATTGCTGGGGATATCGTCGAACATCCGTCGCCAAATCGTCGGGCTGTGTGCGAGGTTTTTGCCAGACGGCCATTCGTCGGCGGAGAACAGCATCGGGCAGTTCTCGATGGCGATCTTGACGCCATGATCCTCGGCATACTTCACGAGCGGCTTCCACACCTGTTTGAATCGCGGCCAATTGTCGTCAACCGACTTGCCCCAATCGCGGCCGATAAACGTGTTCACCACACCGATGTCAAGCATTTCGGCGGCTCGAATCACCTTTTTGAGGTGATCGGTATAAACCTTCGACTCCTTGCGGTCGGGAGTGAGGGGGTTGGGGTAATAGCCTAGCCCACTGATGCTGACGCCGGTTTCGGCGACGAGGTCCTCGACTTTGGCGGCATCGCCTTTCTTGAAGCCGGCAACATCAAGATGCGTCACGCCGGCGTAGCGGCGTTCGGCTTTCCCTTTCGGCCAGCACATCAGTTCGACGCAGCGGAAGCCCGCCTCCGACGCGAACTGCATGACGTCGTTGAGATCCAAATCCGGCAGAATAGCGCTAACAAATCCAAGTTTCATGATGAGACTCCTGCTAAAGAAGCGACGTTTTTTTCTTGACGGGGATTCGGTTATTTTACGTCCGTATCGTCGCGTATTGAACGGGCGAAATCAAGCAGCAGGGCTGAATCGGCTAAGCCGCAACCGGCAAACGTCTCCTTCCGCCTTTCCCCCTCATCCCTCACGCCTCACGCCTCAAGTCTCACCCCTCCAATCGCTGTTGCCTTTTTTGCTGCGATCGGTCACGATTTCGGCAACGGGCAAGATGCGCCAACGATTTCAGCCCATTCATCTGTCTCACCAGGAAGAATGTCATGCCGACTGTCGAAGAACTGCGAGCCCTTTTCACCCCGCAAAACATCGCAACCTGGCTGATTGTCGGTATCATCATCGGCCCGTTTGTCGGCATGTTGTTGACGCGCAAGAAGGAAGGCTACGGGCGGTTGACCAACACGGCGATCGGCCTGATCGGGGCGGTCGTCGGCATGATTCTCTTGAAGATGTTCAACGTCGCCCAGCATCTGCCTTTCAATTTGCGGCAGTACGCGATCACCGCCGAGGACCTCGCCGCGGCCATCGTGGGCTCGCTGCTTTTCTTGACCGTCATCTGGATCCTCAAAAAGCTGCTCACACGGAGCAAGAAGGATTGAGACACGAGTCGTGAGGAAATGGGGATTGGCGGAGCGGAACCGGTCCTCCGCGTGGGGGGTTAAAGCAATGATTGCCCAGATGGAAACCGTTGGCAGTGAATGGGTGCTGATGTATGCAGCATGCGCCCTGATCGCCTATCCCGTATCATTCGTGGCGCTGCACCTTGCCATTGGGACAATCACGAATTCCGACAATCCGTCGTTGGGTGTACGGATCGCCGTGCATGTGGTCGCCGCTACAATTACAATTGCGATTGTCGGCGCCATCCTCTGCACACTCCCGGACGCATAGCCGAAACAGATCTTGGGCTACATCAGAATACGGAACAGAACAATGCGTCAAACATCGCACGACCGCCCGTCTTCCATTGCTGTCTATTTCTGCTTCATCGCTTTGCTCGCCAGCCAATCGGCGTCAGCTCAGTCGCTGTTGGCGAAGTACAAGCAGGCTCGCGAGGACTTGGTGAAGGAGGCGATTGTCGGCAATGGAATCCAGAACAAGGGCGTGATCGACGCGATCGGTACGACACCGCGGCATGAGTTCGTGCCACTGGCCGAACGAGGCAAAGCGTATTACGACATGGCGTTGCCGATCGGCGACAAGCAAACCATCTCGTCGCCGTTCATCGTTGCTTACATGACCGAGTCACTCGACCCCCAACCGGGCGACAAAGTGCTGGAGATCGGCACGGGCAGTGGCTATCAGGCGGCCGTGCTCAGCCCGCTAGTCAAGTCGGTCTATTCCATCGAGATCGTCGAGTCGCTCGGCAACCGCGCAGCGCGGACACTGCGGCGACTTGGCTATCGCAACGTGCATGTGAAGGTGGGCGACGGTTTCAAAGGTTGGCCCACCGCCGCGCCGTTCGACAAGATGATCGTCACCTGCTCGCCCGAGACCGTTCCCCAACCACTGATCGATCAGTTGCGCGAAGGCGGTTTGATGGTCGTGCCGGTTGGCGAGCGGTACCAGCAAACGCTCTACCTGTTTACAAAGGTCGACGGCCAGTTAAAGGCAAAAGCGCTGAGGCCAACGCTGTTCGTGCCGATGACCGGGTCGGCCGAGGACAAACGGCAAGTGCAACCCGACCCGCTCAACCCCACGGCCGTCAACGGCAACTTCGAGGCTGAGTTGGGCGATGACGAACACGTACAGGGCTGGTACTACCAGCGACAGTTCGAATTGAAGCAAGACAAGTTCGCTCCGCAGGGTGGGCAGTATATTCGCTTCGCCAACAGCGATCCCGGTCGGTCCGCCCACGCACTACAGGGGTTTGCCGTCGACGGCCGCAAGATCCGTCAGCTCAAGCTTTCCGGCTGGATCAAAACCGAGAGCCTCGTTTTTGGTCCCGAGCGTTGGCAGACGCCAAAAATCGGCGTGACCCTCTACGACAGCAACCGTGCCGAGGTCGGCCACTACTGGATCGGCGCCTCTCAAGGAACGTCGGACTGGTATCGCGAGTCGAAAACGATCCGCATACCGGAAGACGCACGTGAAGGCATTTTGCGAATTGGCCTCTTCGGCGCAACCGGCGCAATCAACTTCGACGATATCCGACTCGAAGCAGTGAAGGATTGAGGCTGCGTCTAGGCTATTTCAACTGCGTCGTAAAACTCGCACTCTGCGTCTCGTTCGGCGAACTCGGCGCCGCATTCGTAGCAGTTGTCGTTCACCCGGCGGCAGAAGACGATGGTCGCTTCAATGAACGTGCCGTCGGGGAAACAAAGACAGAGCGATTGCTTGGGATAGACCTGTTGCGAGTGCAGAAATGCGATGCCCGACCGTGAAAGATTCAGCGAATAGGCGCAGTAGACTTCGGCGCCGTCGACAACGGCCATCTTCGAGTTGACGAAGTGCCGCGAGTAGCGCCGGCGATCGTCGTACTTCGCCGCTGATCGCTTCTTTTTGCTAAAGAAGCCGGAGTCTTCGTCGGGAAGTTGAATCCGGCAATCGAGTTTTTTCCAGACGTAGTCGATTAGGACTCGTCCATCGCGCTGGTCCAGCATCGAACCATCTCCGCATCCAAGTGTGTATCAGCTTTACCGTCGAGCATTTCCAGGGCGTCGACGCGCCGCATCGGTCGGCGATAGGGCCTTTCGCCCGTCACGGCGTCGAAGATGTCGACCACGGCGCACATCTTCGCCCACTCGTGGATCTCATCACCCACACAGCCAACCGGGTAACCGCCACCCGTGAGCTGCTCGTGGTGTTGATAGGTCATCATGAGTTGTGCATCCGTCACATCCGTTCGGATACACAGTTCGGCATAGCCCGTCGTGGGATGCCGTTTGATGATGTCCATTTCCTCGCCCGTTAGCCGACCAGGTTTTTGCAGGATCGAGGCGGGAATCTGCATCTTGCCGATATCGTGCAACATGCCGCCCATCGCGATCTCTTGTAGTTGTTGGGGATCGGTGATCCCGAGTTTCTGGGCGAGCAGCACGCAGTAACTCGACGTATTCACAATATGCGTGTAGGTGGTGAAGTCGTGCTTCATCACGTAGTAGAGCTGTTGCGGCACAACCTGCGAATTCTGCAACATACCCACGAGGTGCTTGCCCATATCGCGAGAGGTTGTGATAGCCTCGTTGGCGTTGAGGCGTTTAAAGGCGTTGTCTACCTCGGTTTCCATCGCGAAGCGAAGAACGTGAAACCGCTCCGCATCCGTGAGCTTATTGCCAGAAAGGACTTCCGTCAGGTTCTCGCGTAGCTCTGCCGCCAGCTTCTCGACCGTGCCGTCAGCGACGTACAACGTGCGGATCTGTTTGCGTTCCATTCGGCGGAAGTCGGCCGCTGTAATTGGATAGTCGCGGCTGCGAAACAGAGCCGGTTGCCCGTTGTCGCCCAGCACGTAGAGATCCAGCTTGCGAGCCGAAGTCGCCTTCAGCGCCGCCAACGAAATAGGCGCCACAGAAGTCGGGATCTTTCTCTCTTGCGGTTCTGCAACTGCAGACATCGGCTGCTGCCCTCGGTCTGATCGTGAGTGTCAAATTCCCTTCGCGGCCGCCTATCCGGCACGCCCACACAAAACAAACGTAGCTCGCACCAATGAACCGTCCCAAAAAACCATTCGAGGGGGTATCAGCCATTTTCCCAATAGCATTTCCCGAATTACGGAAACTCGCCACTGTTAGGCGAATCGGCTAACTTAACGGAAGGCTCACATTGCGGTCATATCGGCTCTGTTGGTTATGCGAGAAACGCCAGATGTCTGACCTGTGTCGTTTGACGCGGTCGCTGTCGTGGAATAATCTGCCCATTGTGACCTGATCTACCCAATTCGAAGAAAGGCCATCATGCGAACGCGGAGCCAACTCGTTTTCGTCATCCTATTTGCCGTCGTTCATGCGCTGCCGTGCGTAGCCCAAACGGTCGTAAATGTGGCGGACAACGCCTCGCTCACCGCGGCGTTGCGATCCGCCCGGCCAGGGACAACGATTCGCATCGCTGCCGGGGAGTATCGCGGCGGCGTCTACCAAGACAACCTGCATGGCACGCGCGAGGCGCCAATTACGATCGAGGCCGCCGACCCCAAGAATCCGCCGGTCTTTCGCGGCGGCAACGGTGGTTGGCATTTGAGCGACTGCTCGTATCTCGTGATGAGGAATCTGCAACTCACCGGTCACGCCATCAACGGCCTGAACATCGACGACGGCGGCACTTACGACACGCCGACGCACCACCTCTTCATCGAAGGCCTGCGAATCACCGACATCGGCCCGCGCGGCAACCACGATCCGATCAAGCTGTCCGGCGTTGACGACTTCACCGTGAGGCGCTGCCGTATCGAAGGTTGGGGAGGGCAGGGGGTCGACATGGTCGGCTGCCATCGCGGCGCCATCGAGCAATGCAGTTTCCGCGGCAAAGAGAACTGTACCCAAACGGCCGGTGTGCAAGCCAAGGGCGGCACAAGCGAGGTCGTGATTCGGCGGTGCCTTTTCGACCATGCGGCAGCACGCGGCGTGAACATCGGCGGTTCGACCGGCCTGCAGTTCTTTCGCCCCCGAGGTGTCAAGTACGAAGCCAAGGATATCACGGTCGAGGGGTGTGTGTTCGTCGGCAACCAAGCGCCGGTGGCGTACGTCGGCGTCGACGGGGCGATCGTCCGCTTTAACACGATTGTCCATCCCGACAAATGGGTCGCGCGGATTCTGCAGGAGACGACGGAGTCCGGGTTTGCACCTTGCCGCAACGGCCGCTTCGAAAACAACCTGATCGTCTTCAAGCGAGCCAGCGTGAACACGTTCGTTAACGTCGGTCCGAACACACAGCCAGACTCGTTCGCATTTGCCAAGAATCTGTGGTACTGTGACGATCGACCGGCGGCGAGTCGACCGCAACTGCCTGTGGCTGAAACCGGCGGTGTCTACGGAGTCGATCCGAAACACAGCCAAGCTAAAACATCGCCTTTCAAACCGACGAACGTGCAAGCCGCTGCGTTTGGCGCGTGGGCGTTGCCAACCGAAGAGAAGTCGGAGGACGAAAAATGAAGTTGTATCTGGCGGTAGTCCGAGGTAGCTGCGTTCGCCAGAACGCAGGAGGTCGCCCAGTTCGTCCGCACTCTGGCGAGTGCAGCTACGGGGTCGTGTTCGCTTTGGTTACGTGGATGTTTGCCGCGGCGATTGCGCCAAACGCGCTCGCTGAGGAAAACGGCCCGGATGAGAGCACCTGGGTTGCCGAGATGAAGAAGGTGCACGGCAGGTTCGACGGCAAGCCCGGCACGTTCTACCAGTTTGGCGACTCGATCTCCGAGTCGCGTGCGTCTTGGTCTTCGATGCGTTGGCATGAACGCAAAGTGACTGCCGAGATGAAACCGGCGTTCGAGTCGGTGAAGGGACACATGCTCGAGGAATGTTGGGATCGCAAAGGCGGGCAGTTTGGCAATCGTTCGCGGATGACGATCCGCTGGGCTGACGAGAACGTCGACACGTGGCTCAAGACCCTCAACCCTGAAGCCGTAAGTTTGATGTTTGGCACGAACGATCTCAATTCGTTGGGTGCAGAGGAGTACGAAACGACTCTCCGCGGCGTGACCGCAAAATGTTTGGACAACGGCACCGTGGTCATCCTCAACACGATTCCGCCCCGCCACGGCAAGGCAGAAAAGGCCGCCGAGTTTGCCGGCATTGCCCGCCGCGTCGCCCGCGAATTGAAGGTGCCGCTGATCGACTATCAGGCCGAGATTCTCAAACGGCGGCCGACGGATTGGGACGGCGCGCTGGGAAGTTTCTCTGCCTACAAGGGCTACGATGTGCCCACGCTGATCGCCCGCGACGGTGTGCATCCCTCGAACAGCAAAAAGCACGTCGGCGACTTTTCGGCCGACGGCCTCAAAAACAATGGCTTCGGCCTCTGGAACTATCTTCTGTTGATGAAGTACGCCGAAGTAATCGACGAAGTGCTGAACTAAGCCAGATGGGAGTTGCCGCCATGCGATGCCCGATCGTTTTTCTCCTATTTCTAATCTGTTCGACGGGGCTTGCGGAACAATCGACAATCTCTCCACCGACGGCCGACTGGTTTCCCGTTGTTCCCGCGCTGCCGCCTGCCAAGGGCGAGGTGATTCGGGTAACGACGGTCGAGGAACTGTTCCGCGCGGCGGAAACGGTTAAGCCCGGCGGCACGATCGTCATCGCCGATGGGCATTACTACATGCCGCGTTTCTTCGACATTCGCACCGACAACGTCACCCTGCGCGGCGAATCGGGCCGTCGCGAGAAAGCGGTCCTCGACGGCGTGCGCAGCCGGCACGGTGAACTGGTCGGCATCACGGGTTGCAAGGGCGTCACCATTGCCGATCTGACAATCCAGAACATCAAGTGGAACGGTTTCAAAATCAACTCCGACAAGTTCACGACCGAGGTGACGATCCACAATTGCATCGTGCACAATATCTGGCAGCGCGGTGTGAAGGGGCCGAAGGTTCGTGAGGAGGACCGCGATCGCTTCCGCCCGAGCGATTGCAAGATCCAGTACTGCCTGTTCTACAACGATCGGGCCAAACGACCGACGGATGATCCGGACGATGCACGGCACGGATTTGGCGGCAACTATATTGGCGGCATCGACGTGATGTTTGCCCGCCGCTGGACGATCAACGACAACGTGTTTGTTGGCATCAAAGGCAAGACCGGCGAGGCGCGGGGGGCGATTTTTCTTTGGCAGGGGATCGATGACTGCGTGATCGAGCGAAACATCATCATCGATTGCGATACCGGCATCTGCCTGGGCAACTCTCACAAGCCGGCCGACATCGATGTCCATTGCACGGGCTGCGTCGTGCGCAATAACTTCGTCACCCGTTGTTCCGAAACGGGCATCCTCGCCGACTACACCGCCGACTGCCGCATCGTGCACAACACGATTCACGATCCCGATTCGCGACTGCGGCGACTCATCCGATTGGTGCACGACAACGAGCGGCTGGTCGTGGCCAACAATCTGCTCAGCGGGCCACCGATGCGCGTGGAAACCAAGAGCCGTGTGCGATCGGCGCTCAACGTAACCAGGGCGAATCTCAGCGATCAGTTCGTCGACGCCGCCGGCGGTGATCTACATCTGACGGGACCGCTCGAAGGCGTCACCAACGAAGGGGCCATCGGTCTCGATGTCGAAACCGATATCGACCGCGACCGCCGCGGCACGGCGCCCGACATCGGCGCGGATGAAGTGGCGCTGGATGAATAGCTCTTTCGCCAGATGTGAAGTGTCCGGCGGCCGGACGGCAATGCGGGTCCGGTTATCCGCCTCGAAGTCGCACTGGTAGACATTTGTCGTGGATCGGCTGAGCCGCAAGCGGCTCTTATCCAGGCATTCCCGCCTCTCCGACCTCAGATCCCCGACCTTTTGATCCCTAATCCCCCATATCAGACACCGGTTTTGCCTAGTTGCCGCGATTGAACTAAATCTCGCAATTTGCTTGATTTTCGCCCCGCTGTTGCTATCCTGAATAGGATCACGTGACGGGCAGTCCGGCACGCTCGCTGTCTACACTTCTTCAGGAACGAAATCATGATCGGGCAGTCTCTTACCAAATTCGCCATGGCCGGCGTGCTCGCCGGCGTCTTTGTGCTCGCGGCTACGCAATCGGCGGAAGCCTGTCACCGCTGCCGGGCCCATCACTACGGTTACCACTCGTATTCGTATGCGATGCCGTATCACGGCTTCGGTTATTCCTACTCGCTCTACCCGCGAACGTACGCCTACACGTCGGTGCGAGCTTACTACCCGGTATACAAGGCGTACGATCCCTGTTGCCGCCCAACGCATTCCTGCTTCAAGCCGTTCTACTATCGTCCGCGGCTTTGCTGCCCCAAACCGTATTGTCGCCCGATCTGTCCGCCAGTTTGTGTGAATCCATGTTACGACCCCTGTTGCGGCTCGACGGTGGTGAGTTCCGGCAAGTCACCCGTGCAAAGTTCGCCGGTGCAGAATTACAAGCCGGCCGAACCAGTTGAAAGCGCGCCTCCGGAAGAGCCGGTGGAACTTGACCAAGGCTTGCAACCGGTCGAAGGCGCGGATGTCGGTGGGCCGGAAGAGCCGGGCGATGAGAGCATCCTTAAGCCGGCCGATGAAGCCCCGGCTGATGACGCTCCCGGCATCAACCTGCAACCGGGCAACGCGACTCCGACGTTCCGAGCGCCTGGCTCGGCGACGCTGACCGTTAATGTGCCGACCGACGCCAAGGTGTTCATCAACGATCGCCCGACGACAACCGAGGGCGCTTCGCGTCAGTATGTGTCGCGCGGCCTGGAGCCCTACGCCCGCTACACCTACCAAGTCAAGGCGGTCGTCTACCGCAACGGCCAGCCTTTGACGCAAACGCGCTTCGTTGCCGTTTCGGCAGGTGAAGAAGCATCGGTCGATTTTGGTTTCGGTTCGCGGCAGTTCGAATCGGTGGCTGGCAGACCGACCACGCTTCGATTGCACGTGCCGAATGATGCCACGGTCACGTTGGCCGGTTCGCCGACGAAGGCCACGGGCGACGTCCGCATCTTTACCACGAACCTGCTCGCCAACGGCCAAACCTGGGATGACTACAAGGTCGAGGTCTCCGTCGAGCGTGACGGCCAAGTGGTGACGCGCGAAAAATCGCTGAGCTTGGTGGCCGGTCAATCGCAAACCGTGCGTTTCGATTTCGACGGGGAATCGCGGGTCGCGTCGCTCGATCGTTAGGTGTTCGAAGAGTACAACCGAACAAAATACCCCCTCGCACTGTCGCTGATGGTGCGAGGGTTTTCATTGCGCCGGGCAGGGGAGGGGACGTTGAAAACCGACCCCCGTGCCGACTATACTGCTTGGATTCGACTTTTCAAAATTCGTGAGCAGAAGGAAATCGATCGTGTTTGAAAGCGTAGCTGTCGTGGGCGCCACCGGAGCGGTGGGGCGTCTGATCCGTCAACTTCTCGAAGAACGTGATTTCCCCTACGGCGAGATCAAGTTCCTGGCCACGGCTCGTTCGGCAGGTAAGAAACTCGTCTTCAAAGGCGAAGAGCACACGGTCGAAGAAATCAATCCCGACGCCTTCAAGCAGGGGCAACTGGTCATCGCCAGCACGCCCGACGAAGCGGCAGCCGAATTCGTACCGCAGGCGGTCGATCGCGGCGCCGTCGTCGTCGACGAAAGCGGTTACTGGCGGATGCAAGATCACGTGCCCCTCGTGGTGCCCGAGGTTAATCCCGACGACGCCTTCAAGCACCAGGGCATTATCTCCAGCCCGAACTGTTCGACCACACAAATGGTCGTCGCGATGAAGCCGCTGCACGATGTCAGCCCGATCAAGCGTGTCGTCGTCAGCACGTATCAGGCGACGAGTGGGGCAGGCGTATCCGGCGAAGCCGATCTCGAACATGGTTCCACGGCGTCGCTGGCCGGCGAGCCGTATGAATACAAGGCGTTCGCCCACCCGATCGCGTTCAACGTGATTCCGCAGATCGGCCGACCCAAGTACGAGGGCTACACCTCGGAAGAAATGAAGATGGTGTACGAGACGCAGAAGATCTTTGGCGACGACTCGATTCTCGTCTGCCCGACCTGCGTTCGCGTGCCGGTTACGAACTGCCACAGCGAAAGCATCCTGGTCGAAACCGAAGAGAAGATATCGCCCGAACAAGCCCGAGAACTGTTTAGCAACTTCCCCGGCATCTCGGTGATGGATGACCTGGCGGCCGGTGAGTATCCGATGCCGATCAACGGCGACGGGATCGACGACGTGCTGATCGGCCGGATTCGCCAAGACATCTCCTGCGAGAACGGTCTCACGTTCTGGTGCGTCAGCGACAACCTTCGCAAAGGCGCCGCCACGAACGCCGTGCAGATTGGCGAGTTGCTGAGCTCGAAACTATAGACGCGGCGTAAGAACGTGCATGCGCATCTCGTACGATGCGCTTTCCAGCCCGTCGCGACCGACGTAGCATTAGCGTTTTCGACGGACCTGGAGGTCCATCGTACAAGCTATACCAATTACAACACGTTCTCATGCGTTTCTTCAAAATCACGCTTGCTTACGACGGCGGGGCCTACGCGGGGTGGCAGGTGCAGCCCGATCAGCCGACGATCCAGCAAGCACTCGAAGACGCATGGCAGAAGGTCAACGGTGAGTCGGTGCGGATTGTCGCCAGTGGCCGTACCGATGCCGGCGTGCACGCAATTGGGCAAGTCGCTAGTCTGGCCAGCGAAACGAATCGTTCTTGCGACGTTTTATTGCGCGCGCTAAACGCCAACCTGGCTGACGACATCGTGATTGATTCGGTCGAGGAAGCCGCCGATGGTTTTCACGCCATTCGCGACGCAAACGGCAAAAGGTATCGCTACGTGATCGATGATGGGGCGACACCGAATCTGTTCGTGCGCGACTACGCTTGGCGATTCGCGTACGGTCGGCTTGACGTCGACGCGATGGATCAAGCCGCCAAGTCGCTGCTCGGAAAACACGATTTCTCGAGTTTCGAGGCAGCCGGGGCTGAGCGAAAAACGTCGGTCCGCACGATTACCGACATCTTCATCGAACGGCAAGTGGGCCACAACGGTGAGACGATCGTCTTCGAAGTGGCCGCAGATGGTTTTCTCTACAACATGGTTCGCAACATCGTTGGCACGTTGGTCGAGGTGGGCAGGGGGGCGCAACCGGAATCTTGGGTCAACGATGTCCTCAAAACATGCGACCGATCGTGCGCCGGGCCGACCGCACCGGCACAAGGGCTTTTTCTGGTGCACGTCGACTACGAGTAGTCTCGTGGTACTGGTGGAGTTATGCTCGCAGTACAAGCTCGAAGCGCAAGCGTCCACGCATAACGGAAAACCAAATCCACTCGCTCGCGCTTCGCGCTAATATTTGGTTGCACGAACCGCTGCACCGAGGATTCTCGGCCCTCAATCTGGCCTTGAATCCCCTAGTTTAGCGGTAAGGCGATGTTCTTCCCCCAACACACGTTTTTCGCGACCGACAACGACACTCGATTGTGACGTGATAAAGCGTTGCGGCGACATAACAACAGCGTGCGCAAGCTCTTCCGAACAGTTAAAGCTTCGTGTAAACTAGAGAGTTTGACAACTTGAGGGGAGTATTTGCGTTCACTCCCATACGCAACACAGGTAGAAGCACTCAATCTCGTGGCAGGTTCAGGTAAAGGGTATTTTGGTCCGTATCGACTTGTGAAGGCATTGGCGACGAGCCGGACATGCCAGATCGTCGAGGCGCTGCGCGACAGCGATGAGAAACGAGTTGTTTTGAAAACGCTGCGTAAGGATTTTCGCGACGACAAAGAACAAATCACCCAACTGAAACACGAGTACACCGTCGGCAAGGGGATGAAGCACCCCTCGGTGATTCGCACGTTGGATTTCATCACTGAAAACGAAATTCCGTGTGTCGTGCTCGAGTGTTTCTCGCCCCTAAGTTTACGACAGGCAATTCGCGAGCAATTCGAAGAGACGCTCTTCTTGGTTCCACAGGTCGTGCGTCAAACGGCGGAAGGGTTGCTCTATTTTCATCAACAAGGTTGGCTGCACCGCGATGTCAAACCAGACAACTTCCTGGTGGATAGCAAAGGCAACATCAAGCTGATCGATTTTTCGATCGCCCAAAAACCAAAAGGAACCTTTAGCAGACTGCTTGGCGGCAAAGGAAAGGTGCAGGGCACCCGCAGCTACATGCCGCCCGAGCAAATCCGCGGAGAGACCGTCGACCAACGATCCGACATATACAGCCTGGGGTGTTCACTATTCGAGCTCGTGACGGGGCGATTGCCATTCACGGCGACCTCGTCCGACCAACTGCTGCAAAAACACCTCAAAACGACGGTGCCCGCTGCGAAGTCGGCTAACGATAACGTCACCAAACCGTTTAGCGACTTAGTCGAACGGATGATGGCGAAGAAGAAACAAAACCGGCCGAACAACCTGCACGATTTCCTCAACGAGTACAAAAAGGTCAAGGTTTTTCACGTTCAGCCGCGCCGAGTTGAGCAATCATCGCGTTCGGCTGAAGAAACCGACCCCGAATGAGACGATAGAAGATAACGGCATCCCGCGCCCGATGCTGGCATGCTAGCGGGAGTGTGAAGACAAACGGGCCAACGAAACACGAGCGATACGAACATGGAATACGAAAACCCTGGATTGGCTTTCGAACGACCGCTTTATGAGTTGGAAGCACGCCTCACGAAACTCGAAAAGACGGCCGACGACAGTGCGGAAAGCGTCGAGGAGATCCGCCGATTGCGACGCGAGTGGGCGTCTACCGCACGCAGAATCTACGGCAACCTCACGCCCTGGGAAACGGTCCAAGTCGCTCGCCACAAAGATCGCCCGCAAACGGCCGACTACCTCTCTTTGGTCTTCGACGAGTTCGTCGAACTGCACGGCGACAAGTTTTTCGGCGACGACCGCGCTCTGCAAACGGGGTTCGCCAAGCTCGACCAACACCGCGTGATGTTCTGCGGCCACATGAAAGGTCGCAATCTCAAAGAACGCAGCAGTTGTTACTTTGGTTGTGCTCACCCGGAAGGTTACCGCAAGGCGCTCGCGAAAATGAAGATGGCGGCCAAGTACGGCCTGCCGATCATCTGCTTCATCGATACGCCCGGCGCGTACCCCGGCATCGGCGCCGAGGAACGCGGCCAATTCGAAGCCATCGCCCGAAACATGATGGAGATGTCGCGACTCGACACGCCGATTATCTGTGTGGTGATCGGAGAAGGCGGTAGCGGCGGCGCACTGGGTATCGGCGTCGGCGATCGCGTCGCCATGCTGCAAAACGCCTACTACTCGGTCATCAGCCCGGAAGGGTGTGCAGGCATCCTTTGGAAGAGCCACAAGTATGCCGAACAAGCCGCCAAAGCTCTGCGGTTCACGTCTGCGTATCTCAAGGACTTTGGGGTGGTCGACGACGTGGTCGAAGAACCGCTCGGCGGCGCGCACCGCGACCATTACAAGATGGCCAACCGCCTGAAATCCTATCTCGTAAAAACGCTTCGCGACCTCAAAAAGCAACCGTCGGAAACGCTGATCGACGGTCGCTACGAAAAGTTCCGTCGGATGGGGCAGTTCCTCGAAAGCCCACCGGCGTTGGACGCCGCCGTCGAACCCGAGCCGGCGCAAGCGTAAGTCTTCGCGGTCTCCCTGGTACGATGGACATTCCTGTCCGTCGCTTCCCGTACGATGGACATTCCTGTCCGTCGATTCCCGTAAGAAAGAAGCGAGTCGAGGCAGGGCGAGGGACATCAAAGCTAATGGAAATGCCAGCGATCAACCACGCAAATGTGTATAGAAGAAAGCTCGTGTAGCCGCATGAATCGGCCCGTATTAGCCCCGTGCGAATGCACAAACCCAAGACTCGTTGCCTAGGCGTTGTTTCGAAACCGTAGCTGCACTCGCCAGAGTGCGGAGGAACTGCTCGAAATGCCGCGTTCTGGCGAACGCAGCTACGGGTGAATTCAGTGTTGAAACCGCTTCTAGTAAAACGGCACGAACATGCTGAAGACCACGAGGAAGATAAACATTGCAAGGGGGACGAGAAGGACAGCGGGTCGATGAGGTCGAGCGGCAACATAGCAAAGGGCCGCAACGAGAATCACAACGAACGTCGAGGAGCAAAACGCGTAAACCCCGAACAGGAACTTGAGTACCAAGCTAAATGGGATGTACGGTACGAACGCGCTCACAACACACACGCCGGCGGTCAGCAAAAAAAGGGTCCGCAGGCTGAGTTGGAAACTGCGGTTCGTGTTTTCGGCGTCTCTCTTCGATGCGTTCATCGCTCAGCCGATCAAAAAAACCAAATGCCCTTCGAGAAGATAGAGGATTGCGAAAAAGATGAAGGTAGAAAGGGTGACGTGAACGAACGACGGTGTGCGGCTGGCATTGCCAGTGCCGCATTGACCTCGAGACAAGCCAGGGCACTCAACCAACGTCCTATCGATTGCCGATCAACGACGGCTTGCGGAAGCACCGACACTGGCAAGGCCAGTGGCACACAATCGTTACCGCAGATCAGTGCCACCCGCCCGGCGGGCGTGCTGAAAACTTATTCGGGTGCCGATGGGCGGCCCATGCCACCCTGCCGTTGATCGGATCAACTACTCATTTGCCTCAAGCACTCGTTGCACCAATTCCGCCCCCTTCTGCATGTATTCTCGGATTTCGGGATCTTCGATGTCGGATAGTGATTCGGATTCCATCAGGATGATCGAGCCGATTTCTGTGAGTTCGGGATCCAACGACTCGCCCGTGGCACCGTGTGCGATCAATATCTCCGTCAAGGATTCGGGCACATAGTCTACCATGTGTTTTGGCGGTCCTTTTTCCAGGTACTCGCGACACTCGGTTTGAAGGGGAGATTCAATAGGTTCGGCATTCGGTACTGCGTTAATTTTTGAAGGCTGCTGACTTCCGCAGCCAGACACAGCGATGAGCAAAGTAATGGCAAGCGACCATCTCATTGTTTTTGGGACATAACTCATGATTGTGCGGCCGGGTGGACGTGCTGGAAACTTGTTTGGGTGCCGATGGGCCGCTTGCCGTTAGGGGGCACGCAGTGGTTAGCCGACGTGGGGTGTGGCCAAGGCATCACGCCAGGCTTCGAGTTGTGGCAGCAAGTTGTTCAACTGAGGTGCGTTGGGCGAGACCAATGCTGCGAGCAGATTGGAGCAGGTGTAATCCTCCCACGGCGTGACGGTCTCAATGACCCGAATTGTTTCCAGTTCTCTTGCCGTAAGATTGGTGGGATC
>Ga0180435_10001929_pt1 | contig 21309 bp, 19 predicted proteins | sample SS_ome_3_FD_132467 | JGI IMG/M metagenome (GOLD analysis project Ga0180435, IMG submission 132467) | Hypersaline lake sediment archaeal communities from the Salton Sea, California, USA - SS_3_S_1 metaG | ecosystem: Environmental > Aquatic > Non-marine Saline and Alkaline > Hypersaline >...
GAGTTGATTTTCCACAGCCCGACTCTCCTACAAGACCCATCGTTTGACCTTTGCAAATGGTCAAATTTATGCCATCCAGAGCTTTCACGGCCTTTTGTGATTGGCTGAGAAAACCTTTTTTTACGGGGTAATACTTCTTTACGTTCCTGACTTCCAGTAGATCCTTTCTAGACATGAAAACACCGCACTTTGTGGTTCTGGCCCAGATCCCTCAGTTCAGGAAGTTCCTGAGAACACATTTGATCTGATTTCTGGCAACGGTTCCTGAAAGGGCATCCTTCGCCCAGGTCGAGCAAATTAGGAACTGTTCCGGGTATAGCTTTCAGTCGTTTGTTCTTTTGAGTCAAATGAGTAATGGAGGGCATCGATTCCATTAAACCAATTGTGTAAGGGTGTTGAGGATTTTTAAACAAAGAGTGGACATCTGCTTGCTCAACGACTCTCCCGGCATACATGACGACAACATGTTGTGCAGTTTCGGCAACGACGCCCATATCGTGGGTAATAAGCATGATCGATGTTCCTGTTTTTCTTTTTAATTCATTCATTAGGCTCAGGATCTGAGCCTGTATCGTTACATCAAGAGCTGTTGTCGGTTCATCTGCGATGAGTAATTGTGGATTACATGAGAGAGCCATGGCGATCATTACTCGCTGCCTCATACCTCCGCTCATTTGATGGGGATAATTTTTAATGCGCATTTCAGGATCGGGAATTCCGACCAGCTCAAGCATTTTCAGAGCGTTTTCCAATGCTTCTTTTTCGTTTTTCCCCTGATGCAGCCTGAAGCTCTCGGCTATTTGATTTCCGACACGCAGTACCGGGTTAAGTGATGTCATTGGCTCCTGGAAAATCATGGACATCTTATTACCTCGCACTTTGCACATCTCGGCTTCAGAAAGACTGAAAAGGTTTATCCCATCGAACAGAATCTCACCGCTTGAGATATCACCAGGAGGAGTTTGAATAAGCCTCATGATTGCAAGCGCAGTGACACTCTTGCCACAGCCTGATTCTCCCAATACAGCAAGCGTTTCTTCTTTACCGATATTCAGGTTCACCCCGTCCAGGGCGTGAACCACCCCGGAGTCTGTGTGAAAGTTTACCGAAAGATTGTTGATTTCTAGCATGAGATACTAACCTTCAAATGTTTCCAGGTTTACATCTTTGATCTTCGTGACAACTTTACAGAATCCCTCATGAATAGATTGTTCGAGGACTTCCCCTTTTTCCCTTGTGGCCAGGGAGGGTGCGCCGAACACCCCACTTTTGGTGACCTCCTTTGTGCGTGGCAATCCCGCATAACCGTCAAACGTCGCTTTCTGCTCTGGGCTGAAGGGGTAGAGGCCTGAACGGGAAACCGGTATCTCGTCAACTACCCGATCCATCTGCACAAGATGTGGCGCCTTGAACAGCATTCTTGATGTTTCCCCTTCATCAGCATGGTACCTGAACTGGTCTTCCAGGCAGTGATGCCCTTTTGCTTTGAGACGGCCGGCAAACACATGACAGAAAATGTGCCCTGCAAAACACTGTTGCAGCGTCTGCACCGCTGTATCGAGAGTTGCGCTATTTCCTCCGTGCCCATTGAAGAAGACAAATCTTCTGAAGCCGTGCGTTGCTAGACTCTGGCAGTATTCGAACAGTACCTGGATAAGAGTCTGTGGCTTAAGCGTCATGGTACCTGCAAAGTCGAGATGGTTTGCTGAGACCCCCACCGAAACGGTGGGGGCAACTAAAACCGCACACTGTTTGGCTGCCTTCTCTGCAGCCATGGCAGCGTGGACGCTATCAGTACCGAGAGGCAGGTGCGGACCGTGCTGCTCCTGAGCCCCTACCGGGATAATGATGAGATCTGTTTCTCGCAATGCGGCTTGACACTCCTGCCAGGTCATTTCTGCCAGGAGTACCTTGGTTTTGTCCCAGTGGATATCCATATTTCCTCCGATATCAATTTCTCGGATTAAGTTCTGTACGTAACCAGTCACCAATAATGTTGACTGATAAAATGAGCAGGGCAAGTACGGCCCCGGGGAACAGGACCGGCCACCAGACCCCGGCAAAAAGGAACGTGTATCCTGATGAAATCATCATGCCGAGAGATGGCATTGTCAGCGGTACCCCTATGCCCAGAAAGCTCAATGTGGACTCCTGGACAATGATCAGTCCAAGATCGACGGCTGCAATGATAAATAGTGGTGAAATTGCATTCGGCATGACGTGATGCAAAATGATACGCGGGGTGGATGCTCCCAGGGTTTTCGCGGCATCAACATATTCCTGCTCGCGAATACCCAGCACCTGACCGCGCATGACGCGGGCGTAGCGAACCCAGTGGCAGATGGATATAGCTATGATGAGCACGATTACCCCCTGCTGTTTAAGGAGGCCGAGCAGGAGAACAGCTACGAGAAATGCAGGAAAAGACAAAATGGTATCCATGAGCCGCCCAATAATCGCATCCAACCATCTGCCGTAATATCCGCTGATGAGACCAAAGGCCATTCCGACCGACATGGAAGCAATGATAGATCCAAACCCCACCAGAAAGGATGTGCGCAAGCCATAGCAGATCGTGCTGAAAATACATCGCCCCTGATCGTCTGTGCCTAGAGGAAATGAGAGGATGCCATTTTCCATAAAAACAGGAGGTAGCAGCCTGTCTGTCAACGAGAATGCTGTCAGATCGTAAGGATCGTGTGGTGCTATTAAAGGTGCAAATAAAGCCAGAACAGAGAGCAGCACCATGACGCCAATGCTTCCGAGAGCAAGGCGACTTTTGAGCAGGTGACGTAAAAAAATACTTTTATCTTTCATAGACAATTCTTGGATTCAGGACACAATATAAAAGATCAACAGTGAAATTAATGAAAACAAACATGACTGCTATTACCATGATGTAGGTGACGACGACGGGTTGGTCGTTCTGGGTGATCGAATCGATAATGAGCAGTCCCATACCGGGCCACTGGAATACCGTTTCCACGACCATGGCAAAGGCGATGACGTTGCCCAACTGAAGACCGACCATTGTTACAAAAGGAATAAGAGCGTTTTTCAACGCGTGCCGAAGGGTTACTTGCCATTCGCTCAGGCCTTTTGCACGAGCGGTTCTGATATAATCCAGGAGCAGTACTTCCTGCATCTCTCCTCGCACCACCCTCGTGCTCATTGCCAGTTGAAATAACCCGAGAGTTACTGCAGGCATAAATAAGTGTTTAATCCCATCCCAGGTCAGGAAACCGGTAGACCACCAATCCGTCAATTTAACAAGTTCTCCCCGTCCAAAAGGAGGGAGCATTTGCAAGGAAATGGAAAATACATATATCAATAGAATTCCTGTTAAAAAGGTTGGCAGTGAAATCCCACCCAGCGTGAAGAGCATGGCTATCTTGCTCAGTGATGCCTTCGGCCGCATGGCTGCATAAATTCCTATTATCAGGGCCATCACAGTGGCGATGAACATTGCAGATAATGCCAACTCCAGGGTCGCAGGAATTCGTTCGAGAACGATAGGAAGTGCGGGTGTACCTGTAATAAATGAGTTGCCAAATTCACCACGAACGACGCGGGTGATGAATTTGCCATATTGGACATACAGAGGATCATATAATCCAAGAGATACCCTCACCTCTTCCAACTGTTCATCTGTGGCGTCCTCGCCTACAATTGTCAGTGCCGGATCGCCAAGGTACTGAAAAACGATAAAACAAACGATCGTGACACCAAATAAGACGGTAACGCTTTGTAAAATTCTATTGGATAAGAAAGTCAGCATAGAGTTGCGTATCCCCCCGCTGATACTGAGAGACGGCATTAATGCCGTCTCTCAGGTAGTGGCTATGTTTGACAAAAGTGCTTTTTCGCTTACTCGAAAGAAAGGGCCGGCAGGTCAATTATCTTCTTGACGTGTGGTGTAAACCCTTTGACTTTTTGAGAAACGCCATATATGTCACTCTGCCAGTGGAGGGGCAGTATGTAGACATTTTCCATCACGTATTGATTGAGCATGGCCAAAGCCTTCTCACGTGCTGGAATATCTGTCATGGCATCTGCTTTCTCCAGTTTGGTGTAAAATTCCGGGTCCTTTACTCCGGCTCTTGCGACATGGGTTTTAAGGATTCTGGCTGTATCAAAGGTAGCATCCCCCCAACCGGCCATGCTTATGATATGCTTTCCTTCCCTGTGTCCCTTTCCATGAATACTCCATGGCTGAGCTACGAGTTTGACGCGAATACCAATTTTGCTGAGTTGTTGAGAGATGGCCACGCCTATTTCATTATCCATGACGTAACGATCGTTGGGTACATGTATTGTCAAATCGAGCCCATCGGCAAAACCGGCCTCAGCCAAAAGCTCTTTCGCACGTTCAGGATTATAGGCGGGACGCTCCAATTCAGCATTGAAACCGCGCATGAATGGGGCTGGCAATTGTGTCGCGACCTGGCTGTATCCCATGAGCAGTTTGTCTACGATTTCCTGCTCATTGATACCTAAAAGCAATGCTTGACGAACTTTTTTATTTGCGGTTGGCAGGCTGGGATCATCTTGTTTAATCTGGAAGAATATTATTCGCATGCCGTTTTTCTTGATTACATCGATACCAGGAGCGTTTCTTACCATTTCAACATACTGGACAGGGACGTCTGTCGTGATGTCGATACCTCCGGAAATCAGACCGGCCAAGCGTGTAGCATCGTTAGTGATCGGCTTGAACTGCACTTTTTTAATGGCAGGTGCGCCACGCCAGCACCCCTCAAAAGCCTCAAGGTCCATATGACTCCCGCGAACCCAGGTTTTCAGGATGTAAGGCCCTGTTCCCATGGGATTTTCAGCCAGGAACTCATTTGTTTTTCCAGTGCAGTACGCTTGAGACATAATGAAGATCGTGTGATAAAACGCATCAGCAAGAATCGCATAAGGACCATTGGTCTGAATGTCGATGGTAAAGTCATCAACTTTTGAGACTTTCTTTATTTTCTGCATGATAAACTTGTAGCGATTGATCGGTGTACGACCAATATCTTCAAAAGTGAAGATGACGTCATCTGCTGTAAAATCCCCACCGTCCTGCCACTTTACCCCCTTACGAAGGTGAAAACGCCAGGTCGTTTCATCAAGCAGTTCCCAGGAAGTGGCAAGGCCGGGAATAAGTTCTCCGTCGCTGTTTCTACTGATCAGGGCATCATAAATGTTCGTGGCAATATTTTGTTCAATAACCGAATACATAGCTAACGGATGCAGGGTTTTTGCTTCCGTGTTCTGCGATATGACAAGAGTGTCTTTTGCCATTAGATTAGACGACATTCCGAGAAAAAATAGTGACAATAAGAGAAAATATTTTAGGTTTTTCATATGATAGTATCCTTTTTAGGGTTTGATGGCATTGCCCACAGACCTCAGTTCAATTCGTGCAAATAGTCCCCAAAGAACCTGTATTCGCTTTTGATCTCCTCATCAAGTTTACTGCCTTCAAGAAAATCAATCGAAATTCCAGACAAATCAAAAGTTCTTTTCACATCTTCATCATGTAATGCCTCCTTTATCATGTTTTGAATTTTAAGGACGATAGTGTCCGGAGTTTTGCGCGGCATCAAAAATCCAAACCAGTTGGTTTCCTTGATCGGTTTGAAACCCATGTCGCGAAATGTCGGAATACCATCTAAATAGGATGCGTCTTCTCGTCTTGTGACTGCGAGTAAGCGGATCTGGCCAGCCCGATAGTAGGGGAGATACTCCGGGACAATTTGGACGGATACATCAGTCTCTTCGAGGAGCAGGCCAATAACGGCCGCAGCGCCTCCTTTAAATGGAACATGCTGCATGTTGACCCCGGGAATGGAGTGCAGGAGGGAAGAAAACAATACATGCTGCAGTAGACCGGGACCGTTGGTTCCATACGTGCTGTCGTGTTTCTCTTTAGCGTAATCAAGCAGGTCAGCGAATGTCTGCAACTGAGAATTGCTGGGAACCGCAACAGCGATAGATGCCGTTGAAATCCGCGCTACCCCTCGAAAATCACGAGGTGTTACATATCCGACATCAGCTCGATGTGGTGTGAGACTGCTGGGGCCCATTGAGGTAATTATCATTGTATAGCCGTCTGGAAGCGCTTCTTTCGCCATTCTCATACCAAGGCTTCCAGCTCCACCACTGTGATAGACGACATCGAACCTCGTACCTGTGTTACGCTGCATCACTTGTGCTAGAACATTTGCTTGTATGTCAACGATTCCACCCGGGGTAAAAGGGATGATTATGGTTATTGGGCGAGGGAGGGATTGAGCTGAACCAGCGTTATTTCCATTCTTGGCGTGTACTGGCTGTGGTGACGTGATGAGGATCTGCAAGAAAAATCCAATCACACCCACCACTAATGTGGTAATGAAGACGGCTTGTTTACCGTTATATGATGTTTCGTGCATAGAGCCTCCTGAGCCAGTTATCCAATATAAGCAAACATCATGCCACAGAAGCTGTATGCCTCATATCAGTTAGTTGGTTTCCATTCGATAACTATCTTTTTGCTCAATCTCATCGTTGCCTGCCAGATTTTTATTCTTGACATATCATCTATATGACTGCGGTAAAAATCTTGTATGCGCCTTGATCTTGAACAAAATGCTGAGCGTTAGGATGAAAACTCGCTACTGGTGCATGGGCGGACCAGTTACAACACTGTGTCGCTTGGAGGGAGACTCATGTCCTGCGAAACGGGAAAACCGTGTCAGTTAATGAGACATTTGAAAAAGAGAGCGTGAAAGGAGAGAAACATTCACTTCCGAATGTCGGGAGATATCCAGCCTGATCGTCGAATGTTATGTTGCTGCAGATACTTGTAGAGTCGGCTTCGGCTCAACTTTGCAATAGAACAGGCTTCTTGTATATCTCCGTGGGTGAGTTGCATCAATTCCACCAGATAAATTGAAACCGCTTTGGCAGCGGCCTGCTCCTGTATTTGCTTAAGAGAAGGTAACTCTCCGTTCACATCAGGCAATATGAGCGTGTTTACGATCGGCTCCTGTTTCGCGGCAGCGACCGGGGACGGCGGCTCCCCCAACTCCGGCTTGGCCTCAGCGGGCTTGCCTGGGGAATCGAAATGCTCGACCCTTACATTGGGAGGAAGATGCTGGGGGAGAATGACTCGCGAGTGACCTGCGAGGTGGAGTGCATGCTCCACCGCCCCTTTGAGTTCACGAATATTTCCCGGCCATGAATACGTTTCCGCAACTGCCCAGAATTCTTCAGAAAAGGTCTTCGATTCGATGTGCTGGTCGAGACAGTATTCTCTGCACATATTTTCACTGATAAGGCGGATATCCCCCAAACGACTGCACAGGGGCGGGAGTCGGATTACCATTCCCCTCAGGCGGTAATAGAGATCGGCTCTGAATAATTCTTGTTCGACCATTGCTTCGAGGTTTTTGTTTGTTGCGGATATCAACCTGAAATCGCTGTTTTTCTCGCTTGAAGAACCGAGTGGGAGAAATTGACGCTCCTGAAGAACTCTCAAGAACATTTTTTGTAATTCCAAGGGGAGCTCCCCGACCTCATCAAGAAATAACGTTCCGTTATGTGCCTGCATGATGTGTCCCTGGCGGCCGGAATCTGCACTGGTAAATGCTCCCCGGACATGTCCAAACAGGAGGCTGGCCCCGAGATTCTCAGACAGTGAAGCACAGTCAACGGTGATAAACGGCCCGTCTTTTCGACTGCTGTTTTTGTAAACGAACTTGGCTATGAGCTCCTTTCCGGTCCCTGTTTCACCGGTAATATGGATATTTGCCTCCCCGGAAGCTGCTATCGCAGCCTGCCGAAGGCAGGCTCTGAATACCGGACTTTGGCCAATCAGCCCAGAATCATCGACTCGAGAAGGGGGTTCGGAGTGTTGGAAACTTGCTCGGTATTCAAGCAAACGATCAAGCATTCTGAGCAGAACAGTCGGTTTCAACGGTTTTTCGAGGTAATCCCAGCAACCGTTACGTATCGCGTGAATGGCCCCGATCTTGTCTGCTGCACCAGTTATAACTATTATCTCCGGTGATCCTTCGCGCGCTCGAAACTCCTGGATGTAATCAATTCCACTGCCATCTGGCATATGAACGTCGAGTAATACCGCATCGAAGGCATTCTCATCCGCGCATAACAATGCATCTTTAAGCGTCGTTGCTCTTGCCGTTGAATGGCCGGCCTCGTGGAATAAATCGCTCAGGTATATGCATATGTCATTTGAGTCATCAACTATTAAAATTTGAGCCATATGTTGATCAACCTCTTCGATAACAGTGTCTGAGCAGCCTTGCATAATCTCTCGTTTGCATCGGTTTTGAAAAAAACTCGCTGATGCCTGCTTGTTTCCAGGCCATGTGGTGCACTAGGTCTTCCCGGCCGCTGCAGAGTACAATGGGTGTTTCAGGGTACATTCGCCTGGTTTCAAGGGCCAGATCTAACCCGGACATGCCAGGTAAAACATAATCTGTAAGTATCAATCCTAATTCGCGGATCTCTCCTGAACCAATTAATTCCAGTGCCTCCTCTCCCGAAGCGCTCTCATGAACAAAACAGCCTAATTGAGTCATAATGCAAGAACCCTTTTCCCGAATATGGTCGTCATCTTCAACATACAATACTGCAGTTCTTTGCCCACCAGTAGTGTCAGGTTGCCTGATCTTCTCAACAACTTTTGAACCCTCATTGTTCACTCTCTCATTCTCTCGCCAAAGGGGAAGCAATACTTGAAAAACAGTACCCTGATTTGAGGATTCAAACCATATCGTACCTCCAAGACGTCGCACAATATCCCGAATAATATGGAGTCCCATTCCTGTTCCTTGATTGAGCGCTTTTGTGGTAAAAAAAGGTTCAAACATCCGCTCCTGAACCTCTTGAGGGATTCCTGTCCCGGAGTCTTGCACAATGAGGCTGAAATACTCTCCAGGAGAAAAGGGCAGGCAAAATCCCTTTTTATTGGCTGAGATATATTCATCATGAGCGATAATGGTATCTGTTTTAATGATGACTTGACCTTTGCCCGCCATCGCGTCTGAAGCATTGCTAAGAAGATTGATCAAAATTTGCGTGATGTATGACGGATCAGTCCAAATGCGGTCTTCGCTCGCTGAAAATTGCATCTTAATCAAGAACGTTCGCGGGAAAAGACCATCTGCAAACTTCAAGCAGTCCTGAATTGCACTCGTAGCGCAAATGCATGTTGGTTTGATATCACGATTTCGAGCAAACGATAGAATTTTTTGTACAAGGTTTCTAGCTCTATCCGCAACGGCTCCGATTTTTTCAATTTTATCCTGCTGCTTCAGCAAAACAGAAGTTAGCTCGGATTCGGACAAATGCGGGGAAATTCTCTTGACCTCTGTATATCCGATAATCGCAGTGAGCATATTGTTGAAATCATGCGCTATACCACTAGCTAAACTGCCAAGAGCTTCTACTTTAGAGGTCTGCAGGAGCTGTCTTTCCATTTCGTATCGATCTTCTAACGCCTGATGCAGTTCCCTTGTCTGTATGGCAACCTGCTGACGCAAAGCTCTGTTCCAGGCAAAAAAGGCTGCGGCAACTAAAGCGGTTCCAAAAACAGCAGCCAATATGATATTTTTTACCCGCGCGGAAGAGAAAAAACTATGCGGCTGCTGCTTTAACCACCTAACCGCAGTTGCGCGCCTGTATTTTTCATCGATTCCTTCAAGTGATTTGTTTAAAATACGATGTAGCTCCGGCATATCGGGCCTAACGCCGTAATTCATGCTCAGGCTCTCATCAACATCTACAGTACGTCGAAGCTCTGTCAATCTCAACTCGTCGAAATAATATGCTGCAGTTCCCTGGTTCACAAAAGCAGCATCACTGTTTCCGGAAGCAAGCCTGAGCAGTGCAGTAAGATCACTATCAGTTGTATTAATTCGGAGTTTGGGAGAATACTGTTCCATGTAGTGAGAAGCAGCACTGTTGCCGCTGACCGCTATTTCCATATCTGTCAGATCATCAAGCTCCAGCGACTTCCGCCCCTCACTGCTGTCCCGCATGTAAATCGCAAAAGGAGAAGAGACATATTCTGTATAGAGCAGTCCTGCATAATCTGCCACTGCAGGTTCTGCGTCAAGAACGAAAGCAATTTCTTTCTGAGTTAACGCAGCTCGCAACTCTTTGGTGCCTTCGAAATAGAGGTGCCTGAATTGACAACCCAGTCGTTTCTCGATTATCGCCAGATAATCAAAAGCCAATCCGGTCCATTGTCCCCTCTGGTTTAAATAGAAAAATGGGGGGTGCTCACCGGTATTGGCAATTACGAGTTTATCGGGATTTTCGGTAAGCCATAACCATTCTTCGTGAGTTAAGCGGGTGGAAGGTTCAGTGTCTGAATGGAGCTGCCAGTAAACACCAAAGTATATGAACCCACCAAGGAACACCAAGAGACAGAGAAACTGGATGGAGAAATTCTTGATTGCTGGAGGACAGCTCCAGAACATTGGCTTGCAACCGTCTAAATTTATAAGAAAATAAATTTTCTCCCATTTTATCTAGTTGTTGATGTGAAGTCAATTGAATGGGCTCGTTCAGAATAGTTGCAGAAGTCTTGATAGAACGTTTCAATCAATCTACCGCAACCACAATATTAAATCTGGCATCAATGCTGTCTCATAGTTGATTCGTTGCTTGTCCTGATTGATAATATCAGTCAGCCGGTAACTTACACAAGTATCGACAGTGTTCCATCGAATCCGAGTATTGCAGAGGTTATAAGTGAAATGCGATCAGCGAGTGACTCCGCTATTGATTTGTCAACTAGATTGAAACGCATAACGGCGGCTCGGTGACCTGAGAACTGTCAGCTCTCTTGTGTACTTCGCAATTGGGGTATTTCGACTTGACACTGGTTGCTCGTGGTCAGTATTATGCAGCTATATTTTCGGTCGATTCATACCGTTAATACAATCCTGGGCGCATAATACGAAAATGAACAATTCAAAAGGAGGTACCAGAATGTTCAAGAAAGTTATGATTCTCGTTGTGACCGCTGTCATGTTTGCTGCCACGGGTTCCACTGCTGCTGATTTTTACGGCACGCTTGCCAAAATCAAAGAAACCGGTACGATCGTCTTGGGGCATCGAGAATCTTCGGTGCCGTTCGCTTACATTGGTCCGGAAGGCAAGCCGGTCGGCTATTCCATGGATCTCTGCATGAAGGCCGTGGAGGCCATCGAGACAGAACTCGGTATGGATCTTGAAGTCAAGCTCGTTCCAGTTACACCGCAAACCCGCATTCCCCTGATAGCCAACGGCAATATCAATATAGAATGCGGCTCAACCACCAACAACCTTACCCGTCAGGAGCAGGTCGACTACGCCTACACAACCTTTATCACCGGCACCAAGATCCTTACCAAAAAAGGCTCTGGTATCAAGGAAATTGAAGATCTGGCTGGGAAGGCTATCGCTTTGGCTCAGGGAACAACCAACGAACGAGCGATCAAGGAAAACATCGAAAAGCTCGGCGTCAAGGATGTCAAGATTCTGAGTGTCAAGGATCACGCCGAAGGATTTTTGGCGCTGCAAACCGACCGCGTCGACGCCTATTCCACCGATCATATCCTGCTGTTTGGCCTGATTGCCAAAGCCAAGGATCCGGCTGCGTACGAAGTCGTCGGCCGTTTCCTGTCGTTCGACCCATATGCCTTGATGCTGCCGCGTGACGATTCAGCCATCCGCCTCGTCGTCAACCGCACACTTGCCGGCCTTTTCCGGTCGGGCGAAATCAAGGACATCTACAACAAGTGGTTCATGAGCGACATCCCAGGCAGCCAAGCCCTTATGGTTCCCATGGGAGACACGCTGGAAATGAACTTCGCGGTGCAATCTTTTCCGAAGTAAGTGAACTGGGTTCGGAAGCCGTCAAAGGGGCGGCTTCCGTACGACATATGTTCTAGTACCTGAGAGTTATCAATGAACTACAACTGGAACTGGAGCATCCTTACTGCAGAGCCCTATTTGGGCTGGCTGGTGTCCGGTCTCGGCTGGACTTTGCTGGTTTCGGCGCTGGGATGGATCATCGCGTTCACCCTCGGGTCGCTGATTGGCGTAATCCGAACTTTGCCCAGCAAACCCCTGCGTCTGCTCGGCACGGTCTATGTGGAACTATTTCGCAATGTTCCGTTGCTCGTGCAGATGTTCATCTGGTTCTACGTATTACCGGAGCTGGTCGGCGAAGATCTCGGGCGCTGGATGAAGCGGGACATGCCGTTTCCTGAGGCCACCAGCGCGATTCTGTGCCTGGGCACCTACACCGCGTCGCGTGTCGCCGAGCAGGTTCGCGCCGGCATCGAATCGATCCCCCGCGGCCAGGTCATGGCCGGGTACGCCATGGGACTGACCACCAAGCAGGTATACCGCTATCTGCTTATCCCGGTCGGCTATCGGATTATCGTGCCGCCGATGACGTCCGAATTCCTGACCATCTTCAAGAATTCTTCACTTGCGCTTACCATTGGCGTTGCGGAGGTGCTCTACCAGGCGCGGCAGATCGAGAACTATACGTTCCAAGGATTCGAGGCGTTCACGGCTGCGACGCTGATCTATCTGGTTGTCACCATGATTGTAGTGTTCGTTATGGACCGGGTCGAAGCCAAAACCCGCATTCCCGGATACGGCGTACAGGGGAATACGTGATGCTTGCGGATTTTGATTTTGGCGTAATTGCGAACAACTTGCCGTATCTGTGGAAGGGGATGCAGCTCAGCCTCTTGTTGACGGGTCTCTCGGCTGTCGGCAGTATCGTTCTCGGCACCATTCTGGCGCTCATGCGACTCTCGGGGGTTGCACTTTTCCAGTGGGTCGGTGCAGCATGGGTCAACTTTTTCCGATCCCTGCCACTGTTGCTGGTGATCTTCTGGTTTTATTTTCTGGTGCCGGTCATTGTTCAGCGGCAGGTAGACGCTTTTCAGTCTGCGCTGATCGGTTTTGTTCTGTTCGAAGCGGCCTACTACTGTGAGATCATGCGCTCGGGCATTCTCAGCATTTCCCGCGGTCAGGCGTGGGCCGGGTATGCGCTGGGCTTGCGTTATTCTCACACCATGCGCTACATCGTGCTGCCACAGGCGTTTCGCAACATGCTGCCGATCCTGCTGACGCAGACGATCATTCTGTTTCAGGACACCTCGCTGGTTTTCGTGGTCGGTCTGGCCGACTTCATGACTTCGGCGGTAAACGTGGCGCAGCGAGACTCGCGGCTTATCGAACTCTATGTCTTCGCGGCCTTCGTCTATTTCGTGATGTGCTATTTTGGTTCGCTTTATGTCAAACACCTCCAGCAAAAGATGCACCGATGATTGAGATTAAAAATGTTAACAAGTGGTTCGGCGACTTCCATGTCCTTAAAAACGCGTCGTTACGTGTGGCAAAAGGTGAAGTCATCGTGGTCTGTGGGCCGTCGGGCTCGGGTAAGAGCACGCTGATCAAGTGTGTCAATGGCCTGGAGCCCTTTCAGGAGGGTACGATCACGGTCAACGGGGTTTCCGTCGGCGCGTCGGAGACCAATCTGCCGGAGCTGCGGTCCCAAATAGGTATGGTGTTTCAGAACTTTGAGTTGTTCCCGCACATGCCAGCGATGCAGAACATCTGTCTGTCGCAGCTTAAGGTCCTTGGTCGCTCTCAAGCGGAGGCCCAGGATCGGGCCAACACGCTGCTTGACCGCGTCGGGCTTGGTGGTATGGGCTACAAGTACCCGTCGGAACTTTCGGGTGGTCAACAGCAGCGTGTGGCAATTGCCCGCGCCCTGGCCATGGACCCGATCGCCATGCTTTTCGACGAGCCCACCTCCGCTCTTGATCCTGAAATGATCAACGAAGTGCTGGAAGTCATGCAGGAACTGGCTCGCGACGATGGCATGACCATGATGGTGGTGTCCCACGAAATGGGATTTGCGCGCCGGGTAGCCGACCGGGTTGTTTTCATGGATGAGGGTGAAATCGTCGAAGACGCAAATACAGATGAATTCTTCGGAACGCCGCGCAGTGACCGTGCCCAACTCTTCCTGTCGAAGATCCTTGAACATTGAAGCTGTGATTGGAAAGGGTGTTGCTCCTCTTGCCAAGCGGGTTGGGGTGTTGCATTAGCTGTAGGATAATAGCTTCAGAACATATTAAATTGTCTGATTTTTTTCTCTTGATCTCCTAAAGGAGCAAAAAAGGAAAAAATAATCTCTCCCCGGATTATCCCCGTTTTATTGATCAACACGTGCTTGAAGCTCGCTTCTGACCACCCTTGCGGCCCAATCTTTCTAAAAATCGAACCGTGCCAGGTGAACCCTCCCGTTGGTGCATCTGTCTATGTTTGCATGTGCTCAGGAGCTCTGCGTAACAAATTCTTTTTTTCTATTTATATTAATATATTATATGCTCATGTTTAGATCGGCTGGTCAATAATTTCCAAAGGGAAGATAAATCTTTGATGCTCTTATCTTCGTCAGTTCTTTTTTAAAATATCGTTTTTTAAGTTTATTAATAAGAAGCTCGTGAATCTTAAAACATTTGAATTACCGTACGGAAATCATCTCTTAAAAGGAGACCTTTACGCCAGTGCACAGGTTGACTGTTCGACCATCATCCTGCATGGTGCAGGAAAATCATCTCGGACCACATTTTCTCGACTTCGATATCATCTGTGTCTTAATGGGTTTTCGTCAGTCGGTTTCGATTTTGTTGGACATGGCGAGACGGGAGGTGAAATTCAGGAGACTACTCTGAGAGGGAGGACTGAGCAGGCAGCAGAAGTTATCAAACATAAATGCCAAGGCCCCCTTACGCTAATTGGCGCCAGTATGGGGGCCTATAGCGCGGTTAAGCTCACGGAACATTTTGAGGTAGAGAATCTGATTTTGTTGGTACCAGCTGTCTATACACCCCGGGCTTACGAGGTACCATTTGGCCCTCGTTTTTCAGCGATGATTCGCGAACCAGAAAGCTGGGCGGATTCGGATGCATTTGATACGCTGTCCAATTTTGCTGGAAGTATCATCATCATCGCCGCAGAGTTTGATGACGTGATTCCGAGTAAGCTCATTGATCAGCTCTATGCCTCAACTATAAGAGCAAAGAAAAGGAACCTTCATGTTGTTCCTGACTCAAGACACTTATCACTCTTCCCACAAGAGAAGGATTTTCATGAGGCTATGGATCTATTGCTGGCAGTACTGGAGGACAGGAAAGGTCTTTAGCGGATTTAACTTATTGAGATAACTTCTATACGAGATAATGGCCAGGGATCAGTATCCTGAGGCTTTTGAAGGCTTGTGGAAATCTGCGCCGTATTTTGCCATTCGTTCACCAGAGGAAACATAATGTTCGCGGATAACCTGCTCGACAGTGTGGGGGGCTCTGGTCTTCAGTGCTTCGATAATCACACGATGTCTCTCCACTACTTCCCGGGGCGTGTAGATTTTCACCCAGTGCCTGAAGAGCAGGAATTTTGATATTCCCTGGCACGAGCGTTTACAGAGTTCGACTACAAGATTGTTATCGATACGCGAAAAAAGAATGTCATGGAACTCGGTATCCAGCGGAACTTGATCAGAAATGGAACCATCTTCTTGGGCAATCCGATCCATTTTCCTGACTATTTTTTCCAGTTGTTCAATATCTTTCTCGGTATATAGATCAAGCACATTGGCGACAGAAGCTGCTTCCAGCACACCACCGGCAAAGTAGCTGTTTTTAATCTGTTTTGCAGTGAGCTCCTTAACGTATTTGCGTTTCTGGGGGTGAGCGTTGATGAGGCCTTCACGAATCAATACCTGCATCGCCTCTCTGACGGGGGCACGGCTGATTGAGAGGTCTTTGGCAATACCTGCCTCTTCAACGGGAGATCCTGGAGCGAGCTCTCCACTCAATATAAGGCCCCTTATATAGTCAGCTACCTGTTCGCTATAGGTCTGTTTTTTAAACTCATTCATCGGACGAATCGGCAATCTATCGGAAAATTTTACACCTGAATTAATTCGCCCAGTATACTTACATCAAATTCATCTTTTCGCTTGATATATTTTGCTAACGATTCAAAATCGTTGGACATGTACCCTATTGCTTGCACTATTATTTGTATGTAGCTGTCAACATCTTCACCGGTTATTTCTGGTATCTGGTGTTCTTTAATGCATTTTTGACATACGACAATTGATAAGACCGCAGCTAAACCCGGTACCAGGCCGCCACCCGCAACTATTTCATGCAGCTTGTCGGTCATATAGGTTATGCCACCGGCATCCTGGCTCACGAGAAGAGCTAAGTCAGCGATGAGTTCTGCTTTCTCTTGAGATCTGGAGGATGATTCAATCTTTTTGCCAATTTCGATTAATTTCTTGCCGAATACTTTTGTTGTTTCCTCCATTTCGCCGGTATAGCGCGGATACGCAGTATTGGAACTAAGACTGGGCACCGGGATGGTGGCTGCAGCCTTAATCAGGGCTCGTCCCACGGCCGGGTTATCGAATTCCTCATTGAATCGAACCCAGAAGGTGTTTTGTTCCAGCGTGGAGCTGATAGTTGGAACATAAGCCTTTCCCTCGATTATTATTGTCGGGATATTATTTAATCCAAATTCCTCCATCAACCTGCCTTTACCAGCAAGATAAATATTGCCCTCCAGATCTTCGACAGGACCGATTCCACCACGCGTGGCATTTATAACAGCCATGACTGCAACACAGTTTCCCTGGATGCCAACTTTCGCCGCCATGCAATTGCCGACATTACCCCGCAAGCCCTCCTCGGAAACCTTTATATGGCGAGGATGTTTTTTTTGAAGCGTGTCTATTACCGAGAGACACGCAGCCGTCTGAAATGCCACGGCTGCCTCCATAATTCCCTGGCCATAGATTCTGCCAAAGCAACGGCATGCGAGTGATTGACTATAAACGCCGTCAAGACCAATTGATCTCTGCAGCAACTCTTCTTCGTAGTGGGTGAACCCCCTTCTCGCAGAGGCCCTGCCAATCCCGCCGTCAGCTGTTTCAACGACGACTTCATCGGATGAACATGACACGCGGAGAATTTGTGTATCAGCGGGGTAAGCAGATCTGATTAAAGATGCGGCCACAGCAAACCCACCGGAATCGTCTTGAATGAACCCTTTGTGACTATGGACATGACCCGCGCCCACATGTCCACTGATACCTAGAGTGGGTTCTCCCTCAGGATGTGGTTGAATATTCATAGGAGATACCGTTTCCAATTGTTTTTTTGACTATGAAAGGCCAGGAAGCCACAGGGCGATACCGGGTATAAAGGTGATAAGCATCAATGCTATAAACATTGCGATCAGAAAAGGAATGACGGCCATGCTCAACTTTTCGATACTTATCTTACCGATACTGCACCCTACAAACAAGTTCACCCCGACAGGCGGCGTTAGAAAGCCCATGGATGCGCAGATGATCATGACAATACCAAAGTGGATGGGGTGCATACCAAGTTCAGTGGCTACTGGGAGCAGCAGTGGTGTGAGGATCAGTATGTTGGCCAGTGCATCCATAAAGGTTCCCATAATCAGGAGAAAAATCAGGATGATCGCAATGAGCACATATTTGTTTTCCGAGATGCTCAGCAAAAAGTTGACGAGCATATCCGGAACGTTGTTAAAAAGCAGTATCTGACCAAGAGCGGTAGCTGTCGCCACCACCAGAAATATTGATGAGGTCGTCAACGCGGTTCCGCGCAAAATTAACCACACTTTCTCAAGTGATAAGGTCCTTAATATCAATCCTTCGACGACGAATGCGTAAACTACTGCAATGACGCCCGCCTCAGTAGGCGTGGTAAAACCACCGTAGATGCCGCCCAGCACAATGATGGGGACCATTAGAGCTGAAATAGAGTTTTTAACCGCAACGAGAATTTCTCGTAATGGGGCCCGTTCACCACTTCCGGTATATCCGTATTTCCGGGCCAAGATGTAGCTGCAGCCCATTAAAAACATTCCAATGACCAGCCCAGGCAGAATTCCTGCAATAAACAGATCTCCAACTGATGCTCCTGCGGTAGTTCCGTAGATGATGAGCGGTACGCTCGGAGGGATGATTACCCCCAATGAACCGGCGGAGGTATTGACCGCAGTGGCAAACGATCTTGAATAGCCCTCTTTTACCATCGAGGGGACCATAATCCCTCCGACGGCTGCGACGGTGGCGGGAGAAGAACCTGAAAGAGCACCATAAAACATACTGGTGAGCACCGAAATATGTGCCATTCCTCCGGTGATATGACCGACCAGAGCCCGCGAGACCTCCAGTAACCGTTGTGCCATACTCCCCTTCTGCATGATTTCGCCAGCCATAACAAAAAACGGGACGGCCATAAGGGGGAATACATCCAGAGAGGTGAACATCTTCTGGATTAAAAATGCACTTGGCAAGATACCGCCAAACACAATTCCCACGGCTACGGAAAGGCCAATGGCAATGCCGATCGGTACGCTGAGAATCAGGAAAGTAGCAAGAGAAACGAATATCATGGTGATTGACGGATCCATAGGTGCCTCCTCCTAACTCAAACCAGCAGTTGGGTCAATTTTACCTGTCAAAAGAAGCCAGAGCCGTTCACACGTTCTCAGGCACATGAGCCCCATACCAAGCGGAATAGCAATGTATATCCAGAACATGCTGATCTCGAGTGCTTGTGTCTTCTGTCCGGTATTTACCAGGAAAAATACCATCTGTGTTCCCCACACCGTGACAAGGCCGCAGAATATAATGGTCAGGGCATAGGCTATCGTCGTGATCTGTTTTGCCCATTTCCCTTTATTGACGTGCCTCAGGATGGTTACTTCCAGATGTCGATCTTCCTTGGTGGCAAAACTGCAACCGATATAGACTGCCCATATGAAAAAGTAGCGTGCCAATTCCTCTGACCAGTCCAGCGAGCTTTGCAATACATAGCGTCGAAAAACCTGAACCGAGATGATTACGATCATCATGCTGAGGCAAAAACAGGAAACCGCTTCTTCAAGTCTTGTGATCAATGATTTGGCTTTCATCATAGTGCCCGTCCCCTCATGGCAACCGGGTAATGGCAATTGATTTACCCGGTTGCCTTTGGTTCACAGCTTAATTGCCGGCTTTAATCGTTTCTCTGACCTTTTCAATCAGGTCTTTGCCAATCCGATCTTCGAATTGCTCGTAGACAGATGCGGTTGCTTCAGCCCACTTTGCTCGTTCCTCATCGGTGAGCACCGTTACGCTGACACCTTTATCAGCCAATTTATCCATGATCATCTTCTCGCCGTCGCGGATGAGCTTACGTTCATACAATTTAACCTCTTGAAAGGTATCGAGAATCATCTTCTTGTCTTCTGGCGAAAGGCTATCCTGGAATTTTTGCGACATCATTACCAGGTGAGGACTATAGAGGCTGTTGACAATGGTCAGGTTGTTGTTGACTTCCGGAAAATTATTGTACCAGGCAAGGTTCAAATCAATGTCAATACCATCTACTGTTTTCTGCTGCAGCGCCGTGTAAACCTCACCCCAGGAGATTGGGGTGGGATTCATTCCCAGGGCCTTGAGCGTAGCAATGTGCGCTTTTGAAGGAGTTGATCTGATTTTCAACCCTTTGGCGTCAGCCATGGTTTTCACGGTCTTCTGGTTGTTCCATATGTTTCTGAAACCAATTTCAATGTATCCCAGTCCAATTATTCCGCTTGACTCCAATGCCTTGGCCGCTTCCATTCCTATGGGGCCGTCGGTTATCAGGTCTGTAGACTCGTAATCGGGAAACAGGAAGGGAAGGTCATAAATCAGGAATGAATCCGAAAAAGGCGACAGGTTCGGCGTTGAAGCAGATCCCATTTGCAGCATGTTGTACTGCAGGCCCTGAACAACACTGTCAAAGTTACCGAATTTTGAGCTGTCGTAAACGTCAACCCTGAATTTTCCATCGGATCTTTCCTCTACCAACTCTTTGAATTTCAGAAAGCATTGTCCCATGGGATGTTGCGGAACATTTGGATGGGCGATCTTGATTACTGTGGCTGAGAACGCAACCGGAATAGCCAGCATCGTCACCATACAGGCTGCAGCGACTAGTGTGAATATTCTTTTCATCATGACAAAATCCTCCTTTTGAGAGTTAGATGGACATACCTGTGGCAAGGTACGCTGTTGGGTTTGGCAAGTAGTCTGTGTCTTGTCATCGTTGTTTTTTATGGTGCTTATTTTGCCACGGCCGCATTGATACTTATCGAAATGTATCGAGATAGGCATAAAGAGCTGGTGAACCCCCGGTATGGAGAAATAAAATGTTAGTACAATCAGCAAAATAGTCTTTGCGCACGAGATCGATGCACCCAGCCATGGTTTTTCCTGAATAAACGGGATCAAGAAGCATGGCTTCGGTGGAAGCCAGCAATTTCACAGCCTCGATCATCCCGTCTGTTGGTAGCGAGTACCCCGGGCCCACGTAGTCATCGAAGCAATTCACCGTCTCGCGTGGAATGCCGTGCGGCACTCCTACCCTTGCGGCAGTTTGTGAAGCCAATTCATGGACTATCTCTTCTTGCAGTTCCTTGGGGCGGCTGACATTGATTCCGGTAACCGGAATATCTGCATTGCTTCCCTGAAGTCCGGTCACCATCCCCGCATGGGTTCCGGCCGAACCACTGGGTACTATGATGTGATCAATATTGAGGTTCATCCATAACAGTTGCTGCATCAACTCTTGAGCACAGGCAACGTATCCCGTCGCCCCGATTGCATTGGACGCACCACCGGGAATAATATAAGGCTTGCGGCCCTCTGCAGACAACTTGTCCGCAACTTTCTGCATTTCCCCTTTCATGTCAGAACCGCCGGGAACTACCGTGATGCTTTTTGCTCCCAGGACCTGAAAAAGGAAATTATTTCCCGAAGCCTCGGGGTGATAACTTCCTTTTACCCGCTCTTCAAGCACCAGATGGCAATCCATGGATTCCCTGACAGCCCAGCTCAAGGTAAGACGACAATGATTTGACTGCACCGCACCGCAGGTTACCACTGTGTCCGCGCCTTTTGAAATGGCATCTGCGAATGAAAAATCCAGTTTTCTGGTTTTGTTCCCTCCGGCACATCCGGGTAGGAGATCATCACGCTTTATCCAAATATTCACTTTGTCTCCTAAGGCCTTTGAAAAATTTGTGAGCGGCTCTATCGGAGTAGGGCGTTGCAGGTACCCCCTGCGTGGGAATTTTGCTAAATTCATAGCGACACCTACGAGTTGAGTTTTAGGGAATAAAGGCTATTGCTTCTGCCTCGATGTTTGATCCGAGCGGTAA
>Ga0180435_10001930_pt1 | contig 21308 bp, 17 predicted proteins | sample SS_ome_3_FD_132467 | JGI IMG/M metagenome (GOLD analysis project Ga0180435, IMG submission 132467) | Hypersaline lake sediment archaeal communities from the Salton Sea, California, USA - SS_3_S_1 metaG | ecosystem: Environmental > Aquatic > Non-marine Saline and Alkaline > Hypersaline >...
GATTTGTACTGGGCTACGTTTGTCCTCTACGATCGGCTGGGCGCTTACCAGGATAGCGAACCGCTCACCCTTGTACTGGGCCGTGCGCCGCTGCCCGGCGATGTGGCCGTCGACGGCGGTGTCGTTTATGCCGACCTGGCCCACTTAATCTGCCACTGGACCGACAGCTTCGACACCACCGACCCTAACTGTCTCACCTACGCCAGACAGTCCGACTTCTGCCAACGCACCGACATCAACCAGGACTTCACGGTCGACCTGCTCGACTGGGCACACCTTGCCGCCAATTGGCTCAGGGCCTTGGTCGAGAAGTAGCCAAGTTGACATAAGTAACTAATGACCATAGCCCCATAACAATATCTCCATAGTGGACGTCTACTGAAATAACATAATCTCCCAGAAAGACAATACCCAGAAATCGCCTCTGCGAGGACCAGAAAGTCCTCGTGTCGTCACGCGTGGGGGCCTGCGTGGCGATCTGTTAAGAGGTAACTGCCTTAAAGGCAATGCTTTACAGGCGGCCCGGCCCTGCTGCCCCAGATGTCTAAAAAGCCACAGGTCCCCCTGGGCATTCAAATTCAAAAAGGCGGCATCGAATCTCCTTTACCCGTGCGGGCGTCTGCTAAATCTGAGGCATTCTTAATCGACTATGCTTATTCTCCGATATAACGTGTTAGTGCTTGTAGCCAAGGCATCGCAAAAAGTGCCGCAAAAGGATGCTTGGCGAGATGGGAAAAGGCCTGCGAAATTATCCTAGTAACGACCGGTGTACGCCTCCCGGTTATGAAGGGCTTGTTGTCGCCAAGTAACCGCTGGATTGTGTGATTCTGCTCAGGGCACTCGCGTTGCTTGGTAAAGTGGCTCGAGTGCCTTTTTTAACATTAAATGGCTAGCGTCGTTCTTGGTAACAGGCCGACTATGTGCGTCAGGAAGACCATAACATGAAAAGCAAAATTTTATTTGTCGATGATGAGCCCAGGTTCCTGGCGGCATTAGACCGTGTGCTTCATAGCCAACAAAGCATCTGGGAGATGAAGTTTGCCCGGAGCGTTGATGAAGCGCTGGAGGCACTTCGTGAAAATGATTTTGATGCGGTCATTTCAGATATCAACATGCCGGAGAAAGATGGCTTTCAATTGTTGGACACTCTGGCCGCATCGGCATCGACCCAAGATATTCCGGTGGTTATTTTGACCGGCGCCGGTGACCATAACCTCAAAAGGCAAGCCTTGACGCGGGGAGCGACGGATCTTCTCAACAAACCGGTGGAGCCGGAGGATTTACTCGCCAGGCTTCACAGTGTGCTTCGTCTCAAATCCTTCCAGGATCAGCTTAAGAACCATAGCCGGCTTCTGGAGGAAAAGGTCCAGGAACGAGCGGCCGCACTGGAGGCAACTCGGCTAGATATCCTCCTGCGGCTGGGCAAGGCCGCCGAATACCGGGACGAAGAGACGGGCAATCACATCCTCCGCGTCGGCTGCACCTGCCGCACGCTGGCCGAGGAACTGGACATGACGCCAGAATTTGTCGAGCTGATCTTCCTGGCCAGCCCCCTGCACGATATTGGAAAGATTGGCATACCCGACAAGATCCTCTTAAAGCCGGGAAAACTCACAGCCAGTGAGCGAAATATCATGGAACAGCATTGCGCGATCGGGCTGGACATCCTACAGCAAGAGCCAAGCGGCATGAAAGCCTTTCTGAACTGGGGCCGGAAAAACGGCTCGGAGCCCCCTGTACTCGAGAATCCGATTCTGGCTATGGCCAGCACGATTGCTTTGTCTCATCATGAAAAATGGGATGGCAGTGGTTACCCAAGGGGCCTCAAGGGCGAAGAGATACCCTTGGCCGGACGCATTGTCGCTGTAGCGGACGTGTATGACGCCCTGCGGTCGGAACGGCCGTATAAGCCGGCCTATTCGGAGGTGAAGACCCTGGCGATTATGGCAGAACAAACGGGTCGTCATTTCGATCCAATGGTGTTTTCCGCCTTTAAGAATGTGGCCGAAATGCTTGGCTCCATCCATGAGCGATTCTCCGATGAAATGGCTGGGGTTGAAATAGGTGAGGTACGATAATACTAGGAATGACCAGCCGTATAATCTGGTTGGCGACTGCAACTCGATACAACCCGCACGTGGCGGCATGTCGCAAAGCGATGGGGAAGATATTTCCTCTCTGATTTGCTCGGTACGCCGACTCAGGGAATTGGTCGAGCTGCCAGAGAAATTAGGAGAGTAGGTATCAAGGACAGCAACTTATCTACGCCCCTGCACATCTTGTTGGTAGAGAACAGCGAGCATGACCGGCGTGCCTTCCGCCGCGCCCTGCACGACGGTCAGCTCTCTTGTGGCATCACAGAATGCGTGCGGGCAGGGGAGGCCTTGGAGCAGTTGTCGACTCGCCCTACCTCTTATGACCTCGTTGTCGCCGATTATAAGCTTCCGGGCATGAACGGGTTGGCGTTGTGTAAGGAGTTGCTGGCCCGCAAAGTTGGCGTACCCATGGTGATGTTGACGCAGGTGGGCAGCGAGCAGTTGGCCGTGGAGGCCCTGAAGGCAGGGGTTGACGACTACGTCATTAAGGACCACAGCCAGGCCCACTGGGATTTGCTGCCCCTGATACTGGCCGACACGGTGCGGCGACACCATGACCGCCTGGCTCGTCGGCGGGCGGAAGAAGAATTAAGAAGGCACCACGAATATTTTGAGAAATTGGTAGAAGATCGCACGGCCGAGTTGAAGGAGGGCCTCAGGAAATTAGCTGAAGCAGAGTTACGTTATCGTACCGTAGCAGATTACACTTGCGACTGGGAATACTGGGAGAACCCTGACGGTACGTTAGAGTACGTTTCTCCCGCCTGTGAGCGAATCACCGGTTATCGAACCGAGCAGTTTATGGAGGATCCCCAACTTTGCCATGAGATTATCTGGCCCGAAGATAAACAACTTTGGGCGGAGCATCGTCATAGTAACTGCAACCCACAAGAGCAAGGAGCAGTCCAATTCCGCATTCGACGCTCAGACGGCGAAATACGTTGGATCGAGCATGTGTGCCAACCGGTACAGGACGCGAACGGTACTTATCTGGGGTTTCGGGGCGGCAACCGCGATATCACCGGGCGCAAGCGGGCGGAAGAGGCGTTAAGAGAATCGGAGGAAAGATACAGAGCGGTATTTGGTGGTGCTGCTGAAGGAATACTTGTGGCAGATATTGAAACACGGAAGCTCCTACATGCTAATCCTACTATTTGCGCCATGTTAGGTTATACCGAAGAAGAACTTCTGCAGCTGGGCATAGAGGATATTTATCCCCAAGAGGCTTTGGAGGAAATAATTTGTGAATTTGAGGCCCAAGGGCGCGGAGAGAACAACTTGGCACCCCATATCCCCTGTTTGCGCAAGGATGGGGCCATAATCTACGCCAACATCAATACCGCCAAGATATTGCTAGATGGCAAAGAGTGCAACGTGGGGTTTTTTGCAGATATTACCGCACAAAAAAAGGTGGAAGAGGTGCTGAGCGGGGAACGTCAACTGTTGCGGACACTGGTGGATGCTTTGCCAGATATGATTTTTGTGAAAGATACCGCCGGTCGATTTCTGTTGGCCAACAAAGCATGTGCTCGCAATTTTGGTCTGGGGAGGCCGGAAGCCATGCTCGGTAAAACGGATTTTGAACTTTTCCCTCGGGAATACGCCGACAAACTGCGCAGGGGCGAACAGGCGATCCTGCAGGCCGGGCAGTCCCAGATCGATAGCGAATCTTTCTGGCAAGACGAAGCGGGCCGAAAACACTGGCTGTTGACGACCAAGGTTCCCTGGCGCGATCATGCCGGCAATATCGCCGGACTGGTGGGCCTGAACCGGGATATCGCCGACCGCAAGCAGGCCGAAGAAACGCTGCGGGAGAGCGAAGAGCGGTTCTCCAGCGCTTTTGCCAACGCGGCGATCGGCATGGCCCTGGTAGGCCTGGACGGTCGCTGGTTGCAAGCGAACCACGCGTTGTGTGAACTGACGGGTTATTCCGAGCCGGAATTACGGACCAAGACCTTCCAAGGCATCACCCATCCCGACGACTTGAAGTCCGACCTTGCCTATGTGCGTCAGATGTTGGACGGGGCCCTTACGACCTACCAGATGGAGAAACGCTATATCCACAAAGCTGGTCATGCCGTCTGGGTTCAGTTGAACGTATCCCTGGTGAAAGACACCACCGGTAGGCCCCTGTATTTCATCTCCCAGATTCAGGACATCACCGATCGCAAGCAGGCCGAGAGACAGCTCAGAGAAAGCGAGGCCAAGTACCGGGAACTGGTCCAACACTCCGTGGACGCCGTCGTGTCGGTGGATGCAGACATGAAGGTTATCCTGTGGAACCCCGCCGCGGAGCGCCTCTTTGGCTATACGTCCGAGGAAATGTTGGGACAAAATCTGCTAAAGGTCGTCCCCGAAAGATATCGAGCCGCGAAGAAAAAGGGATTCCTAGAATTTGCCCAGAACGGCTCGGGGCCGACTATCGGCACGCAATTGGAGCTGGCGGGCTTGAGAAAAGATGGCGCCGAAGTGCCGGTGGAACTGAGTGTAGCCTCCCGCAAGGTCGGTAATACTTATGTGGCTACGGCGATCATGCGCGATATCCGCCAGCGTCAGGAGGCGAGAGCAAGGCTCCAGAAGGAACAAGAAAACCTCCAGGCCCTCTTTGCGGCGATCCCCGTGGGTATGATGTTGATCGATGAAAATACGGTGGTCAGGCATATCAATAATATTGTCGCCAAAATGGTGGGTAAAAAATGCCCCGCCATGATCGATCGCCAACCCGGAGAAGGGTTGAATTGTGCTCATCTTTACGATGACCCCCAGGGTTGTGGGCATGGGCCGGCGTGCGCGACCTGTCCGATTCGCAATACGTTTGCCGAGGTCTTGCGTTCCGGTAAAGGCATTCATGGGGTGGAAACTCAGGCCACCCTCCAGGTGGACGGCCAATGGATCCGTCCCTGGATTGAGTTCAGCGCCGAACCCGTCGTCATCAATGGGAAACCGCACGTTGCCGTCGCCCTTAGCAACATAACCGAGCGAAAAGAATTGGATAGTCAGTTACGCCAGGCGGAGAAGCTGCAGACCATCGGTCGACTGGCCTCGGGCATTGCCCACGAGATCAGCACGCCCATTCAGTATGTGGGGGATAACATTCACTTCATGCAGGAAAGGTTTCACGAGATTGTCGAACTGCTGCAGCGCTATGGCCGGCTGCTGGCGGTTAACAAGGAGGGACAAGCCCATAGTGACTTGGTTTCGGAGATTGAGTCGGCAGTGGGGGCAGCCGACCTGGCGTATCTGCTCGAGGAGATTCCCACGGCCATGGCCCACTCCCAGGAGGGAGTCAAGGCGGTCGCCGAGATCGTCAAGGCTGTGAAGGAATTCGCCCATCCGGGTGCGCAAGAAAAGACCCAGACGGATCTCAACCGGGCTATCCAGGGCACCCTCACGGTCGCCCGCAACCATTGCAAATACGTCGCCACATTAGAAACCGACTTCGATCCGGACCTACCGCTGGTCTCCTGCCTGCCGGGTGAATTCAACCAGGCCATTCTCAATCTGCTGGTCAATGCGGCGGACGCCATCGAGGAGGTGGTCGGCGAGCCACGACAGGAAAAGGGTCTCATCCGTGTTTCCACGCGTTTGGACAGTGACTGGGCCGAGGTCCGTATCTCCGACACGGGGCCGGGCATCCCCGCACCAATTCGGGATAAAATCTTTGATCCCTTCTTTACCACCAAGAAAGTGGGCCAAGGCAGTGGTCAGGGGTTGGCGATTGCCCGCTCGGTCGTGGTGGATAAGCACGGTGGGACGTTGGCCTTGGAGACCGAGGAAGGCCAAGGCACAACCTTTATCATTCGCTTGCCCATCGAAGCGGCGTGCCCCGAGGCCAAGAAGGAGTGGGTCGATGCCCGTTAAGAAGCGCGTTCTGTTTGTGGACGATGAGCCCAAGATTCTGGAGGGTCTGCGCCGCAGCCTGTGGGGCCTGCGGCAGGAATGGGAGATGGCCTTTACGCTCGGCGGCGAAGAGGCCCTGAAGATCTTGGCCCAGGGCCCCTTCGATGTGGTCGTCTCAGATATGCGTATGCCCGGGATGAACGGCGCGGAACTTCTGGAGGTCGTTAGGCAGCGTTATCCTTACCTCATCCGCATCGCCCTGACGGGCGAGGCTAGCCGGGCTACGCTGCTGCTGTGTGCGGGCCCCGCGCATCGTTTTCTGCCCAAGCCCACCGAGGCCCAGACCTTAAAGGCCACGATCGACCACGTCGCCGAGCTGCGGGCGCTTCTATCCACCGAAACACTCCGGAAAGTGACCTCCCGACTGGCCTCCCTACCGAGTTCTGAGAGTCTTTTCCATGAATTACTGGAGGAACTCCAATCGCCGGAGGCCTGCCTGACCAAGGTGGCCCACTTTATTCTGCAGGATGTGGGGATGAGCACCAAAGTCCTGCATCTGGTTAATTCCGCCTTTTTTGGCATGAGGCACACTGTGGCCAGCATCGAACAAGCGGTAAAATTGTTAGGTTTGGATATCATCAAATCCTTGGTCCTCACGGTCCAAGTGCTTTCCCTGTTCGATGAGAAAAGATTGGGTAATTTCTCGCTCAATAAGCTATGGGATCATAGTATGACCGTGGCCGCGTACGCCAAGCAGATCGCCAAGGCCGAGAAGGCGGAGCCAGCGGTGGTGAATGATGCATATTTTTCCGGGCTGTTGCACGATGTGGGCAAATTGGTGCTGGCGGGGGAGCTTCCAGAGGAGTGTGGCTTGGTGCGAGACTTGACCACCAAGGACGGCATGGCCGCGGTGGATGCCGAACAAGAAGTCCTCGGTGCTACGCATGCCGAGGTGGGCGCCTATCTTCTAGGGTTGTGGGGCTTTGCCAACCCTATTGTGGAGGCAATTGCCTACCACCATAGGCCCCAGCAAATTCCCCTTGAGGGATTTTCGGCCGTCCCGGCTGTTTATGTGGCTGACATCCTGGCGCGTAGGGATGCACAAGATACGGAGTCCATAGTCGATATGAACTACCTGGAGGAACACAGTTGGACCGACCGACTTGCCGCATGGCACGAGGCCTGTTGCCCGGTCGGTTCCGCAAGCGAGAGAGGCAAAGCAAAATGAGTCCCATCATACTCTTAGTCGATGATGAACCGAATGTCACACATGCTCTTATCAAGACGCTTCGTGTTGAAGCTTATGAGACACTCTCTGCCACCTCGGCGGAGGAGGCCCTGCAAATTCTGGCCCGGGAGCCGATTGATGTGGTCGTGGCGGATGAACAGATGCCGGGCATGTCCGGTTCCCAACTGCTGGCGGCGGTCTGTCGGGATTATCCTGACACCGTGCGGATCATCTTAACCGGGCAGGCCAGCTTGGAGGCCGCCGTCCGGGCGATCAATGAGGGCGAAATCTTTCGTTTCCTGGAGAAGCCGTGCGACGGGCAAGAGCTTGCAGATACTATTCACCAGGCACTTCAGCAGCGATTAGACCGTAGCACAGACACACCCAGGGATCCGGTGGGCGCGGTCGTCGTGGATGATGCCGCTAATAATTCGTACCTCCCCAGAGGTGAGACGGATGCGGAATCCGGGTCCCAGACGATTTTTCTGGATTGGACCGGGGTGGATGGTGAGGCCGGCTCCGGTAACGAGGGTTAAAGGGCGTCTTTCGCAGACGCCGCCTTGCCCGAGAAAGACAAGTAATCACACCAGGTGACGCTGTGGTATACCATCGTCAAGACTGCACATTACAATTAGGGAATGACACCATCATAAAATGCCGGACAAGTCGCGTCTAGATGTAGTCTACCATGACAGTATCTTGCATACCTTCCGCCCATCCGTCCCAGAGGAAACCATCCAGCTTCTCGTCGGCGATTAGACGAAAGGCGTAACGCACCTGCTCCTCGTAGAATTCGCAGAACGCTCCGATCCTGTTCATGCTGCCGTTGAGTTCGTGGGCTTCCGCCGGACAGGGCGAGCCACAGAAGTGTCGGATCGCACACCGGTTGCAGGGGGAAATGTCCTCGACCTTCCGTCCCGTGACGAGTTTGAAGGGCTCGCTCGCCAGCACGGACGGAATGTCGTTCTTGAATAGATTACCGCCGCGGAACTTCTTCAGGCCGATGAACTCGCTGCACGGGAACATGTCGCCGTTGGGTGCTAGGGCAAAGAAACACCGCCCGCCGCCGCAGGGCGAGATGTCGCACATCAGCCGCCGGGCCGTCGGCGCAACGATCGACAGCAGAATATTGGCAAAGTTGCCTACCGGCAGCTTGCGCCCAGTCTGCTGATACAACTCGTAGGTTCTGTCCAGGGCTGCGATGAAGTGTTTGGCGGCCGCCGCGTCACTAGGCTTTACGGCGTGCGAACTCGGCAGTGTGCAGCGGAGGATGTTCATAAGGCATGTCGGCACTTTGCGACTGTGGAAGAAGTCCACCAGCCGGGTCAAGTGCCGCATGTTCTCACTGGAGATGGTGCAGATGACGCTCCAGCCATCGTAGCCGGCCAGCCGGTCCATGGCCGCGAGCACGTCGCGGTACACGCCCTGGCCGTCCCAGTTCTTCCTCGTCCGATTGGCCACCAGCGCGGTCGGGGCGTCCAGCGAGATGCCCACGCTGACGTTGCGGTTGGTCAAGAAGTCCACCGCCTCGGAATCCAAGAGCGTTGCATTTGTCTGCACGCCGAAGCGGAAGTCCTTGGCGTACTGCTCAATACCAGCGAATACGGCCTCGCGGTTCAGCATCGGCTCAGCGCCGTGGAAGATGATCTGTGGCAACTGGTCCTTGGGGACGGTCGTTTTGAAGTAGGCTTTGAGGATGCCCAGGGCCTCCAGAAGCTTCTTCTCCGACATGTGCGTTCCGGACTGACGCATGGTTTCGGGAATGTAACAGTAGGTGCAGTTCAAATTGCATCGCTCGGTCGGATTGAAATAAACAGCCGATGGCTTCAGGCCGAAACGCAAACGTTGCATTTCTTTGGCGAACTTCCCCGCGGATTTCGTGAAGGCCTTGGGCAGCGCCCCCGACAATGCGTCGGCCAATCGGCTTCGCTTGATCAGCGACCAGAAAGCCGTATCAGCCTCCACCACCGCGACGTAATCCGTATGGCCGATATCGATCACTTGGAAGCCTGGTCCGTTGCCGGTGTTGACGAAGCGACCCCGCGAGGGGGGCGCTTCGCCGACCGATGTCGTCATGGTCTTTCTCATTTGCCCTTCCTGTCCATCAGAATGTAGTGCGACAGCCCCGTACCTTTCGCCTTGCAGCTCTTGCGATAGGCAATCACATCCTTTTTGACGTTCTTCTTCACGACGTTTCCTTTCCTGTAAGAGACTTCAGCAACAAAAAAAGGGCTCCGACAGACCCCAAGCACGGGGGCTGCCGGAACCCTTTACCGTCAGATTCCGATGTAACGTTGGCCTTGACAGGTCTTCTGGCTCTCGGGTCGCCGGCTCCTCACAGCCTTCCCGCCCCGATGGGTCGGGGCAGTGGCCGATACATCCCTTCGTGAGTCGCCTCGCCGATTACAGCGGCGGGTCCGCCACGGAATCGCACCGTGTTCCGGGGTGCCAAGACAGAGGTAGATCATACGGCAAACGAGCCGCCCGTCAAGAGTCTGGTGCAGGCAACGGACATTTTTTTTGGGGGATGTCGAAAATTTGTGTTGACCCATGAAGACCGGGTGGTTAGTCTCTGCCCCGTTGCATTAAATGCACAGGGAAGCCGGTGAGAATCCGGCACGGCCCCGCCACTGTGACTGGGGACGAAAGCCGCAACAATGCCACCGTTCCGGCCCGGAAGGTCAGGATGGGAAGGCTGCGGCGAGTAGAGTGATCCAGCAGTCAGGATACCTGAAAAAGCGCGATTTCCGCGCACCTTCGAGGGAAGGTAGGACAGCCTGGCATGCGCGCTTTGGCCCGTCTCCTTCGGAGGACGGGCTTTTTTTGTTGGATGACGCGGGTCATGGCTCGTCAACTTCTGCTGGTCAGACATGGTTGTGTCGCACCGGAGTTTTCCGGACGCTATGTCGGTAGTACCGACTGTGACCTCGATTCGAGGGCTACGGGAGAGCTACAGACCCTCGCAGCGCTCTTGGAGCCCCTGCGCCCCGCCAAATGTCTTCACAGCCCTCTGCTTCGCGCCTGCCGCACCGCGGAGATTCTTTGCGCAACATTAGGGGTGGACTCCCAGGCCGATGACGACCTGCGGGAGATTGACTTCGGCCTCTGGGAAGGCCTGACGTTCGACGAAATCGCCAGTGACTGGCCAGCCGAGGTCGAGGCATGGGCACGCTTCGCTGCCGACTTCACCTTTCCCGGTGGACAATGCGTGGCAGATTTCCTCGCCCAGATCGGTCGGGCAGCCGAACGGCTTACAGTGGACCCCGCCGAAACGGTGATGGCGGTCGCCCACGGCGGAGTGATCAAGTCGATGATCTGCCGGTTTCTCGGATTGGAGCCCTGGCAGTACGTCCTGTTCGCCGTGCCCTACGCGACGTGCGTGGTGATCGACCTGCAGGACGGCCGCGGCGTGCTGGCCGGGCTGGGCCTAACCGGCCTAAAGGAGGAATGCTGAATGGCCCGTACAATCCTCATCATCGGTGGCTGCCGAAGCGGCAAGAGCGCCTACGCACAGAAGCTGGCCGAGGCCACGTCAGGCCGGCGGGCTTATCTAGCCACCTGCCCAATTATTGATGAGGAAATGCGGCGGCGTATCGAGGTGCATCAATGGCGGCGCGCAGTCGCCAACTGGGAGACCCTAGAAGAGCCGCTGTACTTGGCCGACACCATTAAGTCAGCGGGCGCGTTCGACACGCTGCTCGTCGACTGCCTGACTCTGTGGGTCAACAACCTGATGTACGAGACGGAGCGGATCGACCGTACCGTCACGGAGCAGGATGTCGCAGACCGGTGTCAAGAAGTCCTGGCCGCCAGCGCAAACCACCCCGGCACGATTATCTTCGTGACCAACGAGGTGGGAATGGGCATCGTGCCCGCTAACGCCGCCGCACGCACGTACCGAGACCTTGTGGGCCGGTGTAACCAGGTCATCGCCGCCGGAGCAGACGAGGTGATCCTGGTCAGTTGTGGAATCCCCCTACCCCTGAAAGGTACCAGACTATGAGTCTGCTACAGAAGACGATTCAAGACATTCAGCCCCAGAGCCCCGACGCCCGGGCAGCGGCCAAGTCCCGGCTGGACCAGTTGACCATGCCGCACTGGGCGCTGGGCCGGCTGATGGACCTGGCGATGGACCTGGCCGGTATGACCGGGTCGGCCAGACCGCCCGTGGCCCGCAAGGCGATTGTCACCATGGCCGCCGACCATGGCGTTGTAGCGGAGGGCGTCAGCAAGTACCCGCAGGAAGTTACGCCGCAGATGGTCTTCAATTTCGTTAACGGCGGCGCAGGCATCAATGCTCTGGCCCGACTGGCGGGTGCCCGCGTGGTCGTCGTAGACATGGGCGTCGCTGCCGACCTAACCGCGCTGGCTAAGGCCGGCAAGATCATCTCGCACCGGATTTCGCCCGGCACGGACAACATCGCAGCAGGCCCGGCAATGAGCCGCGAGCAGGCCGTGAAGACCGTAGAGGCAGGCATAGGCCTCGTCAACGACCTGGCCGACACAGTGGATGTTTTCGGCACCGGCGACATGGGCATTGGCAACACCACCCCCAGCGCGGCTATCGTCGCAGCCCTGACAGGCTCGTCGGTCGCAGAAGTTACTGGCCGAGGCACCGGCATCAACGATCGGCAGCTCGCACACAAGATTGAGGTGATCGAGAAGGCCCTCGAAGTCAACCAGCCAGACGCGTCCGATGGCCTAGACGTACTGGCCAAGGTCGGCGGCTTCGAGATCGGCGGCATCGCCGGCGTAATCCTTGCATCGGCCGCCCTGCACAAGCCCGCCGTGGTCGACGGCTTCATCTCGACCGCCGGCGCGTTGATCGCCCACGCACTGGCCCCCGCCTCGGCCGAGTACGTCATTGCCGGGCACCACAGCATGGAAATCGGCCACGGTGTCATGCAGCGGCACCTAGGCAAGAGGCCGCTGCTGGACCTGAACCTGCGGCTGGGGGAAGGCACCGGCGCGGCACTGGCAATGAACCTCGTTGACGCGGCGGTTCGCGTGCTGACCGAAGTATCCACGTTCGAAGAAGCGGCCGTTTCCGGAGCGAACGAATGAACCGTTTTCTTGCGGCATTGCGATTCCTCACCATCGTGCCCGTGGTCGGCAACCGCGGCACAACAGAAGCGAACCTCGCCGGCAGCGTGCCCTTCTTTCCTTTGGTCGGGCTGCTGCTTGGCACGCTCGCAGCCGGCGGTGCCTATGGCCTCTCGCTGGTCGCGCCGCCGTTGGTTTCCGCCGCGGCGCTGGTGGTGCTGATGCTGGGCTTCTCGGGCGGGCTGCATATGGACGGGCTCTCGGACATGGCCGACGGTTTTCTGAGCTCGCGGCCGCGAGAGGAGGTCCTGAAGATTATGAAGGACAGCCACGTCGGTGCCATGGGCGTGATGGCGATCATGGCCGTGATGCTGCTTAAGTTTGCAGCGTTGGCTTCGGTGCCGACGCACGCCCTGTGGGCTGTGGCGCTGCTGACGCCGCTGACTGGCCGGTGCGCCATCGTGGTGCAGATGGCGACTGTTCCTTACATTCGGTCGAATGGCCTAGGCAGCGTCTTCACGCAACGAGGTGTCGGCTTGGCCGCTATCTGGGCCATCGCCGTACTCGCTCTGTCAAGCGGGCTCCTGTTTGGAGCCAGGGGCCTGCTCGTCGCGGCGGCCGCAGTGGCCTTGGGGTTAGCGTTTTCGTGCTGGTGCCGTCACAAGATTGGCGGGGCCACTGGCGACACCTACGGCGCGATGTGCGAGGCGGCGGAGCTTGTGCCGGCATTGCTGCTGGCAATCTGGCCAACGGCGGTTGGGGGGTGGCTGGCATGAGGGGACACGGCGGGGACATTCGAAGGCTCGCGGGCGAGGCTGGCCGTAGCCCCAACGACCTACTCGACTTCAGCGCGAGTATCAATCCGCTGGGGATGCCCGACTGCGTTCGCGGCGTTATCAGTCGCAACATTGAACGCCTGGTTCATTATCCTGACCCCGAGGCGGCCGATCTGGTTAACGCCATCTGTCGCACTTACGGCCTGCCCGCCGAGCGAGTCATCGTAGGGAATGGCTCGACGGAGATTCTCTTCGCTGCGGTCCGGCGCGTCCGTCCGGCCCGGGCCATGGTCCCCGTGCCCAGCTACATCGACTACGCCACGGCCTGCAGCCGCGTAGGGGTGGAAGTTGGCGAACTGCCCCTACGGGAGTCGGAGGACTTCGCCGTGCAGTTCGACACGCTGGCGGCCCAGCTTCGCGGCGACGAGGCAGTTTTGCTCGGCCAGCCGAACAACCCCACGGGGCGGATGCTCAACACCGCCGAATTCCGCCACCTGGCGGCCCAGCATCCCCGGACCACATTCCTTGTGGATGAGGCGTTCGCGGACTTCGTCCCAGGCTATGATTCGCTGATGGGCGACGGCAGCCCCAACGTGATCGTGCTCCGGTCGCTAACGAAGTTCTACGCCATCCCCGGCCTGCGGCTAGGTTTCGCGGTCGCCGGAGTGGAAATGGCAGAGCGTCTCCGAACGGAACTGCCGCCGTGGTCCGTCAACACAATGGCCCAGGCAGTCGGTGCGGCCGTGTTGGCAGACGCCGACTACGCCGATCGGACGCGACGATGCGTAGCGGACCTGCGCGAGCAGCTCGCGACGGGACTGCAAGCATTACCCGACCTGCATGTGTTTCCCTCCGCTGCAAATTACCTCCTCGTCCAACTGACAAACTCCCGACTAGGCGCGGCTGCTCTGACTGAAGGACTGCTCCGTAGCGGCATCGCGATCCGCAGGTTCGGAGCGACTCAGCACCTCGACGATCGTTTCTTCCGTGTTGCCGTACGGACCCGCGAGGAGAACGCGCGTCTTCTGGACGCGCTGGGCGAACTGCTGGGCAGCCGACGCCGACGCCCTCAAGCAAAGCGGCGAGCGGCCACCATCATGTTCCAGGGCACCAGTTCTAACGCGGGCAAGAGCGTGCTGACGGCCGCCCTGTGCCGCATTCTGCTCCAGGATGGCATGCATGTCGCGCCATTCAAGAGCCAGAACATGTCACTAAACTCCTTCGTCACGGCTAATGGCCTGGAAATGGGCCGGGCCCAGGTCGTACAGGCCCAGGCCTGCCGGCTCGACCCAGACGTTCGTATGAACCCCGTCCTGCTCAAGCCCAGCACCGACACCGGCTGCCAGGTCATCGTCCGCGGCCGGCCCGTGGGCAACATGAAGGTGGGACAGTACATCTCCTATAAGGCACAGGCGTTCGCGGCCGCCAAGAATTGCTTCGACTCGCTAGCGGCGGAGTTTGATGCGGTCGTGCTGGAAGGCGCCGGCTCACCGGGCGAAATAAACTTAAAGAGCCATGACATCGTGAACATGCAGATGGCGCGCCACGCCGGCTCGCCGGTGCTGGTCATCGGAGACATCGACCGGGGCGGGGTCTTTGCCTCGTTCGTAGGAACTATGGAGGTGCTGGCCGACTGGGAGCGTGCGATGGTAGCCGGCTGGGTCGTCAACCGCTTCCGAGGGGACGCCTCGTTGCTGGGCCCGGCCTTAGACTATACGCTGGCCCACACCGGCCGAGCAGTTTTCGGTGTCGTACCATTCGTACCGGCGTTGAACCTGCCCCAGGAGGACTCGGTGGAGTTTAAGAGTGGCTCGCTCGATGACGGCCGCGACACAGCCAACTGCGTAGAGATCGCCGTCATCGACCTGCCGCACATCTCGAACTTCACGGATCTCGACGCCCTGGGCGTTGAGCCGGACGTTCGACTGCGAATTGTGCGCGACGTGAACCACCTCGGACGGCCGGACGCCATCATCCTGCCGGGTAGCAAGAACACGCTGGCGGACCTGACGTACCTTCGGCGCGTCGGCCTGGCGGATCGCATCGCTGCCTTGGCAGAGGCAGACCAAGTAGAGATCGTTGGCATCTGTGGCGGCTTCCAGATGCTGGGCCGGGCAATCGGTGATCCAAACCGCGTCGAGTCGGATTGCGGCAGCGGCAGCGCGCTGGGTTTGCTGGCAGTCGACACGGTGCTGGCAACGAACAAAACGCTCACGCGGACGGTCGCCCGGCATGCGCCGTCAGGCAGCGAAGTGGTCGGCTATGAGATCCACCACGGCTTGACCGACGTCGACCCGGCCGGCGACATCGAGGCCCTGTTCGTCCGCCGGGACGGTCGTTCCGCCGGCGTCGGCCGGGCAAATCATCGCGTTTGGGGTACGTATCTTCACGGCGTATTCGATAGCAACGCCTTCCGGCGTTGGTTTGTCGATCGCTTGCGGGTGCGGCGGGGTCTGCCTCCGTTGGGCCGGATCGCCGCACGGTACGACATTGAGCCGGCGTTGGACCGTGTTGCCGACTTTGTCCGCCGGAGCCTGGATATGAAGGCCATCTACCGATTGCTGAGGCTGACATGAGACTGGAAATGCACATCTTGATCGCGGTTGCAGCGGACTTGGTCTTGGGCGACCCGCGATGGTTGCCTCACCCGGTGGGCGGCGTGGCCTGGGTTGCTCAGCGGCTCGAAACGGTCACGCGCCGTACGATGTCGGATCGAGCGGCCGGGTTTATTACGGCGTTTCTGACCTATGGCATCGTCGGCGCGGTCGCCATCGCTGTCATCTGGCTGGCTGACGCGGTGCATCCCCTGGCCGGGGAAGGTGCGGGCATCTGGATGATCTACGCCGCCATCGCCACGCGAGACCTGGTCAACCACAGCATGGCCGTCTACCGTCCCCTTGCCAGCGGCGACCTGGCAGAGGCGCGTCGGCGCGTGGCGTGGATGGTGGGCCGAGACACGCAGGACCTCAACGAAGCCGGCGCGGCCCGGGCGGCGATTGAGTCTGTCGCCGAGAGCACCGTGGACGGCATTGGTGCCCCGCTGTTTTGGGCCGTTCTGGCCGGGCCGGTTGGCGCGGTCGTCTACCGTGCGATCAACACGCTAGATTCGATGTTCGGCCATAAGAATGACCGCTACCTGCGGTTCGGGTGGGCGGCGGCCCGCATGGACGACCTGGCAAACTACCTGCCGGCCCGCATCACGGGGCCCCTTATGGCGATGGCAGCCTTGCTGCTCGGACGGCGCGGACTCCGCGTCTTTCGCGTGATGCTCCGCGACCGGCGAAAGCACGACAGCCCCAACGCCGGCATCACCGAAGCCGCCATGGCTGGGGCGCTCGGCGTGCAGCTTGGGGGGACGAACTATTACAACGGCCAGCCTCTGGTCAAGCCAACCCTTGGCGACGCGACAGCGCCGCCAGCCGCGTGCCACATCCCCATGGCCAACGTGCTGATGTTAACGTGCGCCGGGCTGTTCCTGGGGGCGATGCTCGCCACGCGGCTACTAGCCGAATACTGCTGTAACACGTGGAGGAGCACATGAAAAAGAGCTCTAGAATCCTGGTTTTCACCGGCGACGGCAAGGGAAAGACGACGGCCGCGCTGGGCATGGCCCTCCGCGCCGTTGGACATGACCTGCCTGTCTGTGTGGTCCAGTTTCTTAAGAACGACGCCAGCGTGGGCGAGTTACTCGGATTACGCCGACTCGGCGTGGAGGTCCACCAGATGGGCCTGGGCTTTCTGCCCCGGCAGGAGAACCCGAGCTGGACTGATCATCAGGCCGCGGCGCAAAATGGCTTGGAGAAGGCCCGGGACATCATCGCCTCCAGCCGACACAGCTTGGTCGTGCTGGACGAGGTGTGTCTGGCAGTGGCCCAAGGGCTGCTGGCCCAAACCGATGTGATTGACGCCGTGCGGACCGCCCGCGAGGACGACTGCGTGGTGCTCACCGGGCGAGGCGCTACCGCGGAGCTGATTGAGCTGGCAGACACCGTCACGGAGATGCGTCCGCTCAAGCACGGCATGGACGCCGGTCGGTGTGCCCAGAGAGGGGTGGAAATGTGAGCTTCCGTCGCGGCCGCATCGTAATCGCCGGCACAGGCAGCGGAGTCGGCAAGACGTCGCTTACGTTGGGCTTGGTACGCGCGCTGCGTGGCCGCGGCTTGCGAGTGCAGGCGTTCAAGGTCGGGCCGGACTTCCTGGATCCGTCGTACCTAGCTCTGGCCTCGGGCCGGCCGTGCTACAACCTCGACGGCTGGATGACCGACCGGTCCTACGTGCAAAAACTGTTCAATGAGGCCATGGCCGACGCCGACATTGGGGTCATCGAAGGCGTGATGGGCCTGTTTGACGGGGCGGACTCCAGATCGTTGGAAGGCAGCACCGGTGAGATCGCCGTGTGGCTGGACGCGCCGGTACTGCTTGTGGCCGAGGCCCACGGCGTCGCACGCAGTCTGGCTCCCCTCGTAAAGGGATTCGCTGAGTTCGAACCGGCCGTTCGTCTGGCTGGCGTGATCGCAAACCGCATCGGTGGCCAGCGCCATGCGACGTGGCTGGCCGAAGCCCTGGCAGGGGCGGCTCTGCCCCCCCTGCTGGGGGCGATGCCGGCCGGAGCGGTCCCCTCGCTCCGGAGCCGTCACCTGGGACTGGTCACGGCCAACACGGACGTGCTGCCACAAGCTGCACTGGACATCTTGGCCCAGGCATGCGAGAAACACCTGGATTTGGATCGCGTGCTGCGGATTGCCTCTCAGACGCCGCTCGACAGCACCCCGGCAGGCGCCCCGCGCGAAGGGACGGCGCCCCGCGTCCGCATCGGAATCGCCCGCGACGAGGCGTTTCAGTTCTACTACCCGGATAATCTGGAAATGCTCCGCGAGGCGGGGGCGTCGCTCGTGGAGTTCTCGCCGCTGACGGATCCGGCCCTGCCCGCCGGGCTAGGCGGCCTTTATCTCGGCGGGGGATACCCCGAAGTGCACGCCAAATTGCTCGCCGCCAACAAATCGATGCTGGCCGACATCCGCCGCTTCGCGACTCAAAGCGGTTGCATCTACGCCGAGTGCGGTGGCCTGATGTATCTCGGCCGATCCCTAACCACGCTGGAAGGTCGGCGTCTGAAGCTGTGCGGCCTGCTGCCGATCGACACGGCCATGCTCGGAAGGCTCCAGTCGCTTGGGTATGTCGAGGCGTCGCCAACAGGCCCTTGCATATGGACGAACGGCCACGGTGCGGGTGTAACCCTGCGCGGCCACGAGTTTCACTATTCCCATATCACCCACGACGACTGCGCGGCGGCAGGCTGGCAGCCCGCCTACACGGTCAGAAACCGCCGTCGCGAAGAGACGACCTCGGAAGGTTATCGCAAGGGACGCATCCTAGCCAGCTACGTGCACATGCACTTCGCGTCGCACCCGGCGGCCGCCGAAGCATTCCTCCGGAGGTGCCTGGACTCATGAACGTAAAGATCGCATTCGCTCTCCGCCCCGTAACGGTGACCACCGTGGCAGTGCTCCTGGCCCTCCTGCTGGTGGGCGGCGGCAGTTGCTCCTCGCAGCACGAACCCGACCGGGACGGTAGACAGCGGATCGTGTCTCTGGCACCGAGTGTCACGGAGATACTCTTCGCACTGGGGCTAGGCGACCGCATCGTGGGCGTGACGAGCTACTGCACTTATCCCGAGGCGGCCCGCCGGATTGAACGCGTCGGAGGCCTTGGCTCGCCGAACTTCGAGAAGCTCCTGTCGCTGAGCCCGAACCTCGTAATCACGACAGGCATGGAAAGGCCGGAGTTGGCCAGCGTGTTGCGATCGGCTGGGATGCAAGCTTTGGAGCTGGACATCCATAGCTTCGAGGACGTATTCCGGGCCTTCGAGAAGATCGGCCGGGCAACGGACACCTCGCGTCAGGCCGCGGCGATCGTCTCGAAGATGCGGGCTGGCCTGGAGGCGGCGCAAGAGAGGTACCGCACGGCTGCGGGAGATCGGCCGCTGCGGGTATTCGTCGAGATATGGGACGACCCGATCACGACCGTCGGGGGCTTGTCGTTTCTGAATGATGTCATTGCACATGCCGGCGGAGTCAACGTGGCACACGAATTGGCCGAGCAATACCCCAAGATCAGCCCAGAGAAGGTCATCGATTGGAATCCGGACGCGATTGTCCTCTGCTACATGGCCCGGGACATGAGGAACAGTGCAAGTCTGGCCAAGCGGATTGGGTGGACTGGCATCTCAGCCGTGCGACACGGGCGGATCATTTCCGACCTCGACAATGATCTCATCCTCAAACCCGGCCCGCGCCTAGTGGAAGGTGTCAGCAGGCTGGGGGAACGTTTATACGGAACACCAACAGAGAAGAAGCCCAAGCCATGACAGACACTCATAAGAACGTGCTAATCTATGGAGTGTTGCTGCCGGGGCTGGCAGGTTTGTGCTTCCTCGCGCTATTCGCTGGGGCGGTGCCGGTGGCCGTGGGCGAGATGCTCGAATCGAGCGTCATCCGCCTGCGTCTTGCCCGTGTTGTTCTGGCCGTGTTTGCCGGCGCGGGGCTCTCGGTGGCCGGGGTGATCTTCCAGGCGTTGCTTCGCAACCCTCTGGCCGAGCCCTACGTCCTGGGTGTCTCTTCTGGGGCAGGTTTGGGCGCAGCGATAGCGATTGTCTTGGGGCTTGGTACGCTAGGCGCCTGGACGCTTCCCGGCATGGCGTTCGCCGGGGCGCTGTGCACGATCATCTTGGTGTACATGCTGGCGCGGACCCCCGGCGGTGCCGTGCCCGTTCAGACGCTGCTGCTATCAGGCGTGGTTACCAGCGCGGTGCTTGGCAGCCTGCTGATGTTCCTGGTGTCGGTATCGCCTTCTGATCAACTCCACAGTGTCGTGTGGTGGCTGCTCGGGAACCTCCAGATCTTCGACCGGTCTCTCCTGCGAATGGTGATGGCCATCGTGACCGCAGGACTGGCTACGACATTACTATTCTCTCGGGACTTAAACCTCATGACGCTTGGGGAGGATCCCGCCGCGCATCTGGGGCTTAAAGTGGAGCAATCTAAGAAGCTGTTCTTCGTGGTTGCCTCGCTGATGACGGGCGGCGCGGTGGCTGCGTGCGGCCTCATCGGGTTCGTTGGGCTCATTGTTCCGCACATAGTGCGACTGGTGATCGGTCCCAACCACCGCCACTTGGTGCCAGCCTCTGCCCTGACGGGCGCCGCATTCCTAGTATTGGCGGATGGGTTCGCGCGAACGATTATCGCGCCGCTGGAGATACCCGTCGGAGTCGTGACCGCCATGGCGGGGGGGCCGTTCTTCCTTGTGCTGCTGCGGCGTAGGAAAACCACCTACTGGAGATGACATGCTCTCGATTGAGGATCTCAGCGCAGGCTACGGTCGAACGCTCGTACTCCATGACGTGACGATGCGGGTGCGAGCGGGAGAGTTCATCGGGTTTCTGGGCCCAAACGGGTCAGGAAAGACGACGCTTCTGCGCACAATCAGCGGCGTGCTGCCGGCAGCGCGAGGCCAGGTGTTAGTGGACGGCACGCCCCTTCACACCATACCCAGACGCACGCTGGCCCGCACGATGGCGTCTCTGACACAGGACGTTGTGGTGGATTTGTCCTTCACTGTTCGCGAAATAGCCCTGATGGGACGATGGCCTCACCTGTCCCGCTTCGGCCGGGAGAATCGCCGTGACCACGAGATCGTTGAATGGGCAATGGCCCTGGCGGACGTGTCCGGCTTGGCCGACCGGCTGACGAGCGAGATCAGCGGCGGCGAGCGCCATCGCGCATTTATGGCCATGTGCCTGGCCCAGGAGCCGAGAATCCTGTTGCTGGACGAGCCGACGAATCACTTGGACATCGGGCACCAGCTCTCCTTGCTGGACCTGATTCGTAAGCTGAACCGCGAGAACGCCGTAACAATCGCCGGGGTTTTTCACGACCTGAATCTGGCCGCGGAGTATTGCGACAGGTTGGTGTTGTTGAATCGCGGGCACGTGGAGGCCATGGGGACGCCAGCGGACGTCCTCACCGCCGAGGTAATCGAGACCGTGTACGGCGCCAGCGTGGTAGCCGAGACGAACCCAATCTCAAATAAACCGCACATTGTAGTCTCCGCAGGCATGAACACATGTGAAAGCTGCCTGCATCATGTCTTACCGACAATGCCTCATGGAAGAAAGGAATAGCGATGGACCGCATCTCTAAAACAAAAGCCTTTATCTCTGTAGGGGCCGGTAGTCAAGGGCTATTTCTGGCTATGGTTCGTGCATGGTCTTCTTTCTTTGTGGTAGTGGATGGCGCCCTCTATCACTTAGGCGGAATGATCGGCACC
>Ga0180435_10001934_pt1 | contig 21294 bp, 12 predicted proteins | sample SS_ome_3_FD_132467 | JGI IMG/M metagenome (GOLD analysis project Ga0180435, IMG submission 132467) | Hypersaline lake sediment archaeal communities from the Salton Sea, California, USA - SS_3_S_1 metaG | ecosystem: Environmental > Aquatic > Non-marine Saline and Alkaline > Hypersaline >...
CCCATTTTTGCTGGCATTCTTTTGCATATTCATCGCTTATAATTCTTATTGAATCTGATAAATACTTGGGATCAAAATGATAGAAAATTTTAAGAATGAGTGGCAAATCCACATTATGTGCTTGCTTCTAGCCTTCTTCTATCTTTGGGGAATATCTCTGGTCCCTTTCCACCCGGATGAAAGCACTCAAATATTCATGAGCCAGGATCTGTTTGATTTCAAAAAAGACCCTCTTTCCCTTTCGTACTCTCCAGATACAGAACTCGTCGGCAAAACTATCTATCATGCTATTGATATGCCTCTCACACGCTACCTGATTGGTATTGCCCGTTCCGTAACAAATACACCTGGCTTATCCTCAGATTGGAACTGGTCACTGTCCTGGGAAGATAATATTGAAGCCGAAGCTTATCCATCTATACTACTTCTCAAAACTGCTCGTTTCATCCCAACCCTGCTTATTCCAATTTCACTCTATTTATTCTATTTCAGTGTACGCAATGTATTACCAAAAGCACCGGCGCTGATAGCTGTATTATTCTTAGGCTTGAACCCGCTCATCCTTCTTCACTGCCGTAGAGCTATGGCAGAGTCTTCTCTCCTTTTTGGTACCGCCTTATTCCTCTGGTCTATCACTCGAGACAAGATCAAGCCCGTCCTGGTCGGTATTGCTCTTGCCGCGGCATTCAATGCCAAGCAAACAGGTATATTCCTTCTCCCTGTTGGAATTATAGCAGTATGCACCCTTCCCAAAGGAGATCTTCACCTGAGAAATATGTTAGCTCGCAGCTCTACACTTGTGGGAGTTTTTTTGGTCATCACTTTTCTATTAAACCCCTTTTATTGGAAATTCCCTCTATCTGCTTTTACTGCAAGCTACCAGGTGCGAACTCAATTGCTTGAGCTCCAGTTATCGGATCATCTTCAAGAAGGATTCATTTTTTTTAAATCACTACTCCATCTCATTGCCAATATGTTCATTTCTCCGGCAGCAATATCAGATGTCGGCAATTACCTTGTGCCATTAGCTGGTCAAGTCCAGGAATATAACGATATATTGCCTCATTACTGGGGTAGAAGCCTTCCGGGCGGCTCCCTGCAATTGATTTTTCTGATTAGTGGCTTTATTTTGATGATTAAGCGGTATAAAGAACAACCAAAAACTATCCAGGTCAGCCTAATCCTGCTCTTGACCACTACTATTTTTCTGTTTTTTGGAATTCTATTCTTCCTGACCATCCCCTGGCAGCGTTATATCATACCCCTCTTGCCTCTCTCCGCGCTCTGGATCGGATATGGTCTTTCACCTCTTACAGATGCATTAAAAACTGCTTTGGATGCCAGGAAAACATCTACAATCCTCTCCTAGCAGCAAAATTCTATCCTGCAAATAGCACAGAACAGCAATGTTGTTCTACCCATAATTCTCTTCAGTTATGGAATAGTTAAGCATCTTTTCATTCTAAAAACGAAAAATTTATCAATTAAACTACCGCTAAATGCCTTTTCGATTGCTAATTTCGCGTTTCTCGGTAAATCTCACCTAATTCCAAAGATCGTTTAACCAGATATCCTCGAAATCTCGAATTAATACAGATCTTTACTCCACTCAGCTCCCATCTATTCCCATTGCCCCCAGCAATCCACCTTGAGCAGAGAATTGAATATCTAACGGTCAAATAGCTGGAAAAAGGCTTTTTGATCAGCTTTAGAACCCATTCTTGCTTGGTATCTTATGGCTTTTCAGTTTTTTTAGGACAGCACAAAAGCCTTGCAGTGTGGTTTATAATAAGGCATACTAGTGAAAAGTTTAACTCTCAACCAGGAACCTGGTGAGTATTTATTTAAAACCCTTCGGGGAGACGACTGAATGACAATCATTTCACTGCGCGCATATAACAAGGAAATCGATTCGCTCATTGACCAGACGCGACTTGATGAGGCCATTGCGCACTGCCGGCATATTCTGTCCAAATTCCCCAAACACATTGACACTTACCGGTTGCTTGGAAAAGCCTACCTTGAGAATAATCAAAACAGCAATGCTGCAGATATATTCCAACGCGTGCTGTCTGCAGTACCAGACGATTTCATTTCCCATGTAGGCATGAGTGTTATCAGGGAAGAAGAAGGAAACCTGGCCGCTGCTGTGCAGCATATGGAAAAAGCATTTGAGAACGAACCCTATAATAGTGAGATCCAGGTAGAACTCAAGCGCCTTTACGGTAAACGAGATGGCATTGAACCACCTAAAGTCCGCTTGACCCAGGGAGCTCTGGCCCGGATGTATATGCGAGGCGAATTATTCAAACAAAGTATTTCCGAATTGCGAACCGCTATAATTGATAACCCGGACCGGTATGACCTTAAGACATTATTAACTGAAACCTATATGGTAGGGAACCAATTAGCCAATGCAATTGATGTAGCCAGCGATATTTTAAAGAAATATCCATTTAACCTTGTGGCAAATCGCATCATGGCTAGATCACTAAAAACTCATGACCACCCCCAAGAAATGGCGATCTGCACCAAGCGCCTCTATGCTCTCTCACCATATGAAGCATACATATCTGAACACGCCCCATCAGTGGAACTTGTTCCGGATCGTGCGATCACGATCAACCAATTAGAATGGAACGAGGGAGCCGGCAGCTTTTGAATTGCTCCCAAAATATTATCCTTAATTTCCGTTCCTTGTCAGAAATTATCAGAAATCTTAGGAAAAAGAGACTATTATGCCAGAAGATAATAATGGAAATCCAATACCCGAAGGCCAGAATCCAAACCCTGGAGATCAAGAAGATAATATCCCGGATTGGATGAAAGAAGCTGGTTGGGGAAAAGACAGTGGAGCATTTGATGAATCCAAGCCAGTCTTCGACTCCATGGACGATGAAGACGAAATCGTTCCTGCTGAAATTCCTGCCTGGTTGGAAGAAGCCGCCCCGGATGGTTTCAGCGCAGATCCAAATGCCACCCCCGCATTCGAAGGACTCAGCGAAGGTTCTTATATCACCACAGGAGACCTGATTCCCAGGACGCCCCCGGAAGAAGGCTCGACGCCACCAGAACAAGCTTCCCCAGAGTCAGTTCCAGTTGAAGATAGTGAGACTCCAAAGAGCGAACCTGAACTGGATATTCCGTCCTGGCTAAAAAACCTAGAACTGGATGAAGACTCCCAAGAAACTGCGGTGGCCTGGTTAGAAAATATGCCGGAAGAGCTGCGTGCGACCGAAGAAGAGATCGCTGCTTCAAAACGTCCCGAACCCGAAATTCCAGATCCCAGCGAGCCCGAAACTCTTAAAGCACCCGTTGATGAACTGGCCTGGATCGATGAAATCGCAACAGAAGCCGAAAATGAACGAGCTCGGGAAGAGCTAACCCAAGCAGAGTTATCCGAGGATCTTGTAGCCTCTGAACTGATACCTGAACAAGGAATTGAGGAGCAAATCTTTGACCAAGAAGAAATTCAATCCATTGAAGCCAAACCCCCTGACTGGTTACAGGAACTTGCTACTGATGATGCTGTAGCACCGTCTGGAGAAGATCCAGAAATTATTGGGTCAACTACAGCGCCCCAAGAAGACGACAGTGCTGTCAATATGATGCCGGATTGGTTAACTGATCTTGCTGCTGATGAACCAGAAACAGCACTCCCACCTGAATCTACTCAGGAATCTGCTGCTGAAGCAATTCCACAGTCAGACCAGGGAGATCGCGAAGAAATTCCTGATTGGCTGGAGGACTTTGAACCCACATCAGAAACCGAAACTGATGATTCTCCCGATCTCAATTGGCTAGACAACTTGGCGGGTAAGGAAGACGCAGCAACCGACGACAAGCCAATCAGTACACCACAAGTCGCCCCAGAATCTGCTGCGACTATATCTGAATTTTCAGGGGAATCCGAGAATGATGTCTCGCCTCTTGACGAGACTTTAAATACGCAGGTTCCAGATTGGCTTTCAAATATTGGTGAAACGGAACAAGAAACAGATCTCCAACCTCAGGAAGAAATGGATGATTCAGCCTCTTGGCTGGACCAGATAGACAAACCAATAGATGATGGATCAGCGCCAGCAACTTCAGCGCCTGATGGCGAAGTAATGGATTGGCTGGAAACTATGGACGATAAGCCTGATCAAATCGCTGAACTTGATGATTTTCGCGATTCCCTGACGGGCGAACTTGATGTAGTTAGTGAAGACGAGAAACCTATTGAATTAGAAACCGCAAAATATTTTGATCAGGAAGAAATTGAAGACCCTTCTGATAGCATGCCTGATTGGCTATCTGAGATCACTGATGACGGCAAAGATGAACCTGGCTCACTTGAAAGCGCTATTCGCGAGTCCGACCATACATTGAGTGACGAGGAAAGAGAATTTCTCAGCAAATCAGACGAAGCCAAGGGTGATAACGCCGATTGGCTGGCGAAATTGGACTTGGATGACGAAGGAACATCCCCAGAACCAGAATCACCTGCAATCAAAGTCGACCTCCCCGACGATGAAGCTTCTTTGGAAGTTGATGAAGTAGCAGATCCGGCAGATCCTGCAATTTCTGGTGGTATCCTGGACAGACTGCACGATCCTGAAGAAGCATCCGAGCCTGAAATACCTCAATGGCTTGAAAATTTGAAAAAAGAAGAGGATCCCCAGGAAACTGCGATCCTTTGGTTGAAACAATTTGTTGAAGGCGGAAACCAAGCCAATCTTCAGGATGAGATTAAACGCTACACAGACGAACTGAATCCTGGCGATTCCTTGCCAAAATGGATGGAGGACCTGAAGAACGAAGAAGATCCCCAGACCACTGCAATGCTCTGGCTTGAAAAACTTGCAGGTGAACGCCCAACTCCAGAAAAACCAAAACCGCCAATGGATGAAGTTGAAACCGACTGGCTGTCGGAGCTTGACAAAGAGGCAGCTGTCCAATCCCAGGACACCAGCGAGGAGCCTGTAAAAGACTTCCAGGATACTAACGATGGCTGGCTTGCCGATCTGGAAATTGACGAAAAAATCAAATCTGAGGAAGTCGAATTGCCCGAGTGGACCGACTCAGAAACAGGTGAACCCGATGAAGGCGCTGAACCATCATGGATGAAAGCCACTTCTCCCCTGGAAGGAGATTTTCACACTGATGAATTAGCAGGAAGCGCCGAAAAAGAAGTAGAAATACCTGCTTGGTTGGCAGGATACGGAGAAGGCGAGGAACCGCCAGTTGAAGATACAACTCCTTCTGATCCTGAACCTGCTGCTGAAGAGACGGAAACTGATGAATATGCCTGGGTATCAGAAACAGAAAAACCAGCCCCGGCAAAACCCTCCAAGGAGCCGATAGATCTCAACAAAGCAGCTATTTCTCAACTAGAATCCATACTGGGCATCAGCTACCAGGTAGCGCAGGGTATCGTGATACACCGCGAGAAACAAGGCCCTTATCGTGAGTTAAAGGACTTGCTCAATGTTCCGGAGATCACAGACGAACAAACCATTGAGATCTTGAAACCAGAAGTATTCATAGGAACAGTTGAAGAAAAACCTAAACCAAAACCAGCTCCAAAGCCAACCTCAGAAGATGCATCTTTTGAGGAGCGATTCAAACTTGCCGAGGCTTTGCTAGCTGACTCACAAATAAGTGAAGCCCTAGAACATTACGAATTCTTGATCAAGAAAAAGAAATCAGTACCCAAGGTAATTGAAAACTTGATCCAGGCAGCAGCTGATAATCCTGTGGATATCTCCATATTAAAAACTCTGGGAGATGCCTATATGCGCATCGATAAGCTGGATGAAGCATTGGCGGCGTACACCAAAGCCGAAGATCTGCTGCGCTAGGAAAACCACTCTAATACATTGAGAGACATTGCTCCGTCAATGTCTCTTTTTTTATCAAACAAGCCAATGCTATTCCCAATCAGCTTCAATCCATGTATACTTATCCAGGAAAAAATAAACATTTTGGGAGGATTTTGTGGAAAAGACATTGGTATTGGTAAAACCTGATGGTGTACAACGGGGCTTGATAGGGGAAGTGATCAAGCGCCTAGAGAATCGCGGACTTAGGATAATTGGCGGAAAATTCATACAAGTCAGCCGCGAGCTTGCTGAAGAGCATTATGGCATCCACAAAGATAAACCATTTTACGAATCGCTTCTTGCTTATATCACTTCTGCCCCGGTGATGGCGATGGCCTGGGATGGCCCTAACGCCGTTGCCGCAGTTAGACAAACAATGGGCTCTACCCGGCCAACTGAGGCTTCACCCGGCTCAATCCGGCATGATTTCGGCCTTGAGATTGGGCGAAATCTCACTCACGCATCAGACTCAGTAGAGAATGGCGAAAAAGAGGTTGCTCTGTGGTTCGCCAGCGATGAACTGGTAGACTGGGATCGAGCAATTGATCCCTGGGTCTTTGAGTAATTCGGAATAATTAGAAAGGATCAAGTTCCAGGCCCACAACCTGGAACTTTTTTCTTTAATGGGCCCTTTGGTATAATGCCCGAAATGAACCCGGGAATATATGAATAAAACACAGTTAGATAGAAAACTTGAGAAAATCCTACCAACAGTCAAAATGCCCGGCCGCTATACGGGTGGAGAATTCAATCAGATCATAAAGGATTGGCAGGCGGTTGATGTCCGCGTCGCTCTTCTCTTTCCAGAGATCTACGACCTGGGCATGTCCAATTTGGGTTTAATGATCCTTTACGATATCATCAACAACGAATCCCGTTATCTTGCGGAGCGATCTTTTGTTCCCTGGGAAGATATGGAAATTGCTCTGAGGAAAGAAAAAATCTCCCTGTACTCTCTGGAATCAAAACGCTCATTGATCGATTTTGACATCCTTGCAGTCTCACTCCCATACGAAAGCCTCTACACAAATTTCTTGAACGCACTTGACCTGGCTGGAATCCCGATCTACGCGAAAGATCGAACAGACGATCATCCCCTCGTCATTGTTGGTGGTCATTCAGTGTTCAACCCCGAACCCGTTGCCAACTTTATTGACTGTGCTGTGATCGGAGAAGGCGAAGATATTATTCTTGAGATACTGGATATTTGCGCCAATTTCCGATCAGGAATTACAAAATTTGAGAAGCTACAGCTGTTGAAAGATGTGGAAGGCCTTTATATCCCAGCCTTCTATGAACCAGTATATGACAACGAAGGGATCTTTTCCAAGTTGAAGAAAACTGACACAGAAGCACCTGACCAAATATTAAAAAGAATTGTCGGTAAACTTCCGCCTCCTCCAAAAAAACCAATTGTCCCTTACATTGACACAGTCCACAATCGGGCGCCGCTAGAGATCATGCGCGGCTGTACACGAGGATGTCGGTTCTGTCACGCAGGAATAGTCACTCGCCCAGTACGTGAGCGTACAGTTGAAGAGATTCTTGAAACAATGGAGACTTTGATTCCCAATACTGGCTATACCGAGATCGGACTTCTGTCACTTTCATCATCTGACTATACGCAAATTATTCCGCTGGTCGAAGCCATCAATGAGCGTTTCGAAGGTGAAAACATAGCGATATCCCTGCCCTCTCTGCGCATCGAATCTGTATCCGTCTCCCTGATGGATGCCCTGGCCGGTAAACGCCGTAGCGGCTTCACCCTGGCGCCAGAGGCTGCCACGGAGCGTTTGCGCAGTATCATCAATAAACCAATTTCCGACCAACAGCTGCTGGATACGGCAAAAGAGATTTACTCCCATGGCTGGCACACGATCAAACTCTATTTCATGATCGGCCATCCAACTGAAACTCTGGAGGATGTCCAGGCAATTGCGGATCTATCCAAACGCGTCCTCCAAGTCGGAATCAACACAATAGGCAAACGGGCCAAGGTCAATACCAGCGTAAGCACCTTCGTTCCAAAACCCCACACTCCCTTCCAGTGGGTCCCCACAGCATCTCAGGAAGATATTACTGATAAACTCGACCTTCTCAAACGAGAAACCAGAACAAGAGGTTTAAAGTTAAACTGGAATGATCCCAAGGGGACTCATTTTGAATCCTGGCTATCGAGGGGCGACCGCAGACTCTCTGAGGTCATTTATAAAGCCTGGGAAAAGGGAGCCAGGTTTGACGCCTGGCAGGAACATTTCGATTATTCACGCTGGCTGGAAGCATTTGTCGAAGCCGGTCTTGATCCTGAATTCTATTCCACTCGTTCCCGCTCAATTGAAGAATCCTTTCCATGGGATCATATCAACACGGGTGTCAAGAAATCATTTTTACTCCAGGATTATCAATGGAGCCAGGAAGGAAGGACCAGGGAGGACTGCCGGGGTAACTGCTTCGCCTGCGGCATCCTCCCGGCCTATAACGACCTCAGACACGAAAACCCAGGAGCCCTCTGGCTCTGTCCTGAAGTATCCAGGTAGATGATTTCATGAAAACTCAGCGATACAGAATTATATTTTCGAAAACGGAGGCCATGCGCTTTACAGGGCATCTGGACTTGATCCTGACCTGGGAAAGGACCTTTCGTCGTGCAGGCCTGCCCTTATCCTACAGCGAAGGATTCAACCCCAGACCCGTTATCAATTTGGCTTCCCCCCTACCTCTTGGATTTATCAGCACAGCAGAGATCGGTGATTTTTGGCTATCTCAAAACATCCCCCACGATGAGTTCCAGAGTTCTCTGATCAACGCCCTTCCGCCTGGATTGGACATCCAGCGCATCGATGACATCGAACTCATCCATGGAGATAAACTTCCCGGATTGGTTGAGAGCTCCGAATATACAATCACATTGTCTGAAGAGGTATCAGATCTGGACAATAAGATCGAAATCCTGCTCAAATCCGACAAATACATCCGCTCGAGGAAGGGCAAGGATTATGATCTCAGGCCATTGATCCATTACGTCAAATTGGTTGAGTCCCCTCCGGGAACTCTCCCAATATTGAAGACAAGTTTATACACTCTGCCTACCGGTACAGGTCGTCCAGATGAAGTTTTAGCATCCCTTGAGATCCCCTCCCATCAAGCCCTCATCTGCAGGACCGCCATCAATCTCAAATCGGGAGATAATGATTGATGGGCATAACTATCTCGATCATGGCGGGCGTACTGCCTATGGCATTTTACGCCTGGGTCCTTTACTACCTGGATAGATATGAGAAGGAACCTTTAAAGCTGCTGGTGAGTGTCTTTTTATGGGGAGGGATCATCGCAGCCGGAGCTGCTTTTGTGATCAACTCGATCACCAGCAGCGGGATATATTTCATCACCCAGAGTGAGTTCGCCACCCAGTTAACAATATCCACCCTGGTGGCTCCAGTCGTTGAGGAAACTCTCAAAGGCGCTGCTGTTCTAATCGTCTTTCTATTCTTCCGTTCAGAATTTGATTCTCTTTTGGATGGATTGGTCTACGCCGGTATTGCCGCCCTTGGTTTTGCGGCAACAGAGAATTCTTGGTACATATATCAGCTCGGTTTCCTGGAATACGGTTGGGAAGGTTTGCTTAAAATGACTTTTGTCCGATCGGTTCTCGTTGGTTGGCAGCATCCGTTATATACAGCCTTCATTGGACTGGGGTTTGCTTTCTCCCGGCGCTCAAAAGAACCATTCATTCGCTGGATCTCTCCCCTGGTCGGCTGGACGCTTGCGGTGATACTGCACTTATTACACAACCTGTTCGCCGGGCTTTTCCAAAGCAATGCGGGGTTAGCCTTTGCCACCATCTGGGATTGGAGCGGCTATCTCGGCTTGCTAATTTTAATCTTATTGCTGATTAGGAGAGAGCAGCGTTGGATGAAGGAATATCTAGCTCCTGAACATCAGCTGGATCTTTTATCCGACGAGCAATTTCAAATTGCATGTTCAGCATGGAAACAAGGCCTTGCTTTCTTCAAAGCCAGGCTTGATGGAAATTACCTTGAAGTCAAAGACCTTTACCAAACCTGCGGCGATCTAATGCACAAAAAACGTCAACTTGCCCGGCATGGAGATGAACTTGGATCAGCCCTGGAAGTACAGCGTCTGCGCGGAGAGCTGCGCAAACTCGCTGAACAGATCTAGTTAAACCTTAGGAGGCAAAGATGGATAAGTCCCCTAACCCTCTCCAAATCGACCCATACCAGACATCTGCCAAGATCACACAATTCATTCGCGACCGTTTTACAAATCTGAAGCGAGAGAGAATTATTATCGGTGTAAGCGGCGGTTTGGATTCATCTCTGACTGCCACGTTAGCAGTAAAAGCAATAGGCGCTGACAAGGTTCATCTGCTTTATTTACCAGATCGTGATAGTAAATCCCTCCATCGCAAACATGCCATTTTGCTAGCAGATCAACTGTGTGCAGATTTAAAAATCATCAGAATTACCCCGGTTTTGAGAATCCTGCGGATCTACTCATTGCTTCCTTTGAATTTTATTCCAGGGCAAAAATTAAAATCCTATACTGTGAATTATGTCCGCCGCAAACACCTGGGGCTCACTGGCGGATCGGTTCTAAGCGCTCGTTTATCTGGTAGTGGCGGATCAATGGTTTCCCGCGCCAATGCGTATATCAACGCCAAGCATCGAGTCAGGACTGCGATCCTGTTCCGCGAATCGGAAAAAAAGAACGGAATGGTTGTTGGTGCAGCTAACAGGACAGAGTGGCTGACCGGGACATTCGTGCAATTTGGATGCGACCATAATGCCGATCTCATGCCCTTGCTCCACCTTTATCGCAGCCAGTTGGAGGAAATTGCCAGGTTCGAGGGTTTACCAGAAAAGATCCTTGAAAAAGAATCAGACCCCGATATCCTGCCTGGTTTGGAAGACAAGGGGAAACTTCTCGGGTCCTACAAAGACACTGATTTGATTCTATGGAGCCTGGAGAATAGAGAATCTATGACCAGTCTTGTAGAGAAATTCGGAGAAGATAAAATCCAATATATCAAGGAGCTTTTCAAGCACTCGAAACATTTCCGTGAAGCTCCTTATTCCCTTTTATAGCGGTCTTGTCCGCAGCTGGCAGGTCTGATAGAATATCCAACAAGCGCCCGTAGCTCAATGGATAGAGCGTCTGGTTCCGGACCAGAAGGTTGGGGGTTCGATCCCCTCCGGGCGTGCTTTGTAATAATCAAGGATATGCTAATTCAATAAATCCGCCTGCGATCAACTGCAGGCGGATTTCTTTTACTCATTTGCCTTTATGCAATCATAATCCTTGAATTGCTCTAGTTCGTCTCAGACAGCTCCTTGACCAGCTCCCTCCTGAGCACCTTCCCTACCGCTGTCATAGGCAATGTATCCCGGAATATTATCTTTGATGGCACTTTATACTTGGCCAGAGTCTCAGCGCAGTGATCGATGATCTCCTGTTCTGTTGCTTCCATTCCATCATTGAGCACAACAAAAGCGATCACTGTTTCACCCCTATATTCATCAGTGGTACCAACAACACCCGCTTCCTTCACTGCCGGGTGTTTGAACAAAACTTCTTCGATATTCCTGGGGTAAACATTATAACCACCACAGATGATCATGTCTTTCTTCCGGTCCACGATCCGGAAATAGCCTTCCTCATCCATCAAGGCGATATCGCCGCTGTGCAGCCATTTTCCGGGACCAATTTGAGGATGTTCGCGCAGCATATTGGCAGTTTCAGTTGGCATACGCCAGTAGCCTTTCATCACCTGCGGACCTTGCATGATCATTTCACCGATCTCTCCCTGGGCGAGTTCTTCTTCCCCAGTATCGATATCTACGATCCGAACATCAGTGTCCGGCCAGGGGGTTCCTATAGTACCGATCTTATTTCGATCCAGGGGATTGACATGTGTGGCCGGGCTGGATTCTGTCATTCCAAATGCTTCTACAAGCTTTCCACCTGTTATCTCCTGAAAGGTTTCCTGAACCTGTTTTGGAAGAGGCGCAGCCCCGCTGAGACAAACCCGCACAGAGCTCAGATCGAATTTACCCACATCGGGATGTGTATTGATGCGAGTATAACTTGATGGAACAGCTGAATAAAGGGTTGCTTTATGCTTGCTGATCGATCCCATGATATGCATTACGTCTCGAGGATCAGCAATAAGCACCATTGTCCCTGCCGTAGCTATGGTCATATTCATTACAGCGGTCATGCCGTACGAGTGGAAGAATGGCAGAGCTCCGATCGAGATCTCTTTTGCCTCCCTGGAATGTGACCAGTAGCTTCCCGCAATCGCGTTCGATACAACATTTCGGTGTGTAAGCTCCGCACCTTTGGGAATACCTGTAGTACCTCCCGTATAAATCAGGCAGGCAGTATCTTCAGGTTTCTTCTCTACCTGTTCAGGCGGAAGCTTTGCTCCTGCTAACAAGTCCTGGAACCAGATATCATCATTATTGATCTTTTTGACACGATGTCCACCTTTTTTTTCTTTCATCAGCGTAAAGAGAGTCTTCAAAGCTGAAGGGAAATATTCCTTGATATTGGTCACAACCACATGCCTGAGTTTTGTATTCGCCCTGACCTTATTGATATTCCCATAATAAGAACTCAGCGTGACGATGATCTCTGCGCCAGAATCGTTTAGCAGATTTTCAATCTCAGCTGTTGTATAGAGGAAATTCCCTGGTACTGAAATGCCGCCTGCTCGCATTGCACCATAATAAGCGATCACAAACTGGGGACAATTGGGCATGAATATCGCTATCCTATCCCCTGGCTTTACTCCCAAGGCTTGTACAGCAGCTGCAAATCGATTGACTTCTTCATCCAGTTGTTGGTAAGTGATAGAGCTGTCAAGGACACTGGATCCCAGGCTGCCGCCAAATATCACAGCTAAATGGTCCGGATGCTTCGCTGCAGACTCCGCAAGGAGTGTATCAAGTGGGATTGGGGGATAATCTATGCTGTGCGGTACACCTTCGTCATAGTACCGCAGCCAGGGTTTCTTCTCGCTGTTTATTGCAGACGCCATCTCTTCCTCCTTAAAATAATTAGAATTGATATCTTTGAGCTGGGCGCTCGTATTCGTTTCTGAGGTTGGAAACCAATAAGGAGGAAAATTCAATCAATATTACCGATAAACTTCGTGTTTCTTCATATAAATATTCATTCTTTCATTTCATACACACCGTTTAGAGCATGGACATGATCACTCCAGACTTGTTCATATTGGACTTGATCGGCGATTGGCTTGCGGATCATCTTAATACAGTGTTTCATTTGCCTTGAGCTGGTACCTGTTTTATTGTGCAAATCCAATGCATACCTGGAGAAATCCCTGACCATAACATCAAAGATCTGGTTGATAAGATCATTTTCTATCTCGTAGATCTCGGCGTTTTCCAGAATTAATTGACAATATGCTATTAAGGAGAAGATCTCTCCTGTAGCCAGCAAGAAATCGACATCCCTTTGCTGGTCCTTACTCGGAGAAGCAAGGGTAAGCATTTTCCGAAATGCGCTGATTTGGTCGAAAAATATATTTACATTGGGTAAGTTCCAGCGCTTGAAGACAGGTTTCCAATCATGGAATTTTATTTTTCCCAACCCCTTTGCCGGTCCCTGGTTGAACAGGAAAGTATCATCTTCTGGTCCGTTACAGAGAGGAACCTCTGCATATTTAGAAGGGAAGAACAGATAATTGCGCATGAATTTAATGATCAAGGCGATATTCACGTGAACTGTGCCTTCCAGTTTTGGCAATGCCCTGATATCCCTGGCCGCCATTTCGAAATACATATCTTTTTCAAATCCCTTGGCGGCAATCACATCCCATAACAGATCAATGACTTCTTCCCCCTGAGTAGTGACTTTCATTTTAACCAAAGCGTTGTAAAGCAGATATCGCCTGTCTTCAAGAGATGCAACTCTCTGGTAATCTGCCACTCGCAGTGTAAACAGCTTCATTGAAACCAATCTGCAGTAGGCATCAGTGAACATACGCTTAACGTGAGGGAAATCTGTGACGTACATGTTGTATAACCGGCGATTGGCAGCGTGCGTGATCGCCTCATACAGCGCATGGGTGCAAATCCCGATCGAAGCCCATCCCAGATTGTATTTCCCAACATTAACCGTGTTCAATGCTGTGTTCCAAGCATCTTTGCCCATGGAAAGAATATCCCCCTCAAATACAGGATAATCCTTCAAGGCGTACTGGGCAACATAATTCTGACTGTTAGTGACGTTTTGGATGCAATCAAATTTTTCGTGCTGCGAATCAACTACAAAGAAAGTGTAGTCACCACTATCTTCTAGTTTCCCAAAAGTGGAAACCATCCTTGCTTGATTTGCATTTCCAATATAATATTTCTCCCCATTAGCTTTGAATTCTCCACCGCTGTCAAGTCTTAGCTCCATCGCTGTTGAGTACACATCAGCACCGTGAGTTTGCTCGGATAGCCCGAAAGCAAAGATTTCCCCTGCTTCCAAGTATTTAGCCGCTCTTTCCTTAAGCTCGTCGTTATCGCTCATCCAGATCGGACCCAACCCCAGGATCGTCACCTGCCAGGTATACCAGTATGCCAGTCCAAAAAATCCCAAAATTTCGTTGAACTCGCAATTTCGCCAGGTGTCCCAGCGCGTTTCTCCTTCTCCATATTCACTTGGTGTTAGAAGGTTATAGAAGATCTTTTCCTCTTTAACGAAATCCAGGAAATCAGAATACCAGACTCTCTCATGGTCGTCTTCCTTGAGCTTGCGTTTTCCCTTGTTCTCGAAAAACGCAATTGTCTTTTCCATGATCTCTCTGGATTTCTGGTCTGGATATTGGCGAATAAGATGGTTTGGGTTTAACAAGATGCTTGCGCCCATAGTCTTGGTCCTTTTCTTGATATTCTTTGATTGAAAATATGCAATGCAAAGCCGAATAAAAAAGGTTGTTACCAGGCAAGCTGAGTTCTATATTCAAATATAACTTGAAAAATACTTATTTTCAATTGAATTCGTTAAGTTTTATAACGAATTACCCCCGCACTGAACGGACCAAGATGAATTCTGCCAGATCGGATTGCTATGCTGGATACTGACAGCAAGAGATTCCCTGCAGGATTACTCAAATCTGCTTGAATTTCCCTGTCAGAAAAATTCATAAAGACCCCCACTATCTCCCCGGGTATCTCCCTGTCATATGCCAGCGTATCAACCGGAACATCTAGCATCTTTAGCTGCCCATTTCTCAACACAGGCAATTCCCGTCGCAATGCAAGCAATTTCTTATATAAGTTCAAAATTGAATCTGGAGAACTTTTCAACTTTTCCACGTTATTCTTTAAGTGATTTTCAGAGAGAGGGAGCCATAACTCATCTTTCGAATTGCTGAAGCCCGCATTATCACCGGTACTCCACTGCATCGGAGTCCGGCAACCATCCCTGCCAAGATAGATATTCAGCGCATCAACTAAGAATTTTGGTAGAAACTTATATCGCTGGCCAATAGGATCCAAACCGGAACTGATTGGAATTTCTCCCTCCACCATACCAATTTCCTCTCCGTAATAAGTCACAGGTACACCTCGCGCAGTGAAGATCAAAACTGCCAGCAGTTTTGCCAGCTGTATGTTTTCCCCAGCTCTGCTGTATACGCGCTTGCGATCATGATTGCCCAAAACATAGACAGGCCGATAAGGATCAGGAAATTCTTCTTCATATTTCATGATCACTTTTCGGAGAGATACCGCATCAATTCTTGAATCTGGCAGATCCCACGAAAACACCAGATTCAATCCATCTTCAAGTTCTCCCAGGTATTTTCTTTTGGTTTGGTCATCCGCGAAAATCTCGCCCAGCAAAAATCGCTCTGGTTGATAGGAATCGATCAGTTTTCTGATCTCTTTAGCTAAGGACAGCGTCTCCGGTTGATTGACTGTATACTTCCACTCCTGGAAGAAACCCGCTTCGTCGTTATATGGTAGGAAATGTCTGGAAAATGGATTGTCTCGGAAATTCTTATCTTTATAAACACTATGGAAAATATCCAGGCGAAAGCCATCTACCTCTCTGTCCAACCAGAACTTGATCATCTCTAACATCGCTGATTTGACTTCGGGATTCCTAAAATTCAGATCCGGCTGGAATGGTAAAAAAGATGCATAATACCACTGACCGGTTTTATCATCATAGTGCCAGCCTGAGCCACCAGGCATAGCTTTCCAGTTATTGGGGGGCTTCCGGCCCTTTCCATCTTTCCAGATATACCAATCACGTTTGGGATTATCAAGACAGGAGCGCGATTCAAGGAACCAGGGATGCTGATCCGATGTGTGGTTCAACACCAGGTCAAATACTATCTTCATCCCCTTGTAATGGACTTCGTCGATCAGTTTGAAAATGTCTTGCTGGGTACCGTATTCGGGCGCAGGTTGAAAGTAATCGCTGACATCATAACCGAAATCTGCCTGGGGACTGTCAAAGAATGGAGAGAACCAGATAGTCTCAAATCCAAGTTCCTTGATGTAATCCAATTTCGATATGATGCCAGGTAAATCCCCAATTCCGTTTCCACTCGAATCAAAATATGATCGGGGGTAAACCTGGTAGATCGATGTGTTCTTCCACCATTTATCCTTGCTCATTTAATTTCCCTTCTTTTTTTACTGAGATTGTCCAGATCAACACTAATTCTAAACCCAATTACATCATCCTACGGTTGAAATCCACCCTAAGTCAAGTAGAATAATAACTAATAAGAAGTTACTGCGCGTTCAAATTTCCGCACTCCCACAAATATTACAAGTATTATTGGTTGTTGATCCTTCAACTGACAGCTAACCTCAGTCCAATCAAAAGGATACGCCATGCTCAATAAACGCCCCTCTTTCCCAATCATTCTTGTATTTGTGATGATCTTCGTTCTGATTTCTTCAGCTGCTGTATTTGCTCAAGAGGATTCTCTACTCTATTTTCAGGATTTTAACGACGGCTGGCCCGATGGCTGGGAGGCTGCGAACGGCTGGGAAGTGATCGAGAGTGAGAAGGGGCTTTCTTTATCTGGATCAGGTCATAACTGGGTTTCGTTCAATTCGGGTACCTGGGAGGACTATTCACTTCATTTCAATATTAAACTCGAACCCAATGCCATCCTGCATGCCAATTACAGGCTTTCTGGTGGGCCCACACGATATTTTATTGGCATCACACCGGAGCATATCTATCTCTCGAAACAAACTGGTGCTGATCAATTCTTCGAAGGCTTAGCAGAATCTAATGGAATCGGTGAAGCATGGACAAGAATAGAAATTTCAGGACATGGTCCTTTGATCACGGTTTACGCTAACGGGCAGGAGGTGTTCAGCTACACTGACCCCGATCCACTGCTCAGCGGAGGCGTTGCCTTTGAATCGCTAACCGAAGGCCAGGTGCTAATTGATGACGTTGAAATCTGGGGTTCTGGAGATTCTCCCCCAACATCCGACAATGATACAGGTGCTGATGAATCAGCTCTACGAGCAGATGATCCAACCTGGGTCCGTCTTGGTGGTCCACCTGGTGGGCTTGGATACGATATCCGTTACAAATTCGATAATCCCGATACCTGGTACGTGACTGATGCCAATGCCGGAGTTCATATCAGTACTGATAATGGGCAGACATGGCATCAAAGCAATCAGGGCATTGACACGGTAAGCGGCAGCGCCGGAGATGGGGTTCCGATTTTTTCACTAACCGTGGACCCCCACAACTCGGATATCCTCTGGATCGGGACCGACCACAGCGGCGACATTTATAGGTCTGAGGACGGTGGCGTATCCTGGGTAAAGAAAAGCACTGGGATTATCCATGAAGATGAAATCCTACTATCCTTCAGAGGTTTCACAGTCCATCCCCACTCATCTGAGATCGTATATGCCATGGGTGAGTTACAGCGGCCTGGAAATAATGTGTGGGGGCAAAACGTAGGTGGCGTGGTCTACAAGACCACAGACAGTGGTGATCACTGGACACGGATCTGGAATGGAGGTATTCCATCCAGCTTGGCAAGGTATATGTGGATCAACCCCGATAACCCGGATATCCTTTATGTTTCCACCGGCATCTTTGACCGGGGCGCTGTCGGTGAATTGGATGTATCAGACCCAGAACCTTTTGGGGGTCTGGGGATTTTAAAATCGGTAGATGGTGGCCTGACCTGGCGTATACTTGGCAAAGAAAACGGTTTGGATTTTCTTTATATAGGAAGTTTGTTCATGCATCCGGACAACCCAGACATTCTCTTTGCTGCAGCTGGAAAAATCCCTTCCGAACAAGCCTATCTCAAAATGTATGCTGACAATGAAAGCCCCATGGGTATTTACAGAACAGAAAATGGTGGTGAATCCTGGCAGCAGGTTCTTAAACCTGAAGGTCATCTGTTAGTGCAGACGTTCAGCTCGGTAGACATATGTCCCAGCAACCCGGATATCATCTACGCCGGCAGCGATGTAGCTATCTACCGCAGCTCTGACGGAGGAGACAGCTGGAAGTTGATGGCCGGGGAATCTGGCACATGGGGGCCTCCTGGCGTCCGGGCCGGCTGGCCGATCGATATGCAATGCGACCCCCGTGATCCTGACAGAGTGTTTGCAGACAATTACAGCGGCGGTGCATTCCTTAGCGAGGATAAAGGAAAAACCTGGGAAAATGCCAGCAGTGGTTATTCCGGTGCGCAGATCATTGGTATTGCTGTAGATCCTTTCGATCCTGCCAGAGTCTTTGCAGCGGGAAGATCTGGAGCCTGGTACAGCACTGACGGTGGTACGACCTGGTCTGGAATCCACAACCCAGGAGAGGTAGAACCGTTGGCTGGCGGAGAATGGGGAGGTGCAGCATTCGACCCTGTCATTCAAAACCATATCCTCCTGGGTGGAGAGATCTTACTGGAATGGCATCCTGATAATAATCATTGGGAATATCGTGAGTATCAACCAGGTTATGGACCGGAAACAAGTGAAATTGAATTTGCCCCTTCCGATCCCCAGATCATCTATGCCGTATCTGCAAATCACAACACAATGATCCATGCCTATAGCTACGAGAGTGGAAGAGGGATCATCTTATCAAGAGATGGGGGATCTAGCTGGGAAATCATAACTGGTGAACAGTTCAAAGAAGCCATTCTCACAGATGTATCTGTCGATTATCAAAATCCAAGTATTGTGTATGTCGCTTCGCAATTTGGCCTTTACAAGTCTTCAAACAGCGGCATGTCCTGGGCAAACCTGGTCGTCAATTCTCCTGGAGAAGCAGTAAGATCCATCGCAGTCCATCCTACTGATTCCAATCGCCTTTATGCTGGCTTATCCGGTGTCGGGTTTTATATCAGCGATGATGGCGGCAATACCTGGAACCAGGTCTATGGCGGACTTGAACCTAACGGAGATTTCCGTGATATTGTATTCGACCTCACCAATCCAGATAATATGTACCTTGCAGATATAACCAGCGGTGTTTATCAATCAATTGATAATGGTGAAAGCTGGATTGAATTAAACCAGGGTTTGACCAATAGAGCGGCCACAACCCTCTCTTTATCAAGGGATTCCAATCATCTCTACGCGGGAACTGCGGGAGGTGGAGTGTTCCGATTAGATCTGAGCGGCTCCCCACCTGCACAATCACCTGCGCTTTTAGAAGTTCAAGAAGTAGAAGATGAGGTTTCACCACCGCCCGAAGACTCTCAACCAACTGCAATTCCAGAAGTTCAAGAAGTAGAAGATGAGGTTTCTCCACCGCCCGAAGACTCTCAACCAACTGCAATTCCAGAACTATTTGAGGAGAAATCCGATGATCCCCAAAACAGGAAGCTGCCGTGTTTGGGTGGATTAGTGCCCCTAATGGTTGCAGGAATATTCTATCTGAATCAACGGAAAAGAGCGTTCTATGCCTAGGATCAAGATCACGGCCGGGATCTGCTTATTCTTGATCCTCATTTCAGGACTAGTATCCTCCTGCTCAATATTCAAAATACCTGATTCGATATCCGGACTGGTAGTCGATGAACATGGACCTATCAGTGATGCAACAGTTCGAATCCAAACCACAGAAATCGAGACCAGGACAGATAACCTTGGCCGATTTACTCTGCCTGTCCAAGACCCTTCAATCCCCCTATCGATCACCGCCTGGAAGAGTGGTTATTACATCGCTGGAAAATATGACCTCAAGGCTGGAATTAAGGACATCGAGATCCACCTTGAAAAGCATGCAGAGATCGATAATCCAGCATACTCATGGCTTCCTTCTCTATACCATCCCGGCGAAGGTGAGAATCAGGGCTGCGCGGAGTGTCACAGCAATCAAGGAACCGCTATCAGCCATTCATTACCGGTTGATGAATGGCTGCTCGACAGTCACTCACAATCCGCTACCAATCCCCATTTTCTGACCATGTACAACGGTCAGGACGTGGACGGAAATCAGAGCCCAATCACTCGCACCGGTTACAGCCAGGATTATGGGACTTTTCCCCTCTCGCCCGATCCATCTCAGCCTTACTACGGACCAGGATATAAATTGGATTTCCCTGAGACTGACGGCAACTGCGCTGCCTGCCATACACCTGCTGCATCAGTCAACGATCCTTATGGAGTTGACCCAACGTCAGTAAATGGAGTAGCTGCCGAAGGAGTGCCCTGTGATTTTTGCCATAAGATCTGGGACATCAAGCTTGACCGATACGGCATGCCCTATGAAAATATGCCCGGTGTTCTATCCTACGAATTCCGTCGTCCGCCAGAAGGCCATCAGTTATTCATCGGCCCCTACGACGATGTAGCACCAGGTGAGGATACATATTCCCCGCTTCAAGGAAAAAGCCAATTTTGCGCCGGGTGTCATTTCAGCTCATTCTGGGATACTGTCATCTACAATTCTTACGGCGAATGGCTCAATAGTCCTTATAATGACCCGGATACAGGACAGGAATGTCAGGACTGTCATATGCTTCCAGCAGGTAATAATATCTTTGCTCTCCCTGAAGAAGGTGGTTTAGAGCGTAATCCAGAAACGATCTTCAGCCATAAAATGCCAGGAGCGGCAAGTGTAGAGCTCTTGCAAAATTCAGTAAGCATGGATGTCAGCGCAGAACAAAAAGAGGATGCGTTATTTGTAACGGTTAGCATCACCAACGACCGAACCGGCCACCATGTGCCAACAGACTCCCCACTCCGGCATTTGATTTTACTGGTAAATGCTTTGGATTCGTCTGGCAGCCGGCTGGCCTTGCTCTCAGGCCCCACCACACCTGAATGGACAGGCACGGGGGACCCAACTTCTGGATATTATGCTGGATTACCGGGAAAAGCTTATGCAAAAGTACTCCAGGAGCAATGGACGCAAATCTCTCCTTCGGGTTCTTACTGGAACC
>Ga0180435_10001935_pt1 | contig 21294 bp, 18 predicted proteins | sample SS_ome_3_FD_132467 | JGI IMG/M metagenome (GOLD analysis project Ga0180435, IMG submission 132467) | Hypersaline lake sediment archaeal communities from the Salton Sea, California, USA - SS_3_S_1 metaG | ecosystem: Environmental > Aquatic > Non-marine Saline and Alkaline > Hypersaline >...
ATTGTTTTTATACCCAATATGAAATCGATAGGGTAATGCGCCGGATATCAATCCAGATGTCTTTTACGGATGATTGTTTTTATACCATGTTGTTTACCCTTCGGGAAAGCCTGAGGATTTCAGATTCTGTGTTGCTGAGGGTTTGAAGTAAAGAACTATGACTTCATCCTCAGACGCCTTGACTCTGAAGCCCTCAGGCTTTTGCAACGTTGAGATTCTCCCAGAGAACCCTGGCAAAGGATATGTATACCATAAAATCATAAAAAATACAATTGGTTGACATCCTAATTGAAAACAATGCAGGGTTTAAGAAGGGAATTACCAATAAAAAAATAAATCATACATTAGAAACATGTATCGGCACAGAACTTGTTTATTGTGTCAGGTTCGGTGACAGAAAAATGGCTCAGATCACGACACGATGTTTCTAATGCAATGGAGTGAAAATGGCCGAAACGGATAAAGACGATCTAATCAGTATCATCGAAGACGATGGAATGGATGATGACATACCCACCGTTTTGCCGCTGATGCCGGTCAGAGATGTGGTGATATTCTCCGACATGCTGCTGCCGCTATTTGTGGGCAGAGAACGGTCGGTTCGGGCGGTGGAAGAGGCGGTGTCCAAAAACCGGTTTCTGATTGTGGTTACCCAGAAGGATCCGGCGACAGAAACCCCTAGCCCCGAGGATCTTTATGAGATGGGCACCGTGTGCAGGATCTTGCGCATGCTGAAGCTTCCGGACGGGCGCGTGAAAGCGCTGGTCCAGGGTATTGCCAAAGCAAAGGTTATGAAATACTTGAGAAAAAGGTCACTTTACAGGGTAAAGATCGACCTTGTCGAAGAAGATGAGATCCAGATCGAGGATGTGGAAACCGAAGCCATGATGCGCAACATCCGTGACCATTCCGAGAAGATCCTGGCCCTCAGGGGGGAATTGACCGGCGATGTGAGCGCCATTTTGGAGAGTATCGAGGACCCCGGAAAACTGGCGGATCTGGTGGCATCCAACCTGCGGCTCAAGATAGACGAATCCCAGATGCTGCTGGAGTTGGTCGATCCCATGGAACGGCTCCGCAAAGTAAACGACCTGATTGTGCGGGAACTGGAGCTTTCCTCCATGCAGGCTAAAATTCAGTCCGACGTCAAGGACGAGATTTCCAAGAGCCAGCGCGACTATTTTCTGCGGGAACAGGTGCGGGCCATTCACCGGGAACTGGGGGAAGACGATGAAAAAGCCCAGGAGGTGATCTCCTATAGAAAAAAGATCAAACGCGCCAAGATGTCCAAAGAGGCGGAAAAGGAGGCCTTGAAGCAGGTCAAGCGCCTGGATCAGATGCACACCGACTCCGCGGAATCGGCTGTGGTGAGAAGCTATCTCGACTGGCTGGTGGAACTGCCCTGGAGCAAATCCACGCGGGATGTCATCGACATTAAAAAGGCCAAAAAGGTTCTCAACCAGGATCACTACGGTTTGGAAAACATCAAGGACAGAATCCTGGAATATCTCAGTGTCCGCAAACTCAACAAAAAGACCAAGGGGCCGATTCTCTGTTTTGTGGGGCCGCCGGGCGTGGGAAAAACATCCCTGGGCCAGGCCATCGCGCGGGCCATGCAGCGTAAGTTCGTGCGTATTTCCCTGGGCGGCATACGGGATGAGGCTGAAATCCGCGGCCACCGCAGAACCTATATCGGATCGCTGCCCGGCAGAATCCTGCAGGGTTTAAAGCAGGCTGGTACGAAAAATCCCGTATTCATGATGGACGAAATCGACAAGCTTGGCTCGGATTTCAGAGGCGATCCATCGTCGGCCCTGCTCGAGGCGCTGGACCCCGAGCAGAACACCTCTTTCAGCGACCATTACCTCAATCTGCCTTTTGATCTGTCATCGGTCATGTTCATCCTGACAGCCAACATTACCGACACGATCCCCTCGGCCCTGTTGGACCGGATGGAGGTTATCCACCTTTCCGGGTACACGGAAGAGGAGAAGAAGACCATTGCGGAAAAGCATCTTCTGCCGCGTCAGATCAAGGAGAACGGGCTTAAAAAGAAGACCTTCTCCCTGAGTTCAGGGGCCCTTTTCCAGATCATACGGGAATACACGTCAGAGGCCGGCCTCAGGAATCTGGAGCGTGAGCTGGGGACCCTCTGCCGCAAAATCGCCAGAAAAATTGCCGAAGGCAAAAAGGGCCGTCATACCGTTACCCGGGGTAATCTTCACAAGTACCTGGGTGTCAGGAAATACTATCCGGAAATGGACCAGGAGGAGAGCCAGGTGGGATTGGCCACCGGTCTCGCGTGGACCCAGGTGGGCGGTGAAGTGCTTTATGTGGAGGCATCGCTTATCGGTGGCAAGGGTGAGCTGATCGTCACCGGTCAGATCGGGGATGTCATGCAGGAATCAGCCCGCGCGGCCCTGAGTTACGCGCGGGCCAACTTCAAAACCTTTGGCCTCGAAGATGGCGCTCTGGACAATCTTGATGTCCACATCCATGTTCCGGCCGGTGCCATTCCCAAGGATGGGCCGTCTGCCGGCATCGCCATGGCCACGGCGCTTATCTCGGTGCTGACGGAAAAGGAAATCAACAAAGATGTGGCCATGACCGGTGAGATCACGCTGCGCGGCAGGGTGCTTCCCATTGGCGGCCTCAAGGAAAAGGCCCTGGGTGCCTTGCGGGCCGGCATTCATACCATTGTCATACCGGCCAAGAATCAAAAAGACCTGGCTGAAATCCCATCCAATGTGAAGCGCAAGATCAAATTCGTGCCCGTAAGTCAGATGGACGATGTGCTGGAGCTTGCCTTTGAATGAAAATACTGGCCGTAGATACCGCCACCACCAGCGTGAGTGTGGCTGTCACGGATGACGGAACCTTGTGCACGGAAATTACCCGTTCCACGGGTGAAACCCATGCCAGGCACCTGATGACCCTGGTGGACACGGCCTTGAACCTGTCGGGCATGGCAATTGCCGACCTGGACGGTTTTGGCGTGACCATCGGTCCCGGCACCTTTACCGGCCTGAGAATCGGTTTGAGTTCAATCCAGGGAATGGCCACGGCTATTTCCAAACCAGTGGCCGGCATCAGCAGCCTGGATGCCCTGGCCGCTCAGGCTGCACCGGCATACCGGGAGACCGGTTCCATGGTGTGGGCCATGTTGGACGCCCGCCGGCAGGAGGTCTATGGGGGGCTTTTCAAGCCTAACGGCTCGGCTGTGGTACCTGTGTCAGCGCCCCAAGTCGGCCCGCCCGAAGTGTTGGTTGACGAGACGGACACTGCGTGCGTGTTTGTGGGCAGCGGTGCGCTGCTTTACCAGGATGTCTTGAGAGAAAAGCTGAGGGATCGCTTTGTCCTGGCCGCACCCCTCGCGCATACCATTCGAGGGGAAACCGTAGCGCGGATGGCGCAGGCAATGCTTGAAAACCAAGCCGTACCCGTCAACCGGGTGCTGCAGCCCGTGTATCTCCGCAAGTCAGACGCAGAGATCAATCTGGCCAAGCAGGCTGCCAAAGACTGATGCCCTCGGGCGTATGCAGCCTTGGGGTGAATGCAGCGTGGTTTCCAGACAGAATTGACAGAACGATTTGAGCGTGGTATAAATATTAGTTTTAAAAAACTGAATTGAGCCTATTCAGTTTAATCATGTAATTTAAACCTAAGTTGAGCGATTGTCGAGGTTGCCGCAGATACTAGGTAAAAGAAAAGTGGAACTATACATACGTGGAAAACTATACAAAGGTTGAACCGGCGAGTTCGACAGCGTACCCCATAGCCAAGGCAGGATTGCCGTTTGTTGGGATCGCTGCATTTGCCACAGCCGTATTTGCCCTGTTGGGCATGGCTTGCCTGGCGTTAACGGGCCTGGCAGCCACCTTTTTCATCTGTTTCTTTTTCAGGGATCCGGATAGGGTTGTTCCGGGCAGGGAAGGCGCCGTGGTGTCGCCTGCAGATGGAAAAGTGATCAAGGTGGAAACCCTTGAGAACGGGCGATTTTGCAGCGAACGCTGCATGAAAATCAGCATTTTCATGTCGATTTTCAATGTGCACGTCAATCGGATTCCCTTTAGCGGCGAAATTACCCGGGTGGCGTATTTCCCTGGTAAATTTTTCTCGGCGAACCTGGACAAGGCCTCTTCCAACAACGAGCACAATGCTGTTTTTCTGAAAACCCGCCAGGGCCGCGAGATCTGCTTTGTGCAGATTGCCGGTCTGGTGGCCAGGCGCATCATCTGCCATGTGCAGGAAGGGCAGAAGGTCAGCCGGGGGCAGCGTTTTGGATTGATCTGTTTTGGATCGAGGCTTGACGTGTACCTGCCGGCGGATACCGACATTACTGTGAAGGTAGGGGATCGGGTGAAAGCAGGAACATCTGTTCTGGGAGAACTTTCATAATGAAAAACAAAAAAGGATTCAAAGGCAATAACCTGAAAAGGGGAATTTTTCTGTTGCCGAACCTGTTCACGTCATTGAACCTGTTCTGCGGGTTTTATGCGGTTATAGCGGCCATTGATGGAAAATTCTTGCCGGCTGCGATTTCCATTATCATTGCCGGTGTGTTCGACAACCTGGACGGTAAAATTGCCCGGGTGACCGGCACCACCAGCAAGTTCGGCGTGGAATACGACTCCCTGGCGGACGTGATTTCCTTTGGCATAGCGCCGGCCCTGATGATATATCTCTGGGCACTGAAACCGCTCGGCCGTATCGGCTGGCTGGCAGCCTTTTTATTCATGGCCTGCGGGGCCCTTCGCCTGGCACGCTTCAATACCCAGGTGGACACCATTGACAGCGACTACTTTATGGGCCTGCCCATACCTGCAGGAGCGGGAATGAATGCAGCCACGGTGCTGATTTTCCACAAGCTCAACATCGGTGGGGATGCCTATCCCGTGCTGATTCTAGTCATGTTATACGTCTTGTCATTTTTGATGGTCAGTTCCATTAAGTACAACAGTTTCAAAAAAATGGAACTGTTCCGGAAAATGAATTTCAATGCCCTTGTGGCGGCGCTGTTGATCATCATTTTTGTGGCATCCCAGCCTTCCATTGCCCTGTTCCTTTGCGGGGCCATATATGTGCTGTCAGGCCCCATAACCACATGGCGGCATCACAGGGAATTAAAAAGGAAAGCGGCGAGTGTTTAGAGGGGGCCAACCGGGCTCGGATTTCAATTAGCGCCAAACGCGCATAAACAATATGCTATACATAATATAATTATTTGTTATTGTTATACTATGGTAAAGAAAACAGAGTGACTTGTATATATCCGCAGGTAAATTCAATGGATGGCATTCCATCTATCATGTTAATTACCCTCAGGCTTTTGCAGCGTTTGGGTTGACTCAAAATTCCCATAACATTGACATGTGTCGTGGTTTTAAAATCCTGCAGCTTGCTGCAGGGTGATGCATTTTAGCTTTTTGAATGGGGACGACACGGTCGTGCCTCACAAAAGTGTGGAAACGATATTTTTCTAATGAAGGAGTACGAAGTTGGATAGAATACCAATCACAAGGGCCGGATATGAATCCCTGAAACAGGAGCTAGAGCACCTGAAAACAGTTGAAAGGCCCAATAACATTAAAGCAATTGAAGAGGCACGGGCGCACGGCGACCTGAGCGAAAACGCCGAGTTTCACGCAGCCAAGGAACGGCAGAGCTTCATAGAAGGGCGCGTGAGCGAATTGGGGTTTAAACTGGGCAATGCGGATATTATCGATACGAACAACCTTCCCAAGGAACGTCTGGTATTTGGTTTGCGGGCTGTGTTGGAAAATATAGACACCGGCGAGAATGTGGAATACATGCTCGTAGGACCGGACGAATCCGACATCGATGCCGGTCGTATCTCGGTTACCTCACCCCTGGGTCGAGCTATGCTGGGCAAGGAGATCGGTGAAGAAGTTGTTGTGGCGGCACCTGCCGGAAAACGGGTGTATGAAATCGTGGATATTATCTGAATCATTAACCGTAAACAAGATTACATCTAAATACGTATAAAACAACCACAAGACAGCCGATCCAGCCCCTTTGTGTTCTTTGTGTCTTTGTGGTCATCATCAGTTAAGGTATAGGAGGGTAAAAAGTGGCACGTATTACCATTGAAGATTGCCTGGATAAGGTGGAAAACCGTTTCCAACTGGTTCACATGGCAGCCAAAAGAGTGCGGCAGATCAGGGAAGGTTCGGAATACCTGGTCAGCTCCCCTAAAAACGAAGACATCGTGGTTGCCCTGCGGGAGGTTGCCGCCGGCAAGGTGGTGGTCAAGGAAGAATCCGATGCGCCGGAAATGATCGAGGCCGCCCCTGAAGTGGAAGCCATCGAGGAAGAACCAGCCGCTGTCGAAGCGGAAGCAGCGGCAGCGCCGGAAGAAGAAAAGGAGGCCTAGCAGCATATCGCAGCCAAAGGAAAAGCGAAGCTACACCTATAAGGCCCTCAATCGGGTGCTGGGCAAGGCGCTCCACCGCTATGACATGATCCACCCCGGCGACCGTATCGTTGTGGGGCTTTCCGGTGGAAAAGACAGCCTGACGCTCATGTGGTTCCTGTTCGAACGGCTGGCAAGGGTGCCCATTGACTACGAGCTGTTCCCGGTATATGTGGATCCTGGTTTCTCAGGTGGATTCTGCAGGGAACTCCAAGCGTGGTGCCGGGATCAGGGATATCCCTTAAGGGTGGAACACACAGATTACGGTCTTGTGGCCCACAGCCCGGAAAATCGCGAAAATCCCTGTTTCCTGTGCTCGCGGTTGCGCCGTAAACGGCTGTTCGAAATAGCCGACGAGTTGAACTGCAGCAAGCTGGCCCTGGGGCATCACAAAGACGACATCATCGAAACGCTTTTCATGAACATGTGTTATGCCGGTGAAATCAGCACCATGCAGCCGTCCCAGTCGTTTTTCAAAGGGAGGTTCACGATCATCCGCCCCCTGGCGTTTGCAGATGAACCTTCCATAGCACGGTTCGCGCGCTCCATGGATTTTCCTGAATTTTTCAATCCCTGTCCCAGCGCCGGGGTGTCCAAACGGCGGGAGATCAAGGAGATGCTGGACAGGCTCTATCGCAGCAACAAAAAGATCAAAGGCAATATTTTCAGGTCCATGAGTCACGTGCGGGAAGACTACTTGCTTAAATAGCAAGGGCCGTTCCCCGGAAGCCAGATGCCAGAAGCCAGAGGACGGAAGCCAGAGGACAGAAACCAGAAGATAGAAAAAACAATCATAAACCGCAAAGTCGCAAAGGTCGCAAAGGGTTTTCACATTATAGGATGAACACCATGCAAGACGTCCAGAAACAACGCGATCATCGCAACATACCCATAGACAAGGTGGGTATCAAGAACCTCAAGTACCCCATTACGGTGCGGGATAAACGCGAGGGGTTTCAGCCCACCGTTGCCACCATCGACATGTTCGTGAGCCTGCCGCACAAGGATAGGGGCACCCACATGAGCCGTTTTGTGGAGATGCTGAACCTGTTTCGCCCGGAAGTATCCCTGAAAAAATTTTCCGAAATCCTGGAAGAGATGAAAAAGCACCTGAATGCTGCATCCGCACACCTTGAGGTGACCTTTCCCTATTTTATCGAAAAAAAAGCACCTGAGAGCAATTCCACCGGACTGATGGACTATACCTGCAGGATTACCGGCAACAGCAACCAGGAAGGGGACATGGACCTCATTTCCGAAGTGGTGGTGCCCATCTCCTCGGTCTGCCCCTGTTCCAAGGAAATCAGTGACTACGGGGCCCACAATCAGCGCGGGGAAGTCCGCCTGGCCACACGCTTCAAAAAGTTCATCTGGATGGAGGATATGATCGAATTGGTGGAAAGCACGGCCTCCTGCGAAGTCTATTCCATTTTGAAACGCGTGGATGAGAAACATGTCACCGAAAAAGCCTACAGCAATCCCAAATTTGTGGAAGACGTCGTCCGGGACATCGCCCAGGAATTGAAAAAGGATGACAACATCACCTGGTTTTCGGTCAGTGCCGAAAATTTCGAATCCATCCACAACCACAGTGCCTACGCCCAAATCATCAGCAGCTAGGTCCAGCAACTCCGGTATCCTCTCCAAAACAACCCAACACCGAATTCTCCCCAGAGCTGTTTTGCTTGTCACAAAGCGACCAATGGAGTAATGGAGTAATGGATTATTGGGTATGCAAATTGTTAGGCGAATTGGGGTATATGCAAATGAAAAAGAATCGCAATCGTGGATATCGGCAATTAGTCGTATGGAAAGATGCGTTTCAATATTATAAGTTGACCTGTGATGTTTTCCGATCTTTTCCATATGATTTGAAACGGGTTGTATCCCAACAGATCGCATCAGCCGATTCCGTGCATCGTAATATTGCCGAAGGATATTGCAGACGTTCCATAAAAGAGTACCTCAATTTCTTGAATTTTGCTCTGGGTTCCTTGGGGGAGTCGGTTACCGGATTAATAGCCTATGAAAATGCAGGGCAGATTTCAAAAGAGGAAATGGGGACGCTGGGCTCACTGGCTTACAAATTGGAAAATGGCTTTTTGAAACTTGTTCAAAGCTTGGAACGTAAGCGGGATAGCGGAAGCTGGATAGATCACTTGGTAGTGAAAGAATGCAACACCGCCTATGGTGATGATTGATCCAGGTGCAACGGGTATCATGCTACACCCAATACTCCATTACTCCAATACTCCAACACATAGCATTCAAGAGTAACTGAGGTGAACCCGATGTTACCAAACATTCAAGAAAGGTATGACAGCCTGTCGACAAAACGCCGGGAACTGCTGCAGCGTCTCGAGACCTATTCAGCTGACATGCTGTCGTTCAAGGCCGGGCCTGATAAATGGTCTGCAACGGAGGCCATCGAACACCTGGTGGTTGTGGAAGATAACTTTCTGGAGCAGGTCAAGACAAACATACCGGTTTCATCCCTGGACCCGGAAAAAAGATCTCCAAAAAATTACCAGATCGTCCTCAAGGTCATGCGGAAAGACGTGGTTGTGGATGTGCCCCACGAAAGCATGGAGCCCCGCGGCCAATACAGCATGACTGAACTTGTTGAACGGTGGGATGCCATTCGAGATAAAATGCGGGTGCTGCTGGAAGAGATCGATGTAAAGCGTGCACAAGACATGGTTTATAAACACCCTTATGCCGGCCCGCTGAATATGGCCGAAACCCTGGCGTTCATTGACGTCCATTTCGACAATCACGCCAGGCACATGGACGTCATCCTGGCCCGGGCGGAATAGATGCTTTGGGAAAAATTATTTCACCACAGCGTCACAGAGGACACTGATATTACTTGTTGTTATTTATTCCGAAGGAATCGTTGGTTTTCTTCAATCATTTTTTTCTCCAGATTGAAGAAAAAAGAATATCACTCTGTGTTTTCTGTGTCTCGAGCGTAGCGGGTGGTGAGATAAAATAGCCCTTCGAAGCCAATGGCCATAGCATCATTTTAGAAGTGGTAGTTGACTAAGTATCAATAGTTAAATGGCAGATAACATGAAACCTAATATCCTCCTCCGGCAGCATGCTTTGGAAATATTCCAGGCCGGACTTGATGCGGTTGACCCTTGCGAATCCATATTCCGCCATGTTAAGATCTCGGAAGATGTGCTGGAAGTTGGCAGCCGGCGATTTATATTGAGTGACTTTGAAAGGATCATTGTCGTGGGCGGGGGCAAAGCCGGTGCGCTCATGGGACGGGCACTGGAACAGCTGCTTGGCCACCGCATTGTTGATGGGGTGATCGTCACCAAACACGGCCATGGGATGCCGTTGAAGAAGATACGCCTGTACGAGGCCGGTCATCCGGTACCGGATCAACGGGGGATCGAGGGCGCTGAAGAAATGCTGTCCCTTGTCCAGGCCGCTGGAGAGGGAGGCCTGGTGCTTTGCCTGATTTCAGGAGGCGGCTCCGCCTTGATGGTTTCCCCGGCTGCGGGCATCACCCTGGAAGACAAACAGGCGGTCACCAGGCTTCTCCTGGCCTGTGGTGCCGATATTCACGAGATCAACACCATTCGCAAACACCTCTCCCGTATCAAGGGCGGCGGCCTGGCGGGTCTGGCTTATCCGGCAACCCTAGTCAACCTGATTCTATCCGATGTCGTGGGCGATGATTTGAATGTGATCGCATCCGGTCCAACCGTACCGGATACAAGTACTTTTAAGGATGCACGTAAGATCTGCCAAAAATATGGGATTTGGAACCAGGTGCCTGCGTCCGTCCGAAAAAGGTTTGACGCCGGTTTGCAGGGCGATATTCCTGAAACCCCGAAAGCCGGTGACCGGATATTCAAAGAAAACTGTTCACAGCTGGTGGGCACCAATATGCAGGCCCTGGAGGCCGCCGGTGTCAAGGCGAGTTCACTCGGCTACTCAGCCATGATTTTATCGTCCACCATCCAAGGTGAGGCCCGCGAAGCCGCTAAAGTACTGGCTGGTGTGGCCAGGGAAGTTCGCGAATCAGGAAACCCCATCGCCCCGCCGGCGTGCATCTTATGCGGCGGTGAAACAACAGTTACGATCCGGGGAGAAGGCAGGGGCGGCCGCAATCAGGAGTTTGCCTTGTCTGCTGCCTGTGCCATCGAAAACCTCGATGATGTCGTGATTCTGGCAGGCGGTACTGACGGCAACGACGGCCCCACAGATGCAGCCGGCGCAATTGCCGATGGTGGTACACTGGCGCGCGCCGCTGAATCAGGACTGGATCCCCAGGATCATCTCGAACGCAACGATGCGTATCATTTTTTTCAACCGCTGCAGGATCTCTTGATGACCGGCCCCACAGGCACGAATGTGATGGATGTCTATATGGTGATGGTGGGCTGATTACAGAGCCATAGAGGACAGGGTCTCAGAAGTCGGAAGCCAGATGCGTGTAGGGGCTGGCCCCCGGCTAAACACCATACCGGGGCAGGCATTGTGCCTGCCGATTTAACAATCAACCAGAGGCCAGAAGACAGAAGACCATTTGACACGGATTTCACAGATTTTCGGACTAATATCGTTTTTTTAATAACCAGAGAATGAATCACGAAAACACGAAGTCCAAAAAGCACGACACCAACCAAACACCAAACACAAAATACTAAACACGAATCTGAATAGACAACTTCTAATCAGGACTTGTATAAATCCATGTAATCCGTGCAATCCGTGTCAAATATATTATCTCACCCAAAACCTGAAGCAAGGAAATACTGACATTGACCAAGCAATTACCGATATCACTGTGGACCGAGACGAAAAAGGAAACCGTTGCCACGCTTCCCCTGAACGAGCATGTTGCGTGTGATGTCGTTGTTGTCGGCGGCGGCATAACCGGATTGGCAGCCGCCATTCACCTGCAGGAAGCAGGCCTTGCGGTGACAGTCCTGGAAACTGGTGAAATTGGATGGGGCGGTTCCGGACGCAATGGCGGCCACTTCAACCCGGGGTGGAAGATCGATCCAGAAGAGATTGTTGCCAGACACGGCCGCCAGCGGGGTGAGCGCATAGTGGCCATGGCTGACAAAACATGTGACATGGTTGAGGATATGGTGAACCAATACGATATCGATTGTGACATGGTTCGAAACGGTTATGTTCAGGCGGCTGTGGGAACAGGGACACGCTGTTAATCAAAGAGAAGGTCCGCCAATGGTCGGGGCGTGGTGCGCCGGTAAAGTTTCTCAATAAGCAGCGCATTCGGGAAGTGCTGGGCACCGATTATTACGCCGGTGGTCAACTGGATCTTCGGGGGGGCAAGTTACATCCCCTTTCCTACGTGTGCGGCCTGGCCCGGGCCGCCATGGAATCAGGAGTAGCAATCCATGAGCATTCAGAAGCAACGCATGTGAATCGCCGGAAAAATGACTGGGTGGTAACCACAGACCACGGCAGTGTCGTTTCGAAATATCTGATTGTTGCTACCAATGCCTATACGGGACGATTGTGGCCGAAATTGCGCAAGATCCTGGTGCCGGTTTCCAGTTTTATTACGGCGACTGAAACCCTGCCCCAGGACCTGATCCAAGAGATATTACCCGGGCATACCACTGTATCTGAATCCAGACGCATACCTGTTTACTTCATGATGTCCGGAGACGGCCGGCTGGTCATCGGCAGCCGCGGCTACCTTTTGAACACAGCCGAATCGGGTGATACGGGCCATATCCGCAAGCTGGCCATAGCCATTTTTCCCCAGTTGGCCGATATTGAGTGGGCGTTTGACTGGGGAGGACGGGTAGCCATCACCATTGACCGCGAGCCCAAAATATTCAAGCTCGGAACGAATGCATATGCCGGATTGGCTTATAACGGCCGCGGCGTCCCCATGGCGACCATGATGGGCAGGCAGCTTGCGGACCTGATATTGGGTGAAGATATTCCCATGCCTTTAAATGCCATTAAACCCATTCCGCTGCACATGTTTTCACCCATAGGGGTTTCTATTCACGTTATATTCAGCCGGATAATGGATAGATTTATGGACTGACATCAAATCAGAGAACAAGAATTTTAGTGTTGTGGAGGCGAAAAAAAGGATTCTCGGGTATGAATGGAAAACTTGAAATCCGTCTCCTGAAATCGGGTTTCCACCCATCCCTAACCAGGAGATACTATTGACAAGATATGGCAATCAACGCCACTGAAAAACTCTAAACAATTAGTGATTTGGTCATAATTAGACATTATTTCAATGAGATAAGTTAAATCATAAAACATCGAATTTTCAATTATCTCTGAATTTGGCTTAATCTTAATAACCTCCATCGATTAACTTCATGTCATTCGCATTTGTAGTCTACTGCATAGAACAATTGTGTCGAAATGGGTGATGGAAATAAATTTCAGGTGCAGCACGTTTGAACATAAAAAGAGACTTATAGATTTTATCAGTGCCAGCGATGTGTGTTGCGGCCTCTATTTATTTGTTGACTTTACAGTAGGTTACAGTTTATTATTGTTTTTAAATTCGATCCGGCCTATTAATATTCATCGAATCATAATTTAAAATAGCAGCTTTGGGTATAGAGCTGAATTCAGTATAATATCCGATATAGGTATTTCAATAAGTAAGACGTCAACAAATAATTTCGAAAGGAAGGCCAATCAATGATTTCGAACAATAAACAATTATTTGATGCGGAACCTAAATCACCACTGTATGTGGCCATAAATCGAGTGTTAGTAAAAAATGATCCGGGTCTAGTTCGTATGATGAAACAAGCTAGTTCCAAGATGTGTCTGGCCACTGCTTTAACCCCAGGTTTTAAAGGCTTTGATCTCATGAAACAGCTTGGTGCCTGCCCAATGGGTATGCGTTGGGGAGCCAGCTCCGATATGAGTTTAGAGCTATCCCATATTTGGATTGATCAATTTACTTATTGGGATTCATGTGAGGCCCATGAAAACTTTCACGAAACCTTTGAAGACGTTGTCGTTAACACTTGTGAAAAATGCGGAGAAGTACTTTTGGAGGGCCCTGAAGAACCGGTTTTTCGAGTGGTACATAGCGATCTGCCAAAGCTCATCTCAATGAATCAGTGGCTAACTAAAAGTACCCAGGGACGTGCCGAAGGTTTTGCTGTTGACACAGGCAATACTGTGACTGTTATGGCAACACATCGGGTTCGTCCGGGAAAAGAGCAAGATTTTGAACTTGGTGAGATTGAAACGATGAATATGCTCAAAGACTCACCTGGTATGATAGGATTCCAAATTCTAAAACGTATTGGCCTGTCTACTCTTGGCAGTGGCCATGCGACGGTCGAATCCACGCTGGCAGATTTAAAAGACAGTTCAGGGAAAAAACTGAAACGAACCGCTGAAGTTTGGGAAGGATATACAGTTCCTGCAGAATATCTGGTTATGGTACAATGGGAAAATCTAAAGTATGCGCAGGGCAAAATGCCGCATATAAATGTAAAACCTACCATTTTATTTCTGCACGGCTCAAAAGTCTTGGACAATTGTTTGCTTATGCCCAATGTAAGAATGTTCGAATCTATGTTCAGCGAACAAACCTACAGGGAATTGCTTAACAAGACAGAGTGATCTCTCAACACTTGTCTTCACGCCAACACCTGCATCTCGGTAAAGCATGACAAGTTTGTATCCGTTCATGAACCTGTTACAATTCAACCTGTGCTCTGCATGGCCGCCGCTATGCCGTTGATGCTCAGAAAAAGGGCATGACGGAGGTGGTCGCTGTCTTCTTTTTTCGCACGGCGCCATCGCCGCAGTAGTTCCACCTGGATCAGATTGAGCACATCCGTATAGGGATTGCGCAACTGGACCTTACTGCGTATGTCAGTGTGCTCTTCCAGCAGTTCTTCCTGGCCGGTTATGGATAGAATGCCTTGTCTGGCCCTTTCGTATTCCCGTTCGATGGTGTTATGGAACCTGTGGTTGGAAAGTGTCTTGTAATGGGCCGCGATAGGAAGATGCGTGCGTACCAATTCCAGTTGGGCGTTATCCAAAACAATGCGAAAAAACGGCCAAGTCAAATACATTTCGCGAAGCAGTTCTCGCTGCTTTTTTTTGGAAGCCCCAATTTCAGCCAAAGCGGTACCGATACCATACCACCCGGGTAGATTATATCGCGTCTGGGTCCATGAAAAAACCCAGGGAATGGCTCTGAGGTCTTCAAACTTCAATTTTTTACCTGCTTTGCGTGAGACAGGCCGTGAGGCGATCGGCAAGCGGCCGATATGATCTATAGGGGTGATGCTTCGAAACCAGTTCCAGAAGCTGGGATGGTCGACCAATTCACGATAGGCATTCATCGATTTTTCTGCCAAGGTCTGCATGCATGTTCTCATATCCGAACGGCATTCAAATCCACATTGGCCGTTGTGCATGGTGGTGAGCACTGCAGCCACGATTTGTTCTAAATGGTGGTGTGCAATTTCAGGTCGTGCATAACGGAATGATATAATTTCGCCCTGTTCCGTAAAACGGATTCGTCCGTTGCGGCTGACAGCGGGCATGGCGAGAATGGCTTGGTTGGCCTGACCGCCACCCCGCCCCACGCTACCGCCCCGACCGTGAAAAAAACGGAAGTCGATGCTGTGTTTCCTACACGTCGCTGCCAGGATTTGGTGGGCTGATTCCAAGGCCCAGTTCGCCATCCAGTAACCGCCATCCTTGTTGCTGTCCGAATAGCCCAGCATGATTTCCTGGAAATTGTTTCGGGACTTGAGGTGCCGGCGATAGTGCATATCGGTGAAAAGCCGCTCCAGCAAATCGGCGCCACCAGTCAGATCGGCAATCGTTTCAAAGAGCGGCACAACATCCAGGGGAATTTCCAAAGCACCTTTCCGGCGTTGGCCAATGCCGGACTCTTTTGCCAGCAACAGTACTTCCAGGAGGTCGCTGACTTCATGGGTCATACTCACGATATATGCGCCGACGGCATCAGGATCCCTATCCAAGGTCTCTCCGATCAATCGGAAAACCCTGAGTACGTCTTTGGTGCTTACCTCCAGATCGTCACGACAGCCCACAAGGGGCCGTGGATTGGCCAGTTCAGAGGCCAACAGGGCTTGTTTTTCGGGTTCCACCATATCCTGATAATCGGCCGTAGCACCCGCCGCATTAAGGAGATCGGCCACGGCCTCTCCGTGCACCCTGCTGTGTTGACGAATATCCAGCGCGACCAGATGGAATCCGAATACACGGCTGCGGGCAATCAGGGCTTCCAGTTTTTCGTATTTTGTCAAGGATGTCAGCCCTGCGGAAGCCAGGGCACCCCGTACAAGGAGCAGGTCTTGGGTAAACATTTTGTGAGAATAGGCATTGCTTTCCGGTTGGCTTCTGAGACGCTTTATTTTCGCTATCATATATTCGATCTTGAGCCGGAAAGGTTCGTGGCGATGACGCAGGGCGGCATCCAAAGAGAATGATTTTTTTTCGTTTTTCAGATCCAGGGCCAGAATCGAAGGTATTTCCACACGCCTATCGGAAATGCTGAGATCGTTCCGAAGCGCCTCTAGTTCCAGAATATAATTATCCAGGGCGGCCTCTTGGTAAACCCGGAAGGCCTGGTGCGTCACCTCAGGGGTCACATTGGGGTTGCCGTCTCGATCACCGCCAATCCACGTACGATACCGAAGAAACGGGTGCATTTCCCAGGACACACCAAAACAGTCTGAGAACGCTTCATTCAGATCCCGCATAATTTGGGTTACGGTTTGCCATATGGTGGTGGTGCAGTAGTACAAACCATTGTTAATTTCGTCGTGGACCGATAGCGGACCAGACCGGACCCCTTCGGTTGCAATTAACAGGGAAATTTCATCGCGTATCGCCGACCGGATTCTTTTTTGTTCAGAGGGTGATAGCGCACAGCCCATTGGCAGCCGTTCCAGGAGTTCCGCAACACGTCGCTGTTTATACAATATGCTCCCACGCCGGACTTCAGTAGGATGTGCCGTGAGCGTGGGCTGAATGTCCATGGCCGAAACCTGGTTGCGAATAGCTTCCTTTTCCACGCCCTTTTGCAGAACTTCCGTCAAGTTGGATATGATGGAATGGTCAGTAGGTCGGTCCGCCGCGTCACGGCGACAGTTTTCTTTTTTCAGACGAATAATCTCTTGGCGTTCCGCTTCATTGATCAGGTGGAAGTACGTGGTAAAAGATCGTATAAGCCAGAATATGTGCTCGAGATCGAGCCCACTGATCCGATGGCTTATGGCCGCATACCCGTCCGGATATCCGCTTGACCCCGCCGCCTGGCTGGCGGTGCGCAGTTCCTCGACCAGAGAAAACACCTCTTCCCCAGCCTGTTCCCTTATGACATCACCCAGCAACCGTCCGAGAAGATCGACCTGGTGACGGATTTGTGGTGATAGTCCATCTTTTTTTTCATATGCGTCCGAAGACGATGTTACGCCGTTCATGTCTTTTCCTTTGGCAGCTGGCGCATTTCGATTGAAAGCGGCTGAAGTTGCAGCGTTAGGTTCAAAGCCAGTCGAATGATAAGCCACAACAGGTAGAAAGCAGCCATGACCATTACGGCAATAAGAATGTTCATCAACCAGTCCGCGAGAATTTTACCGATCAACTGGGGGTCAAATTTTTGTGAAAGACGTCTTGTGAGGGTAATGATGAAATTGTCCATAATGGCTCCGTTGGATAGGGTGGTTTGACAATATGGCGCTGACGGTGCCCGCGATCGAACGTCTGGCACTTGCTGCTATATGGGTATTACAACCATTTTATGCGTTTGAAAACTGCCAGCAGTAAAAGTGCGATCACAACCAGGAAAAGGGAGACGATGACAAAGGCCCACTTAAATTCTGCGCCGGGAATGCCTCCCACATTGATTCCAAGCAGACCGGTGAGCAACCCCAAGGGCAGAAATATGGCGGCGACAATCGACAGCAGGTACATGGCCTTGTTCATCTGTTCGGACAAGCGGTTGTTCAACTCCTCTTGTGTGATGGCGGCACGATCGCGTGCCGAGTCTAAGTCTTCGACGAAACGGGCGGTTCTTTCAGACTGTTCGCGAAGATTCTGTTTTGACTTATCCCCGAGCCACTCGAACTGTTCGTTCTGCAGGCGCCCCAGAACATCCCGCTGAGGGGCGATATAGCGACGCAGGCTAATGCTCTGCCGTCTTATCCTGGCCAGAAGAGAGCGCAGTTCATAGCTTTCGGCCGTGAGTACGCTGTCCTCCAATTCGTCTACCTGATCATCGATGTCGGCGATCACATCACCCATCCGGTCAGTCAGACGATCTATCAGCGTGGTTAGCAATTCAACGGCGCTTTTGGGGCCGGTCCCGGCCAGAAGAGCCTCTGACACATCGGTGACCGCCAAAACCCTTCTCTGCTGTCGCATGGTGATGACGCGATTTTGTTCAACGCTCATTCGCAGGGCCACCATATCTTCCGGATCGGCACCAGGGTTGCAGTTGACACCTCTCAGAATTAAAATGAAGCCGTTTTTCGTGCCGATGTATCGGGGTCGCGTGTCCTGCTCCATCAGAATATCGCAACTCAACGAACTCAGGCCGCTTTCGGTCAGCATCCATTGTTTGGCCCCATCGTTGGAGTAGTCGAGATGGACCCACAGGTGGCCCTGCTCCGCGCGCCAGTTCCTGATGTCGTCCCAAGTTAACCGTTGCCCACTGCCGTCACCGGTTAGAATGAAGGCAGAGATCAATCCATTATTCGTGTCCATGGTCAACTCCTTTGCGGTTGTTGGGGGTTGGACAGATCACCGATGGCGAGAGCGCCATGCCGGCATCCATCTTTCAAGCAAATACGCCATAGCGATTTTTTTGCTCTGTATTTGATTAGAGCCCGTTGACGGTTTTCACCACAGCAGTCGGCGGCTTAGGTGATTTTGTAACGGATGATCAGTATGGCGATGAGCGCCAGTAGCAGTACAGCGTGTATAACGGTCGCCTTTATGGTTGCTTTTTTTGCTTTTTCGGCTTCCCACCAGCTACGGGGTCGCACGCCCTGTAAAGCAAAGGTGGCCACGCCGGCGATATTGACACAGATAACATTGGCGGCAACCAGCAGAAACGCACCCGAAGAAAGCAGCCACTCTCCCTCCCCCAGCAGCATACCGCAGGTCACCAGCGGCGGCATCAGGGCCACGGCTACCATGACCCCGATAAGGGCTCCGGGAACTCCGGACGTGAAGGCCAGAGTGCCGGCCGAACCGGCCGCCAGGGCCAGGATGATATCGCTGGCACCGATGGAGGTGCGGGCAGAGATGGCAGGGGTTTCCGGTGAGACCTGAAACACGATACCAACACAGACAGCAAAGAACAAAGATATCAATACCCCGGTCACATTTGTTTTCAGAGCCTTGCGGGCAAGCTTGAAATCACCCAGCGCCGTTGCCAGCGAGAGGCCCACATTCGGGGTGAGCAGGGGCGCGATAACCATGGCCCCAATGATGACTGCCAGGTCGTCACGCAAGAGCCCGATGGCGGCGACAATGGAAGAAAGCATGGTCATGGCCAGAAAGACCGGTCCGATTTTAAGGCCTTCCTTGACCTCTGCATAAAGTTCTTCGCGGCTGACACGATGCCTTTTGTTAGTCTCGGTATCCGCTTCAGCGTTTGGCTGGGTATCCGGGGCCTTCTGTTCTTCAGCCGGTCTGGGCAGCATTGCTTCGACAGGCAGGAGCAGCATGTGAAAACCGGGAACGTTATGAAACCTCCGGTCAAAATTGTCCATGACAGCCTCACAGGCTTCGGCCGGTGCAATCAACTGCAGCATCAACCAACCCCCGTCTTCTTTGGCCAGCCAGGTGTTAACGAACTGCTGGCCCGCAAGCAATTCCTGAAGGCTGCTTCCATCTGCATCGGGAAGCTTTATTTGAATCAGTCTGAGTGCCATTTCACACGCTCTTGATCACTTTCTTGATAAAATAGGTGTTCCGGTTTTGCACGATTCCCCGCATCAGGCGCCCCAAAATATCGGAGCCGGTGATAATGCGCCGCTGGCTGCCCCAGAAGAGCATGATGTCTTCGTCGATCACATCGTCATCGGATCGTTTGGGATGAACGCTTAATTTTGGGATTTCCTTGCCTAAGGTGGCCTGGTCGTCGCGAATGACGATGGGCCGGTGGCAGTATAGCAGGGGATTGAACTGCTGGCCTTCAAACAAAGCCGATCGGAGAAAGCCGTCGGCGTTCAGGGTTAATTGGGGTTCTCCTGAAAGGTCGGTGATGACGACCCACTTTTTCTGGGACAACTGGATCGATTTTAAAAAAGGATCCTTGGAGGACAGGGTTATACTTGGAAAGCGCGGACGACCCTCCTCGAACGGCAACGAGATGATACTCTCCGGTATGATCGCTTCTCCCTCTTCCTCAACTGGAACGTCATCGATGGCCAGAAAGTTGAGCGCTCCTTTGGCCTCTATTTTTTCAATATCGGTCTCTTCCGATTTCATGTGAATATCAAACAACTCACGAAAGTCTTTCTCCTGGAAATACTGTATGGCTTCCGGTCCGAGCCATTTGTCCAACACGATGGCCGTGGGTTTGGCGACCGGGAACAGGACGATCTGATACAGTTTAATCGCCGGTGCCAGCAGAGAAGCCGTTTTGATCGCATGCCGCGAAAAATAGGCCTGTGGAATGATTTCTCCCAAAAAGGTGATGAGAAACGTTGAAAAGACAAAGGCCATCATCCCAGCCATGACCGAATTGGACAACAAGGTGAGCAAAACGTTAATGCCGACATTGCCCCAGAGAATGGTCGTCAAAAGGAAATTGGAATTCTCCCTCAGCCTGGCGACCTTGAGGGCATGGAGGTTTGGTTTTTGTGACTCGATTTCAAGGCGCAGCTTGGAGACACTGAAACAGGCCAAATTAAGACCAGAAAACATGGCCGATTGTGATATACAAAAGATGATGCCGATCCAAATCAAAGATGTATTCATGGTTTTATCTCTTGCAATGATTTTAAGGTGTAAACTATAAATGGATAATGCTTCGATTTTGGATGCGTAGTCTTTTGGCGTTTCATTTTCGTAACCTTTATTCGGCATTGAAAACTTTTTACCGGGAAGTAGCTTACGTCTGTGGGAAACTCTTAATATTTATCAAAAAAAATGCTTAAAGCCAATTAAAATTAAGACTTTTCAAACCGCATGCAGTTGTTTACCGCTTTGAGCGCAAAAGAGGGGAGGCAATCATGAAGAGGCTTACCGGAAAAGTATTGTGGCTTGCCGTGGTCATCCTTTTATTCGCTCAGGGTCAGATTGCACTGGCCCAGACCGATGTGCCCCAAAACGACAGTACTGACGTGGCAGCGAATAAACCCAAAGGCATTGTTACTGAAACCGGTGCGGTGAAACCCGGAAAAGTTGAAAAAGCCGGAGAAAATATCGGATTTCAGATCGACCGGTTTACACAGAAGGCCGAATCACATCTGGGAGGGTGGGTTAATCGAAAAGTCATCTCTGGCATCACCTGGCTGAAACTGATCGTCTGTCTGTTGCTGCTGTTCCTTGTCGCCCTCATCGAACGTTTGGTGCGAGCCATGATCGACCGCACGAAAAAGGCTCCACCGGAAGAAAGCGAAACCATCGGGATAAAGGTTTATGTCCTAGGTGCTTTAGCCAAACCTGTGTCCCTTTTTATTTGGGTGAATGGTATCGTTTTTGCCTTGACACCTATCTTTATTCATTTTCGAAGAGTAGACGGTTCGAACCTTGTGCAAACAGCGGTTCAGAGGGGGGGTGAGTTGGGAACGGCGATGGCGGTCATATGGTTTATTTTCAACCTGGTATCCATCGTCGATGCCCGCTTGGTGAAATGGGCCGCAAAA
>Ga0180435_10001936_pt1 | contig 21284 bp, 19 predicted proteins | sample SS_ome_3_FD_132467 | JGI IMG/M metagenome (GOLD analysis project Ga0180435, IMG submission 132467) | Hypersaline lake sediment archaeal communities from the Salton Sea, California, USA - SS_3_S_1 metaG | ecosystem: Environmental > Aquatic > Non-marine Saline and Alkaline > Hypersaline >...
CCCGATTCGAACCAGCGCTCGTCGCGCGTCTCGGCGAGCAGGGCCTGCACGTAATCCAGCAGGTTGCCGCTCACGTGCACCGCGTCGCAATCCTGTTGCAGTGCGCGGATTTCCTCCGGCGTCAGCATCTGCCCCGTGCGTTCCAGCAGGCTGGCGCGGTCCTCGGCCATCAGTAGCGCCCGCTCCGCTTTCGGGTCGGGGTAGCCGATCGCGAAGCTGAGCAGGAAACGGTCGAGTTGCGAGTCCGGCAGCGGAAAGGTTCCTACCAGGTCGAGCGGGTTCTGCGTGGCCATCACGAAAAACGGGTCGGGCAGGGCGTAGGTCTCGTTCTCGATCGTCACCTGGCGCTCGGCCATGCCCTCCAGCAGGGCGCTCTGGGTCTTCGGCGTGGCGCGGTTGATCTCGTCGGCCAGGATGACCTGCGAAAAAATCGGACCCGGATGCAGTTCGAACACGTCCTTTTCCCGCTTGTAGATGGACACGCCGAGGATGTCGGCGGGCAGCAGGTCGCTGGTGAACTGGATGCGCTGGTAGTCGGAGCCGATCACGCGGGCCATGGCGTGGGCGAGGGTGGTCTTGCCGACCCCCGGCACGTCCTCGATCAGCAGGTGGCCCCGGGCCAGCAGGCAGCAAAAGGCCAGGTTGACCTGGTGGTCCTTGCCGAGGAGGATCTGGTTGACGGCTGCCTGTGCTTCCTGCAGTCGCTGCAAGCGGTTATCGGTTGCGCTCATGGTCCCCTGTCCGGTTCCTTCCGGTACGTGTTTGCAGCGGAGTATAGCATCGGCCTGCGGCTCAGGCGGCCTCGGTCGCTGCGCTCGCGGTGGCGGCGCCGGAGCCCTCGATCTCCTCGCGGCTGAACGAATCGACCTCGATCACGCGGCGAACCGCTTCCTGCGCCAGGCGCACGGTGGTCGCCTGCTCCTCGGTGATGACGCCGCTCTCCACCGCCTTGCGCACCAGCTCCTCGTGGTTTTCCCAGGTCACCGGCGTTTTCAGCGCGTTGCGGATGGCGTTTTCGGCCTGGGTGGCGGTCAGCACCAGGTGGAACGCGGTCTGTACGTTGCCGGGCGCGTCTTCCTGGTCCGAGAGGTAAACGCCGTCCACGAGCCGGTCGCGGGCGTCGTTTTCGGTCAGCAGGATATCGGCCACTTGCCTGATGGTTTCGTCACCGGGCGGCGCGTAAGAAGAACCGAAGGGGAAGATGATCCACTTGATCAACCGCCCCATGCCGGGGACCGGGAAATTCTGCAACACGCCCTTGAGGCTCTCCTGGATGGTATGCAGGCTGTCGTCCATGGCCCAGGTCAGCAACGGCAGGTCCTCTTCGGGCCGGCCGTCGTCCTCGAAACGCTTCAGCACGGCGCTGCCAAGGTAGAGGTGGATCAGGGCGTCCGCCAGGCGCCCGGAGAGCATCTCGCGAAACTTGAAGCCACCGCCGAGCGTGACCAGCACGAGGTCGGCCACGAAGCAGAACGCGGCGCTCATACGCGTCATCTGCTGGAAATAGCGCGACGTGGGCCCCTTCACCGGCGGCCGCGTGGCGTGACCCGCTGAGAGGCCCAGCATCAGCGCCCGCACCATGTTGCTGAGCATGTAGCCCACGTGGCCGAACAAGGCCTTGTCGAAGGCCTTGCGGGCGCCGGGCCTGGGGTCGCGGGCGGCCGCCATTTCCTTCAGCAACCAGGGGTGGGCGCGGATCGCCCCCTGGCCGAAGATGATCAGCGACCGGGTCAGGATGTTGGCGCCTTCCACGGTGATCGAAATCGGCAGCGACTGGTAGCCGCGGGCCAGGTAGTTGCCCGGCCCCATGATCACCGCCTTGCCGCCATGGACATCCATCGCGTCGTTGATGCACTGGCGGTTGCCCTCGGTCAGCTGGTACTTGAGGATCGCCGACAGCACGCCAGGCTTCTCGCCCAGGTCCAGCGCCACCAGCGTGAGTTGCCGGGCGGCGTCCATGCGGTAGGTGCGCCCGCCGATCCGGGCCAGCGGCTCCTGGATGCCCTCGAAAAAGCCGATCGGCATGTCGAACTGCTTGCGGATGCGCGCGTAGGCGCCGGCCAGCAGCGAGGACATCTTGCCGCCCGCCGTCCCGGTGGCCGGCAGCGATATCGCGCGTCCCGCGGCCAGGCTCTGCATCAGCATGCGCCAGCCCTGGCCGATCCGTTCCTGGCCGCCGATCACCTGGTCCAGGGGTATGAAGACGTCCTTGCCGCGCGTGGGGCCGTTCATGAACACCGCGCCCGTGGGCATGTGGCGCTCGCCGATCTCCACGCCGGGCGCGTCGGCGGGCACCAGCGCGCAGGTAATACCGAGTTCGACCTCGTCGCCGAGCAGGCCATCGGGGTCGCGGGCCTTGAAAGCCAGCCCGAGCAGGGTCGCGACGGGCGCCAGCGTGATGTAGCGCTTGTTCCAGTTCAGGCGCAGGCCCAGCACCGTCTTGCCCTGCCATTCGCCGCGGCAGACCACGCCGGTATCGTTCATGCCGCCGGCCGCGTCCGAGCCGGCGGTGGTCGAGGTCAGCGCGAAGCAGGGCACCTCTTCGCCGCGTGCCAGGCGGGGCAGGTAATAATCCCTCTGCTCCTGGGTGCCGTAGTGCAGCAGCAATTCGCCCGGCCCCAGCGAGTTCGGCACCATCACCGTGATGGCGGCCGTCAGGTTCCGGCTGGCCAGCTTCATCACCGCCGCCGAGTTGGCCTGGGCGGAAAAGCCGAGGCCGCCGTATTCCTTCGGGATGATCATGCCGAACATGCGGTGCTCGTGGATGAACGCCCACAGCTCGTCCGGCAGGCGGCGGTGCTTTTCGCTGATTTCCCAGTCGTCGGTGCGCCGGCACAGTTCCTCGATCGGGCCGTCGATGAAGGCCTGTTCCTCTTCACTCAGGGACGGCGCCGGCACCTTCAGCAGTTCCTTCCAGCGCGGCCGGCCCGAGAACAGTTCGCCGTCCCACCAGATCGTGCCGGCGTCCAGCGCCTCCTGCTCGGTTTCGGAGACGCGGGGCAGGGCCTTGCGAAACACGCCCCACAGGCGGTCGCTGATCAACAGGCGCCGCAACGGCGCGATCGTGAAGCCGATGAGGATGACGGCGACGATGCCGTTCGACCAGCGGAACCAGCTGGGAACGTAAAACAGGAAACGCAGCTCGGTCCACGCGACGGTGGCGGTGACCATGATGGCCATGGCCCAGACCAGGGGAACCCGCTTGTAGGCCAGCATGAGTACCGTCAGTACGAGGATGAAAAAATAAAGGGTTTCCATTCGCCAACTCCCCGGCCGCGGCGGCCCTGGAGGGATCCGGGCCACTCGCCGGACATCATAGGTGGGCCTAATCGGGAGGGTCAAGGCGGGTGCCGGCACATTGCGCATCGCGCCGCGAGTCCGTAAAATTAGTCAGATTTCATGACCATTTTCAGATGCTGGCCCTTGGTTGGAAAAGTATCTATTTATCATTATCTTGCAAGGAGTTTTTAAGTGGCAATCGAAAGAACGCTGTCCATCGTCAAACCCGACGCCGTAGCCAAGAACGTGATTGGCGAAATCTACAACCGTTTCGAGAAGGCCGGCCTGAAGATCGTCGCGGCGAAAATGAAGCAGCTCACGCCCGCGGACGCCGCCCGCTTTTACGCCGTGCACGAGGGCAAGCCGTTCTACGATGACCTGGTGGCCTTCATGACCTCCGGGCCGGTGATGATCCAGGTGCTCGAAGGCGAGAACGCGATCGCGAAAAACCGCGAACTGATGGGCGCCACCAACCCGCAGGAAGCCGCCCCGGGCACGATCCGCGCCGATTTCGCCAAGAGCATCGACGCCAACGCCGTGCACGGCTCCGACGCGCCGGAAACCGCGGCCTATGAAATTGGCGTGTTTTTCACCGAGGACGAAATCGTTTCCCGGTGAGGAGACGGATACGTTTCCCGTGATGAACCGAGACGGCCAGCGCGTCAACCTGATGGACCTCGAAGAAGGGCGTATGCGCTCGTTCTTCGAGTGGCTGGGCGAGAAACCGTTTCGCGCCCAGCAGGTGCTCAAGTGGATCTACCACCAGGGCGTGACCGACTTCGACGCGATGACCAACCTCAGCCTGCCGCTGCGCGAGCGGTTGAAGGAAGTCGCGGTCATCGAACCGCCGCGGGTGCTTTCCGAGCAGCGCTCGGCGGACGGCACGGTCAAGTGGCTGATGGGTTTCGGCGGCGGCAACGCCGTCGAGACCGTGTTCATCCCCGAGCCGAACCGCGGCACCCTGTGCATCTCGTCCCAGGTGGGCTGCGCGCTGAATTGCACGTTCTGCGCCACCGGCGCACAGGGCTTCAACCGCAACCTCGAAACCGGCGAGATCATCGGGCAGGTATGGCAGGCGGCCCGCGCCCTCGGGCACCAGCGCAACGGCGAGCGCCGGATCACCAACATCGTGCTGATGGGCATGGGCGAACCGCTGGCGAATTTCAACCCGGTGGTGCGCGCGGTCTCGCTGATGCGCAACGACCTGGGTTTCGGTTTCGCGGCGAAGCGCGTGACGCTCTCGACCGCCGGCCTCGTGCCCGGCATCGACCGCCTCAGGGAGACGATCGACGTGGCCCTGGCGGTTTCGCTGCACGCGCCGGACGACGAGACCCGTGTCAAGCTGGTGCCGCTGAACCGGAAGTACCCGATCGCCGAACTGATGCGCGCCTGCCAGGATTTCGTCTCGGACAAGCACAAGCGCACGGTTACCTTCGAGTACACGCTGATCGACGGCGTCAACGACAGCCCGGAGCAGGCGCGCAAGCTGGTCAAGCTGCTGCGCCGCGTGCCGAGCAAGCTGAACCTGATACCGTTCAACCCGTTTCCCGGCACCGAGTACCGCTGTTCACCCGAATCGCGTATCCTCGAATTCCAGTCCATCGTGATGGAGGGCGGCCTGATCGCCACCGTCCGCAAGACCCGGGGCCAGGACATCGATGCGGCCTGCGGTCAGCTCGCCGGGCGGGTCCAGGACCGGACGCGCCGGAGCCGGATGCTCCGTGAACAGACGCAAAGGATGTGAAGCCGTGAGAATGCTCAAGACCCTGCTCGCCGGATTCCTGCTGGCCATGCTGGCGGCATGTGCCAGCGGCCCGGAGATGAAAGAAGACGACCGGCGCGCGGCGGCCGAGACCAACACCGCGCTCGGCCGCCAGTACATGGACCGGGGGCAGTACGAAATCGCGCTCGACAAGCTCAAGCGCGCCGTGGCCTACGACAAGGAGTACGCGCCGGCGCACACGCTGCTCGCCGTGCTGTACGAAACCATCGGCGAGACCGAGGACGCGGAAAGAGAATTCCGGCTGGCGGTGCGCTACGACCCGAAAGACGGCGACGTCAACAACAACCTGGGCGCCTTCCTGTGCCGCCAGGGCAAGGGTAGCGAGGCCGACCCGTATTTCTTGACCGCCATCAAGGATCCCTTTTACACCACGCCCGGCATCGCCCTGGCCAACGCCGGGTCCTGCGCGCTGAGCGTGGGCCAGTTGGACAAGGCGGAGGCCTATTTGCGACAATCCCTCAAGTACGACCAAAGGATGCCGGAAGCCCTGCTGCCACTGGCGGAAGTCAGTTACCGGAAAGAAGCCTATTTGCAGGCCAGGGCGTTCCTGCAGCGATACGAAGCGGTGGCGCCTGCCAACGCAGAGAGCCTGAGGCTGGGCTACCTGATCGAAACGGCGCTCGGTGACCCGTCGTCCGCGGATCGTTATCGCTTGGAACTTCGTGAGAACTACCCGAACGCTTTGCCCCAAACCGGGCGGGGCAACCAAGGCCAGGGATGAGCAAACAACCCGAACTGATACCTACACCGCCACAGGATATTCTCCGGCACGAACGCCGGCAGAAGGGCGTGACGCTGGAGCGCGCCGCGCGCGAATGCCGGATCGCCCCGGCCATCCTGGAGGCGATCGAATCCGGTGAAACGCGGCACATCCCGCTGGTTTATCTCAAGGGGCACATCCGGAACTACGCGCGCTACCTGGGCCTCGACCCGGATGGTTTCGAGGAGCTGCTGCAGGAAGTCGAAGGCGCATCACCGGCCGTCCGCCCGGTGTTCAACGTGCGGGCCCGGCAGGGCAACGCCGAGAAATGGATCAAGGTTTCCAGTTACCTGGCCGCATCGTTCGTGATCGCGGCCCTGGCCTGGCAGTTCACCCACCAGGCCGTCCGGTTCACGCAAGGGGAAGCGGAGTTGGCCACGCAAGAAACCGGCCCGGTGGAGCCCGCCGACACCCCGCAAGCCGGCCAGGGGCACCTGACCGCTTCCATCGCGCCGGTGGAGTCGCTGGCACGCCGCGAGGACGCAGCGTCCCAGCACGCCGCCGAGGACGCGTGGGCCGCCCTGGCCCAGCCGCCGGTCGCCGATGGGCAACGCGAACTCTCGCTGGAGACGTCGGCCGATACCTGGGTGGAAATCTACGGCGCGGATGGCCGGCAACTGGAAATGGACCTGGTCCGCGCCGGCAACAGCCGCAGCTACCGCGATACGGGGCCCTTCCGCGTGATGATCGGGCGGGCGTCGGCGGTCGTCATGCACCTCGACGGCGAGGCGGTCGATCTGGCATCCCATGCCGAGGGTGACGTGGCGAACCTGGTGCTGGCCGAGGCCGAGCAACCGGTCGACGCAGACGTCGACGCCACAGAACCGCGCTGAAATCCGTTAGAATCCCCTGGCCGCCGGCCGGTTCGGCGGCGACTACCCCTGCAGCCGTCAAACGAGTCCGAAACCGTGAGTTCAACGATCAATTCAATCCGGGGCATGCACGACACCTTGCCCGCCGACATGCACCTGTGGCACCACCTCGAAAATACCGTGCGCGACGTGTTCAGCCGCTACGGGCTGGAGGAAATCCGGGTTCCGGTGGTCGAGAAAACCGAAGTGTTCGCCCGCGCGATCGGCGACGCCACCGACGTGGTGGAAAAAGAGATGTACACCTTCGAGGACCGCAACGGCGACCTGCTCAGCCTGCGCCCGGAGGGAACGGCCGGCGTCGTGCGCGCCGTGCTGCAGAACGGATTGCTGTACGGCGCCCCCCTGCGCTTGTGGTACATGGGCCAGATGTTTCGGCGCGAACGCCCGCAAAAGGGCCGCACGCGCCAGTTTCACCAGGTCGGCGCCGAGGTGTTCGGCGCGCCCGGCCCCGACGTCGACGCCGAGTTGCTGGTCATGTGCGCCCGCACCTGGGCCGCCCTGGGGCTCGACGGCCTGCGCCTGGAAGTGAACACCCTGGGCACGGCGGAGGAGCGCGCCCGTTACCGCGGCGACCTGCACGCCTTCCTGTCGGCGAACCGGGACGCGCTGGACGCCGACAGCCTGCGGCGGCTCGACCGCAACCCGCTGCGCATCCTCGACAGCAAGGACCCGGGCGTCCAGGCCATGCTGGCCGACGCGCCCGTGCTGGCCGACTACCTGGGCGAGGCGTCGCGCAGCTACTTCGACGGCTTCCTGTCACTGCTGGACGGCTATGGATTGGCGTACCAGGTCAATCCGCGCCTGGTGCGGGGGCTGGACTACTATTCGCACGCGGTGTTCGAGTGGATAACCGACGAACTCGGCGCCCAGGGCACCGTGTGCGCGGGCGGCCGTTACGACGGACTGGTGGAGATCCAGGGCGGAAAACCCTGGCCCGGCGTCGGGTTCGCGATGGGGCAGGAACGCCTCATCGAACTGATGCGCCAACACGCGGAACCGGCCGGCGAGGCGCCGCACGTTTACCTGGTGATGGCCGGCGAGGGCTCGGTTTCCGGCGGCCTGCAACTGGCCGAATCGCTGCGCGACGACCTGCCGTGGCTGAAAATCCAGTCGAACCTGGCCGGAGGCAGTTTCAAGGCGCAGTTCAAGCGGGCCGACCGCAGCGGGGCGGCCCTGGCGCTGGTGCTCGGCGAGGACGAACTGGCCGGCCGCAGCGCCACCCTCAAGCACCTGCGCGAAGACCTGCCCCAGGAATCGGTCGCGTTCGACGATTTGCAGGCCTGGTTCACGAACTGGTCCGCCAGCCGGGGCTGAGTGCGCCGTCCGCCTGTTCCCGGCGCCCCGGAATCGTGCGCGCCGGGCTACAGTTACCTGACCGGCGCGTGATAAGATACGCCGTTTATTTTCTCGGGACGAATCATGGTTGAAACCTACAACGCCCACGACCAGGGCGAAGCCGTAAAAAAGTGGCTGCAGGATAACGGCAGCGCCATCGTCATGGGCCTCGTGATCGCATTCGGCGGCCTGTTCGGCTTCAAGCAGTGGCAGAACTGGCAGGATACCAACCGCCAGCAGGCCTCGTACGAGTTCGAGGTGATGAACCAGCAACTGGCGCAGAACCAGCTCGACGCGGCCATGGACAATTTCCAGATCCTGAAGGACGACCACTCGAAGTCGCCCTATGCCTCGATGGCTGCGTTGCAGATGGCGCGCGCCCGCCTGGAGGCGAACCAGGCCGACCTGGCCATCGGCCTGTACGAGTACGTGGTCGAAAACGGTTACCCGAAAGCCATGCAGGTCGTGGCGCGTGAGCGCCTGGCGCGCGTGTTGCTGGACCAGGGTCAGCCCGCCGAGGCGCTGACCGTGCTGCAGGGCGCCGACGACACCACGGGCTTCGAGTCGCGTTTCGCCGAAGTGCGCGGAGACATCCAGTTCGCCCAGGGCCGGACCGACGAAGCCGCCGCGGCCTACCGCGAAGCGCTCGACGCGCTGGAGGCCGGCGCCGGTGACCGCGCCCGGCTGCTCATGAAGCTCGAATCGCTGGGCGCCGAGATTCCGGCCGAGGAAAGCCAGTCGTGAAGCGTTTTTTCGCCGTCCTGATCATCCTGGCGCTGCCGTTGTTGTCGAGCTGCAGCTGGATCAAGAGCTGGGGCGGCGAAGAACCGGGAGACCCGGCGCCCCTGGTCGAGTTCGAGCCCTCGCTGGAGGTGCGAAAAGCCTGGTCGACGCGGATCGGCGACGGCATGGGCAAGCAGGGGCTGAGCATGGCGCCTGCCTATTCGTCCGGCCGTATTTTCGTCGCCGATTACGAGGGCATCCTGGCGGTGGTCGACGCCGAGAGCGGCAAAACGATCTGGCAGGAGAAAACCGAGCAGGCGTTTTCCGGCGGGCCCGGCCTGGACGACCGCCACATCTACATGGGCACCATTGACGGCCGCGTGATCGCCTACGACCGCGAGACCGGCGCCGAGCTGTGGAACGCGCAGGTGTCTTCCGAGGTGCTCTCGCCGCCGGCGTCGGCCGACGGCATCGTGGTGGTGCGTTGCATCGACGGCCGCGTCTTCGGCCTGGACGACGTCAGCGGCCGCCGCGTCTGGGTTTACGACCACTCCGTGCCCCTGCTGACGCTGCGGGGAACGCCCGACGTGCTGATCCGCGCCGGCATCGCGTTCATCGGTTACGACGACGGCAGCGTCGCCAGCCTGCGCGTGGAAGACGGCACCCTGGTCTGGGAACAGAAGATCGTGTCCCCCGAGGGCCGCACGGAACTCGACCGCCTGGCCGACATCGGCACGCGCATGGTGATCGTCGCCTCCGACCTGATCGTATCCAGCTACAAGAACCGCCTGGTCTCGATGGCCGCCGATTCGGGCCGCTTGCTGTGGTTCAAGGACATCGCCTCCGCCACCGGGGTCGTCGTGGACCGCACCAACCTGGCCGTCAGCGACGCCAATGACGACCTGTGGATGCTGGACCGCCGCAACGGTTCGACGAACTGGAAAGTCGACCGGCTCACCAACCGCGGATTGACCCGCCCGGCGTTCTACGGCAACTACGTGGTGGTAGGCGACATGGAAGGCTACCTGCACTGGCTGGATTCGGACCTCGGCGCCTTCGTGGCGCGCGTGCGGCCCGACAAGGACGGCTTCGCGACGGCGCCGTTCAGCGTCGGCACCACCCTTTACGTGCTGACGAAGAAGGGCGAGCTCATCGCCTACCGCGCCGGCGCGGCCATCTGACGGCGCCGGGGCGATGCTTCCCGTCGTCGCCATCGTCGGTCGGCCGAACGTCGGCAAATCGACCCTGTTCAATGCCCTGACGCGCACCCGGGACGCCCTGGTCGCGGACATGCCGGGCGTGACCCGCGACCGGCAATACGGCGTTTCCCGCGTGGGTTCGCGGCCGTGCCTGCTGGTGGATACCGGCGGGCTGGTCACCAACGCCGAAGGCATCGACTACCTGACCGCCCGCCAGGTCCACCAGGCCATCGACGAGGCGCAGACCGTGATCTTCGTGGTCAGCGCGCGCGACGGCCTGACGGCCGACGACGAGGAAATCGCGGCCCACCTGCGCCGCACCGGCAGCGAGGTCGTGCTGGTCGCCAACAAGGTGGACGGGCTGGACGCCGACCTGATGCTCGCCGATTTCGCGGCCCTGGGCATGGGGGAGCCGCTCGCGGTCGCAGCCTCCCACCGGCGCGGCCTGGACTCGATGATGAAGGCCGTCGTCGAAACTCTGCCGGAGTCGTTCGAACCCGAACAGGAAGAAGACGATCCGGACCTGCTCCGCCTGGCGGTGGTCGGCCGCCCCAACGTGGGTAAATCCACGCTGGTCAACCGCTTGCTGGGTGAGGAAAGGGTGCTGGCATTCGATCAGCCCGGAACGACCCGTGACACCATCCGCGCGAGGCTGGAACGGGACGGGCGCAAGTATGAACTGATCGATACCGCCGGCGTGCGGCGCCGCTCGAAAGTATCCGAGGCGGTCGAGAAGTTCAGCGTCATCAAGGCGCTGCAGGCCATCGAGCGCGCGCACGTGGTCGTGTTGATGCTGGATGCGAGCGAAGGCCTGACGGACCAGGACACGACGCTGCTGGGCCACGTACTGAACCAGGGCAGGGCCCTGGTAATCGCGCTGAACAAGTGGGACGGCCTGGATGCGGACCACCGCAAGCGCGTCAAGTCCGACCTCGACCGCAAGCTGGCCTATGTCGACTGGGCCCAGCGCGTTACGCTCTCGGCCCTGCACGGGTCGGGCATCCAGGAGTTGCTCGACGCGGTGCACCGGGCCTGGGCCAGCGCGCTGATGGACTTCAGTACACCCGAACTGACACGGGTGCTGAAGGCGGCGTTCGAGGACCACCAGCCGCCGATGAAGCAGGGGCGCGTGGCCAAGCTGCGCTACGCCCATTCCGGCGGCAAGTTGCCGCCGCGTATCGTGATCCACGGCAGCCGCACCGAGACCGTTCCGGACAGCTACCGCCGCTACCTCGTTAACCGCATCGTCAAGCACTTCAAGTTGCGCGGCACCCCGGTATTCATCGAGTTCCGCAACAGCGCGAACCCGTACAAGGACCGCAAGAACACCTTGACGCGGCGGCAGCTCGAGAAACGCAAGCGCCTGAAAAAGTTCACCGGTCGAAAATCCAGGAAATGAGCATCGCGCAGTCGCCGCTTCCGCTGGAACGCTCCGTGCAGGAGGCGCGGGCGGATCAGCTGGCCGGCGTCATGTTGGTCGACCTGCGCACGGGCGCTGAACGGCGAGCCGGTATTCCCGCCGGCGCCGTCGTGATGACGGTCCAGGACGTGCAGGCCCGCTATGCGCGGGAACCGGGCTGGCGCGTCAACCTCCTGTGCGGCGGCGGCGCGCGTTCGCTGGTGCTCGCGGCGACGCTCAGGCGCCAGGGATTGGGGCCGGCATTCAGCGTGGCGGGCGGTTTCGAACGCTGGCGGGAAGCCGGTTTGCCGGTCGAGAGCGACGCCGCACGGGGGGCGGACGACCCCGGGGAATCACGCTATGCGCGGCACCTGGTGATGCCGCAAATCGGGGCCGAAGGCCAGGCCAGGCTGCGCGCCGCTCGTGTTCTGCTGGCCGGCCTGGGCGGGCTCAACTCGCCCGCCGCGCTGTACCTGGCGGCCGCCGGGGTTGGCGCCCTCGGGCTGGTCGACGACGACGCGGTGGATCGCAGCAACCTGCAACGCCAGGTGCTGTACGGTGAACGCCAGCTCGGCGAACCCAAGGCGCAGTCCGCGCGGGCCCGCATCCGCGACCTGAACCCGGAGGTCGAAACCGTCGCCATCGCGCAACGGCTGGACGACGGCAACGCGTCAGAGCTGATCGAGGGCTGGGACGTGGTGGTGGACGGCACCGACAACTTCCCGGTGCGCTACGCGCTGAACGAGGCCTGCGTGGCGGCCGGCACGCCGCTGGTCTACGGTGCGGTCATGCGTTTCCAGGGGCAGGTTTCGGTCTTCTGGCCGGCCTACGCCGCCTCAGACGCTCCCTGCCTGCACTGCCTGCTGCCGAGGGAGACGACCGTCGAGTCGCCGCCTTCCTGCGCCGAGGCGGGCGTACTCGGCGTATTACCCGGCGTCATCGGCACCTTGCAGGCCACGGAAACCCTGAAGCTCCTGCTGGGTATCGGCAAACCACTGGTCGGCCAACTGTTGATGGTGGACGCGCTGACGATGGATTTCCGCAAGACCCGGATCCGGCGGAATCCCGGTTGCCGAGTCTGTCAGCGGGGCTGAGCGCAGAAAAACCTCAGAGGCACCAGGCCGAAACGTTGCGCTCGATCTGGTGATGCAGGCCCGAATCGTCCGGCTCGACTTCCGACGACCAGTGCTCCAGCAGTTCCCCGTCCCGCCCGAACAGGTACTTGTAGAAATTTCCCTGCGGCATGATGTCGTTGGAATATTCCTCTCGGAGCGAGATGAACAGGGGGTGCGGATTGCGCCCGATGATCTCGATCCGGCCGGTCACAGGGAAATTCACGCGGTGAACGTCCCAGTAGTGCGCGTCCAGTTCTTCCCCGTCCAGCGGTTCCTTTTCGCCGAAGTCGTTGCAGGGCGTGGCGAGAACGACCAGGCCGGACGGCATGTATTCCTGGTGGAGTTCCTGCAGCTTGTGCAGTTGCGGCGCGTGCTGGCTGGCCGATGCGGTGTTGACGATCAGGATGGGCTGGCCGGTCCAGCGTTGCAGCGAGAGCGTCACGCCGCGCGCGGAGCGAAACATGTACTCGTGAACATGCATGACAATTACCTCCCTGTTTGCCCTAAAATACCCCGGTTTGTCATCCCTACATAGCCACGATACCAATTTTCGGGACCTCGATCATGTCCACACAATCGACCACCGCACGCATTCTCGACGGCAACGAGGTGAGCTCGGCGATCATCGCAGAGGTCCGCAAGGCGATCGATTCCCACGTTCTGGCAGGCGGGCGGCGGCCGGGCCTGGCCGTGGTCCTGGTCGGCAGCGACCCGGCCTCGACGGTGTACGTCAACGCCAAGCGCAGGGACTGCGAGCGAGCCGGCATCCTGGCGCGCGATTTCGACCTCGACGCCGATACCTCCGAAGAAGCGCTGCTCGACCTGGTGGACGACCTCAACGACGATCCCGACATCGACGGCATCCTCGTCCAGCTGCCGCTGCCGCCGCAAATCGACGAGACGGCCGTGACCAACCGGATCCGGGCCGACAAGGACGTCGACGGTTTCCACGCCTTCAACGTCGGTCGGCTGGCCCTGCGCCAGCCCGGCTTGCGGCCCTGCACGCCGCGCGGCGTGATGGCCCTGCTGCACTACTACGGGATCGCCAACAAGTCGATGCACGCGGTGATCGTCGGCGCGTCGAACATCGTCGGTCGGCCGATGGCGCTGGAACTGCTGGTGTACGGTTCGACGGTTACGGTGGCGCACCGTTTTACCCAGGGCCTCGAGCAACACGTGCGCAGCGCGGACCTGCTGATCGCGGCGATCGGCAAGCCGGGCATCATCGATTCCGACTGGATCAGCCCGGGGACCATCGTGGTCGACGTGGGCATCAACCGCCTGCCGGACGGGCGCCTGACGGGCGATATCGATTTTGCAACGGCCGCGAAGCGCGCAGCGTGGATCAGCCCGGTGCCCGGCGGTGTTGGCCCGATGACGCGGTCGATGCTGATGCTGAACACGGCCGAGGCCGCGGGGCTCGAGGTCCCGCTGCCTTACACTCCGCAACCGATCGGCTGAACGGTCGACGCCCCGCGTTCAGCTGGCGGGGCGTTCCACGATGGCGGCGACACCCATGCCGCCGGCCGTGCAGACCGAGATCAGCCCGCGGCCACCGCCCGCGTTTTCAAGCAACTGGGCCAGGTTGGCCACGATCCGTGCGCCCGTCGCCGCGAAGGGGTGCCCGATCGCGACGCTGCCGCCCTTGATGTTCATCTTCTCGCGGTCGATCGACCCCAGGGGCGCGTTGAGGCCGAGGCGGTCGCGGCAGTAGTCTGCGGACTCCCAGGCGGCCAGCGTGGCCAGGACCTGGGCGGCGAAAGCCTCGTGGATCTCGTAGAAGTCGAAGTCCTGCAGGGACAGCCCGGTATGCCGCAGCATTTCGGCCACCGCCACCGTGGGCGCCATCAGCAATCCCTCGTCATTCACGTAGTCCACGGCGGCCGTGCGGCCGGCCGTGATATAGGCCTGGACGGGCAGCCCCCGTTCCCGGGCCCAGTCTTCGGAGGCCAGCAGCACGGCGGCGGCGCCGTCGGTCAGCGGGGTGCTGTTGCCGGCCGTCATGGTCGCTTCGCCTCCGGTCGAGAACACCGTGCGCAGGCTGCCCAGCTTTTCCAGTGAGCTGTCGGCCCGGACGTTGTTGTCCCGGCTGACGCCGCCCCAGGGCGTGACGATCTCGTCGAAGAAACCTTCGTCCCAGGCGCGCGCGGCCTTGTGGTGGCTCTCCATGGCCAACTGGTCCTGGTCGGCGCGGGACACGCCCCATTCACGCGCCATGCGGTCGCAATGCTGTCCCATCGACAGGCCGGTTCTCGGTTCGCCGTTGGCCGGGACGACCGGCTTCAACTCGGACGGCCTGAAGCCCTTGAAGGCGGCGAGGCGTTGCTTGAAGCTGCGCGCCGCGCCTACGCGGGCGATCCGCCGGGAGAACTTGTGGCCGAAAGTCACCGGAAAGTCGGAGGTCGTGTCGGTGCCGGCCGCGATGCCGCACTCGATCTCGCCGGTCGCGATCTTGCCGCCGAGGTAGAGGGCGCCCTGCAGGCTGGTCGCGCAGGCCTGCTGCATGGTGATGCCCGGCGTCAGCGGCGAGAGGGTGGTCGACTGCAGCGCCTCGCGCGCGAGGTTCCAGTCTCTCGAATGGGTGGTCACGGCGCCGGCGGTCAGCTCGTCGATCTTGACCCCGTGCAGGTCGAAGCGGTCCGCGAGGCCTTGCAGGCTGGCCGTGAGCAGGTCCATGTTGCTCTTTTCGAAGTAGACGGAATTGGAGCGGCAGAACGGAATCCTGCTGCCGCCGATAACTGCAATTCTGCGTAGCTTGTCGCTCATGCCTGTGCTCCACGGTTCTCAAGGTAATACAGGGGGCCGCCCCGGAACGGCGCGAAACCGGTGCCGAACACCATGCCGGCGTCGACGGCGTCGGCATCTTCCACGATGCCGTCGGCCAGGCAGGCCTTGCACTCGTCGAAGTAGGGTTGCATCAGTTCCTCGGCCAGGCTCGCGAGGTTGACACCCTCGACGGCGTCTTTGTCTTTCTTGGCCTTGCCTTTCTCCCAGGTATAGAAACCCTCGCCGCTCTTCTTGCCCAGCTTGCCCTGGTCCACGTAGGACTTCAGCAGGGCGGATTCCGCGGCGGCCTCTTCGCCGCCCAGCGTGGCCAGCACATTGAGGCCGACATCGAGCCCGACGGTATCCGCCAGTTCGACCGGCCCCATCGGCATGCCGAATTCCTCGGCCGCCCGGTCGATCGCCTCCTTGGGCACCTTGCGGTCGTTGTGGATGCGGAAAGCATGGAGCATGTACTGGCCCAGGACCCGGTTGACCAGGAATCCGGGGCTGCTCTTGACCTTCAGCGGGAAACGGTTGATGCGGTTGCTGAACGCGGCGCCGCGCTCGATCTCGGCCGGATCGGTGTCTGCTTCGTACACGACCTCGACCAGCGGCATTTTCGCAACCGGGTTGAAGAAGTGCAGGCCGATCAGGCGCTGTGGCTTTTTCAGGACCGCGGCGATGTCGCGCAGCGGGATCGCGGAAGTATTCGTCGCCAGGACGGCGTCGGGCGAAGCCTGCGCTTCGAGCTTTTTGAACAGTTCCTGCTTGGCCTCGAGGTTTTCGAAGATCGCTTCGATGATGACGTCGGCCCGGCGGATGCCGTTGCCCTCGGCGTCGGCGACCAGGCGGCTCTTCGCTCCGGCCACCCGGTCCGGTGTTTTCAGGCGCTTCTTGAACAGCGAGTTCGCGCGGGACAGGGCCGGCTCGATGTACTTCATCTCGCGGTCCTGCAAGGTGACGTCCATGCCCTGCAGGACGCACCAGGCAGCAATGTCGCCCCCCATCACGCCGGCACCGATGACGTGCACGCGGCGGGGGCGGAAGTCCGTCTCCTTGCCCTGGGCCTTGAGGCCCTCCATCAGCCAGAACACGCGGCGCAGGCCACGCGATTGTCCGCCGGTGATCAGGCGGGCGATACGGACGGCTTCCTCGTCCAGCATCCGCCGCCAGTCGTCGCCGTGCTGTTCCCAGGCGTCGATCATCTCGAACGGGGCGGGGTAGTGGGACGGACGGGCGCGCGCGGCGGTCTTCTTGCGCATCTGGCCGGCCAGGAACTTGCGCACCGGGGCCTTGTTGCTGAGCCGGTCGAGCCAGCCCGCGCCGCGGCTCTTGCGACCCTTGAGGACGGCCTTGCGGGCGGCCCAGCGCAGCGAGCCGTGGGCTCCGACGACCTGGTCCACGATGCCCATCGCGCGGGCCTGGCGCGCTCGCAGCATGCGCGCCGACAGCATGAAGGGCAGGGCCTTGAAGCCGCCTACCTGCCGGGTCGTACGGGCGCTGCCACCAAACCCGGGGTAGATGCCGAGCTTGACCTCGGGGTAACCGATGCGCGTGCGGTCGTTGTCCAGCGCGATCCGGTAGTCGAAGCACAACGCCAGTTCCAGGCCGCCGCCGAGACAGAAGCCGTCGATCGTGACCGCGGTCGCGCACGGCAGGTTCTCGACCCGGTCGAACAGCGCGTGGACCTTGCGGATGAACCCTTCGGCCTCTTCCACGCTGCTGACCTGGTCGAATTCACGCACATCCGCGCCGACGATGAACGTGCCGGGCTTGCCCGACTGGAGAACCAAGCCTCGGGGCGGCTGGGCTTCCAGCATTCCGACGATGCTTTCGAGTTCTTCCAGGACGTCCTGCGAGAGGCTGTTGGCCGACTGGCCGGCCCGATCGAGCGTAAGCCAGCAGACGCCGTCCATGTCGGTTTCCAGGCGCCAGTTTCGATACTCGGGTTGGTTCATGCTCGTGCTCCGTACTCCACGGTATGGCAGGGGCCGGACCATGCCGGCCGAATTGGGCCATTATGACAGAATTCGTATGGACGATCCCGGCTCAGGGAAGTTCAAAACCGGCTTCTCGCAGGCCTCGTGCGAGCGCGATCAGCGGCAGTCCCATGATCGCGCTGGGATCGTCCGACCGCATGTATTCGAACAGGGCGGGGCCCGCGGCTTCCGTGCGGATGCTGCCGGCGCAATCCAGCGGCCGGTCGAGGGCGACGTAGCGCTCGATAGTCGCGTTCGACAACGCGCGGAAGCGGACTTCCGTGATGACATTGTCCTCGAAGCGAAACCCGCTCTCGCCGCACAGCAGGGCAAAGGCCGAATGGAAGAGAACGGTGCGGCCGCTGAACCTCTGCAGTTGCGCGCGGGCGGCATCGGCGCTCCCGGGTTTTCCGACCGCGGCGCCTGCGCACTCGGCCACCTGGTCGGAACCGATGACCAGCGCGTCCGGGTAAGCGCCCGATACCGCCTCGGCCTTGGCCAGCGCGAGGCGCGTGGCGAGAGCCCCCGGGGACTCGCCCGGCAGGGCTGTTTCATCGACGTTGGGCGCCGCGGTATCGAACGCCAGCGGGAAGCGCGCGAGCATCTCTTTCCGGTACGGGCTGGTCGAAGCCAGGATAATTTTCAAACAGTGTGACTGTTTCATCGTTTTTGTTGTAAAATAACGGGTTAATGTGTTGATGTCAGGGCGGCGGGCGCCGTACCTCATTGTGTAGCGATGTCCCGTGAATTTCCAGACATTGTAGACCCGTGGAAGGCCGCCGAAGGCCGCCGCAGCTTTCAGGGCACGATGCCGCTGGCGAGAATGCCCCGGCTGGCCGCCTTGCTGGCGCCTGCAGACGCCGAGGGTAACCCGGCACCGGGTGAAGTGGCGTTTCGCATGACGTTCGGTTTCGATCGCCAGGGCCTGCTGACGATCGACGTGCAGGTGCAAGGCGAACTGCCCCTGCTGTGCCAGCGCAGCCTGTCTGTGTTCATGCTGCCGGTCGAGCGCCGCAGCCGGGTCGCGGTGATCGAGTCGGTCGAAGCGCAGGACGAGGTGCCGGAGCCCTACGAGCCGGTCCTGGTCACCGACCGCCGCCTGGCGCTGGTTGAACTGGTCGAGGAAGAACTGCTGCTGGCGGTTCCCCAGGTGCCGGTCGACCCGGCCGCGGCGGATCCCGCTTTGCCGGAGTCGGTGGCGCTGGAGGCATCGGCCGAGACACGACAGGAAAAGACCCACCGGCCCTTCGCCGGGTTGGCTGGAATGATGAAAGACAAGGCCGAATCGTAGTTCGCTTCGTGCCGCATTGACTGATTGATTGAATTTGGAGAAAGAGCCATGGCTGTCCAACAAAACCGCAAAACGCCGTCGAAGCGCGGCATGCGCCGTTCACACGATTCGCTGAAGGCGCCGACGCTTTCCGTCGATTCGACCACCGGTGAAACCCACGTGCGTCACAACGTCACGCCGGACGGGTACTACAAAGGCCGCAAGGTGATCGACACCCCGGTCGTGGAATTCGACGACGACGAATAAGCCCGTTCGCTTGTCTGAATGAGCGAATCTGAAAAGACGATCCTGGCCCTGGACGCCCACGGCGGCGACCGGGGCCTTGACGTTTCTGTGCCGGGCGCGATCGGCGCGCTGGAGCAGGACCCGCGCCTGCGGCTGATCCTGGTCGGCGACCACGAAGCGCTCGAGGGCGCGCTGGACGCCAGCGGCGTCTCCGGCGCGTTGCGCTCGCGGCTGCAGATCGAACACGCCGACAGCGTCTTGCCCATGGACGCCCGCCCGGCCCAGGTCCTGCGCCGGGGGCGCGAGAGCAGTCTGTGGCGCGCTTTCGAACTCGTCGCCGAAGACCGGGCGCAGGCTTGCGTCAGCGGCGGCAGCACGACGGCCATGATGGTTATCGGTGTCAAGGTGATCGGCATGCTGAGCGGCATCCAGCGGCCGGCGCTGATGGCCTGGGTGCCCAACGGAAACGCCTACACGGGTTTGCTCGACCTCGGCGCCAACCTGCAGGTCAGCGCCGGGCAGTTGGTCCAGTTCGCCGTCATGGGCGCCGTGACGGCACAGGTGGCCGAGGGCATCGAGTCACCCCGCGTCGGACTGCTGAACGTCGGACACGAAGACAGCAAGGGCCACAAGGTTGTGCAGGAAGCGCACGAGCGCCTGCGCGCACTTCCCCTGAATTACACGGGCTTCATCGAAGGCAACGACATCTTCGAGGGCACGGTGGATATCGCTGTCTGTGACGGTTTCGCCGGAAACCTGGTCCTGAAGTCGAGCGAAGGCCTGGCCCGGATGCTGATGAGGCAGTTTCGCGAGGCGTTCGCGGAAAACTTCAGCAGCCGCGCCGGCGCCGCGCTGGCCGGTTCCTCCCTGAAACGAATGCTGGCGCGCCTCGACCCCGCCGCGCATAATGGTGCCCCTTTGCTGGGTCTGGGCAAAGTGGCGGTCAAAAGCCACGGCAGTTCGGACCTCACGGGCATGACAAGAGCCATCCTGGAAGCCGGCCGCGAAGCACGCCGGCAGGTTCCGGGCAAAATCGAGGCCCTGGTGCGCGAGTACCAGTTGGAGAGCGAAGCGTGATCTATTCAAGAATTGCCGGCACCGGCAGCGAACTACCCGCGAAGATCGTCACGAACCATGACCTGGAACAGATCATGGACACCAGCGACCAGTGGATTCGCGACCGCACCGGCATCCGCGAGCGCCGTGTCATTTCCGAGGGAGAAACGACCACGACCCTGGCCGAGGGGGCCTGCCGCAAGGCCATCGAGGCCGCCGGCGTCGACCCCGGTGAAATCGATCTTTTCGTGATGGGCACGACGACCCCCGACCTCGTGTTCCCGAGTTCCGCCTGCCTGGTGCAGAAAAAACTGGGCTTGCCGGACTGCGGCGCGATGGACGTCAACGCCGCCTGCTCTGGATTCATGTACGCCCTGAGTATCGCCGACAAGTACATCCGCTGCGGCGACGCCGGAAAGGTGCTGGTCTGCGGCGCGGAGACCCTGACACAGGTCGTCAACTGGGAGCGCCGCGACACCGCCGTGCTGTTCGGCGACGGCGCCGGGGCCGTGGTGCTGGAGGCTTCGGAAGAACCGGGCATCCTGTCGACCCACATCCACGCCAACGGCGACTACGCCGACCTGCTGCGTACCGACACCGGCGTCTCGCAGGGCTTCGGCGACATGTCCCACAACGATTACAAGCCCGAGGTCGAGATGAAGGGCAACGAGGTGTTCAAGGTCGCCGTGCGCACGCTGCACCGGATCGTCGAGGAGACCCTGGGCGCGAACGAACTCGAGAAATCCGACCTCGACTGGCTGATCCCCCACCAGGCCAACCTGCGCATCATCGCGGCCACCGCCCGCATGCTCGACATGAACATGGATCACGTGGTCGTCACCGTGGACCGGCACGGCAACACCTCGGCCGCCTCGGTGCCGCTGGCGCTGGACGAAGCCGTGCGCGACGGCCGCATCCAGCGCGGCGACCTGATGCTGCTGGAGGCCTTCGGCGGCGGCTTCACCTGGGGTTCGGCGCTGGTCCGCTACTGAGGAGCACGCATGAATACGAAAACCGCTTTCCTGTTTCCCGGCCAGGGCTCGCAGTCGGTCGGCATGACTTCCGCGATGGCGGAGGCGTATCCGGTCGTGCGCCAGACCTTCGAGGAGGCGTCCGGCGTGCTGGGCTACGACCTGTGGGACGTCGTGGAGAACGGTCCGGCCGACACACTCGGCCGCACGGAGGTCACGCAGCCCGCGCTGCTGGCAGCCGGCATCGCCACCTGGCGCGCGTGGAAAGCGCTGGAAGGCGCCGACCCGGACTTCGTGGCCGGCCACAGCCTGGGCGAGTACACGGGGCTGGTCGCGGCCGAGGCGCTGGCCTTCCGCGACGCGGTCTCCCTGGTCGCGCAGCGCGGCCGACTGATGCAGCAGGCCACCCCCGCCGGAACCGGCGCGATGGCCGCCATCCTCGGCCTGGAAGACGCCGCGCTGGCCGAGGTCTGCGAGCAGGCCGCACAGGGCCAGGTGGTGTCCTGCGCCAATTTCAATTCGCCGGGCCAG
>Ga0180435_10001937_pt1 | contig 21271 bp, 20 predicted proteins | sample SS_ome_3_FD_132467 | JGI IMG/M metagenome (GOLD analysis project Ga0180435, IMG submission 132467) | Hypersaline lake sediment archaeal communities from the Salton Sea, California, USA - SS_3_S_1 metaG | ecosystem: Environmental > Aquatic > Non-marine Saline and Alkaline > Hypersaline >...
ATGGTGAGCGCTCACAGATCGTTGACAATCTGTTTTCTCCTAGCTTAAGCATTCCAAGTTCGGATTTGAAGTAATCAAAGTTGCCATCAATCGATAGTGTTCCGGAGGTTAAGATCACCGGAAGGGTTTTTGACCATAGTGTTTTAATTATCAATTGTTCAGCCTCAGTTGATGAGGCTCGTAGTACATTCGAATCATCCTTTTGATACCAACATAGCAACTTTTCGTCTCTCACAAGCGCATCAAGTGCGCTGGCGGCATCAGATAGCTCAATCGCTGGCATTACCTTATTTAAGTCATTCAAACTGGCGATTAATAGCTTGGCTATGTATCGATCTTGATTATCGAATCTGAATGCATCTGTTGATTTACCAGATAACTGCGTGTTTAGTCTGTCGATCTGAAAAGAAGTGATGTTGACAAGTCTGGTCTGTGCCGGATCTTTTGATCGTATGCTTTGCACATGCGATTTCAGCTCTTCAAAGTCAAACAAGACATTGTGCATTTGCCGTAGCGCACTTTTAAACTTGTGCGCCTCATCAACAATGATGCCGCGATAGTTTGGCAGCAAGGGTTGAATTCGTTTACTTCGATGTGTGATATCGGCAATCAGATAATTGTGATTGCATATTTGGAATAGATAATGTGGCGATTGCTTGCTTTTTAGTAAGCTAAGATAGGCGCAGGACTTTCTGAACCGGCATAGCGTAGAGCAGTCAGATACACATATCTGGCGTTTATTGTAAGGGGATATATCTTGTATCTTATCTAAGTCGATGGTGTTACCTATGGATGCGCGAAGCTTAGCAATCTCGTTATCATCTTTATTTGACACTTTTACAGTATGCAAAAACTTTCCTAGTCGTTGCATACATAAGTAATTCTTCTTTCCCTTCCGCAAAACAGCGGATATTGGCTTTTCAATAAGTCCTTCACCAAGCAGTATCTGCGATAGTTTCGGTATATATTCAGTTAGTAAAGCTTTCTGTAATTCGATGCTGCTTGTTGATATTACATACGGCATATTCGTCTTCATTGTGAAATGATACGAGTGGGCGTAGGATGTACGAATGCGCATATCATCCGGATAAAAGAAGTTGTTAACAATACATGCGATGAGATAGGCAAATGTTTTACCCGTACCAACTTCACCTTCTGCTAAGGAAACACATCTTCCTTCCAAAGCATTGGCCATATGTTTTGTTAAGTTGATCTGTGCTTGCCTGATATTGAATCCGTGTTTTGGGAAAATGTTTAGATATAGGTGGTCAATGAGTTCGTTTTGATTGTTGAATTGAGGTTTGGATTTTTCTGCTTTATGTACCTCCTTAATGGGAATTCGTATAAGAGTAGATCATAAGCCTTCCGCGGCAAACGGAATCATAGACACAGCCGATGCTCTTATCTTCCAAACAAAGGGCGTTAGTCTCCTGTCCTAGGGCAGGGTGCGTCATGCACAAGTATCCTTAGCTCTCCCCATGGGTTACGGTAACAATTGCGTGCCGGCAATTGGTTTGCAGGTGGGCCTGCGGTCTACTATCCTTGGGGGATATTTTAGCTTATGACAGCCGATATGGTCGGGGTTAACCCCGGCATTTTTCAAGGTGCTATGAGGGGATAAAAAGACCCCCTCATAACTAAGGGAATTTATAGGCCAAATGTCAAGGCATCTTCAGAAATTTCTATCATTTTTTTTAGATTTTCTAAGATGCGAAGCTTTCTCTCATTAACCGCCTGTCTTGTAACCCCTTTTTCCAAGGCATATTGTACTTCTGTTTTACCTTCAAAGAATAACTCAATAATCAAATTGCGATCACTATCACTTAGTTCTTCAAGGGCGATCCTCATTTCTTTCAATCTCTGATGTTTTCTTTTTTCATTTTGTTCTTGCTCATAAACCTGATACTCCCAAGGAACGTGCATATTATCGAGGAATTGAGTGGATAAGTCTCTTCGCCTTGAAACTTTATCGATATATAACTCTTTGTCTTTGAACTTATAGTATTCCCGGTAAACTTCTTTGCTCACCGGTACTTGCTCTCCATCGACATAGAGGTAATACTCACGCTCCTCTTGGGGTAGTGCAGGCTGCATTTTTGTTGCTAATGCCTGCATACGAACAATCTCCTTTCCTTCTTAATATATTTTTCGAGTGGATTTGTATTCGCAGTATATTATACGAACATACGTTTGTCAATGATAAAACACGAATAAATGTTTGCCATCACTATCTTGATGGAAAGCGCTCAATTAAGTGATTATTGACGGTTAAAAATGGGATGATATAATAGGCATTGTGGACAAATGTTAGGATGGAGGGGCGGCAATGAATAAGATATTTTATGAAACGTACTTACCATACCTTGAATCGTTGGATCAGGAATCGATGTGCCATTGGACAAAACCAAAAGATGATGCGCCGAAATGTGTGTACACATCGAAGTTCACGCGGTTTATCAAAGCGCTTACTGAATCATCACTAATGGATCCAAATTATCTAAAAACAATAGAGAGCTACAATCTACATACAAAGAATTACAACAAGTATATCAAAGAGCATTATTATGAATTTGATCTCAAGCTCGCGAAAGCATGGCTCACATTCCTGATCAGAGTAGAGCGTGTTTGTGTTGGGTCTTGGACAACAGCAGTGGAAGAAAAATCGTTCCTTTTAATCCTTACGCATATTCAAGCATTAACGAGGTGATATAATGTGGGTTATTCTTATTGTAGTTTTTTTTATCATATTTCTTCTAGCCGAATTGGCGAAACCTTAAGATGTAAAACAAGAAAGTTTATTTGTCTGCCTCAATAACACGTGCTACGCTTTTCCCGCACGTTTTACATTTGTTACAGAAAACATTATCGATTAGGCGCTTTTGCATATCCTTTGGCATCGTATTCCATATCTGTAGGGCAGCAAAAACCTTGAATTACTTTCTAAAGAATGATAGTGGATGCACATCGTGTAGTTCTTCCGCATGCTGCTCCTTTGGCGCTGTCTTTTCTAGGAACACTGCTCTCACAACTGCGTTCTTACCATACCGCTTGATAATATCATCCTTTGCAAACTCTAAGGCTTCCCGATGCATACGGTGTAGTGAATCGAAGAACGTGATTTGTCTTGCGGCGTTGATGGATGTGAAATCAGTTGAGCGTATACCCAATGAACGTATGGGATGATTCTTGATGTTCCAATTATCATGATAAAGCTCCATCGCGATGGCTGTGATCTCATCAGAGATAAAGGTCGAATCTTTTAGCTTTCGCTGCCTCGTAATATGAGCAAGGCTTTTGTCCCTAAGGTATATCCCGATATTTCCTGCCGTTACACCTTTTGCCCGCATCCGCTGTGCCACCATTTCTGACAGAAGCAGAAAAGAAACATATACATCACGATCATTGAGTAAGTCTCTGGTTGTTGTCATGCTGTTTCCAATACCCTTAAAGCCAAATTGATGATCAACCGCCTTGACGAGCGATCCATCATTGCCATTAGCAAAATCTTTTACCATCAAGCCGTGCTTACCCATGAGTTGCTTTAAGATAGTTGAATCCGCGTTTGCGAGTTCACCAATTGTGGTAATACCAATTCGGTTGAGTTTTTGTCTCGTTGCTCTGCCGACATAGATTAAATCAGAAGCAGGTAGCGGCCATGCAATCTCTTTATAGTTTTCCTTCGAAATCACGGTAACGGCATCCGGTTTTTGGTAATCGCTACCGAGTTTAGCGAAAACCTTGGAAAAGGATACGCCAATGGATATTGTTAAACCGGTTTCTTCTTTAACCGTCTCTTTGATTTCATAAGCAATGCGTTTTGCATAAGCCATATCCTTACCATGCTGTGAGATATCCAACCATGCTTCGTCAATACCAAATGGTTCAATATTGCCGGTGAAACGATAATAAATATCTTTTACAATCTCAGAGTATTTAATGTACAGCTGATAGTCTGGTTTTAGCAGTACGAGATCCGGACACTTTTGCATGGACTGCCATATCGCCTCTGCGGTTTTAACACCGGCGATCTTTGCGGGTATGTTCTTAGCTAGAATAATACCATGTCGGCGTTCGGGGTCACCTGCAACAGCAACTGGCGTATCTTTAAGTTCAGGGTGCGCTAATAAAGAAGCTGATGCGAAGAAGCTATTTAAATCACAATGCAATATTAGTTTGGACATAACCATCACCTTAAAAAGTTGATAAAAGCGAATAGCCAGTGGGGGTATGGATGCTGACTAATCGCCCCTATCAAAAGAATATATGTTCGTGTAAATATAATATATAGCAAACTAATATTCGCGTAAAGCGAACAAAATGTTAAATGAAGTTCAGGTCAGTATTTATTTTAATTTACAGGTGATAATTAGCTGCTCTGGTGCCGGTCCGAGGTAATCAAAAGGATAGCAGGTTACTAAGACTAAAAGTGCCTCATCTGAGGAAGTGAATGTTAAGGGTGCATCCTTATCGATAACGTAAATATCAGCAACCTCATATGCGTATTCTTTGCCTTCATGCTCCATGATAATTTCACTGCCGATATGGACACCCTTAAGCACCTTAAGCGCTGTATCTCGATGACCCATTAACACGCAAGTACCTAGCTCTCCGGGCAAACCCGAAGCAGGCAGATGTCCAATATGCTTTTTGAGTGTGTTTTCAGAAACATCCGGTTTAACCTCATAGGACTTTGTTTTACTAGCCAATTGAAAAGTGATGGAGGCAAACCACAGAGGGGATTCTTCTGGTATAGAAATTACTTTCTCAGATACTGAGAGAGTATTTGGTTCAGTTTTGTCAAATGAGTTTTGAAAGTCTTGGACTAATCTTTTTGGCGGTTCGATTGGTTGAGCGCTGCGATATACTGGCTTTGGTATGAGAAGATTGATGTACGTGATGACAAGGATGATAACAACTATCAACATAGCTAAGATGAGTAAGATGGTTTGTTTTCTTGTCATCGGATTACCTCACATGCGGTCTTGCATAAAGCACCTGATAATCTGCGCCAAACAGCTCCCGATAAACGACCATACCATTTGAGTACGAAGCATCGATTACCATACCATTGTTTGCGTAGATGCCGACATGCGTGATGTCCATAAAGCGGCCGTTTGCCTTAAATGACCAGAACACCAGGTCTCCAGGCAAAAGAGCTGACTTTGCGATAGTTAAGCGATTATCAACACAGTATTCAGCTTGCGATGCTGCGGTAGGTGCAACAAAATGGGAGACACCTGCTTGCAGATAACACCACCGTGAAAGATAAGAACAATCGACATAGTTGCCTTGACCGCGAAGGGCTTGCGAGTATGGGTCACCCAAGCGCGATGCAGCGTGCTTAACAATCTCACTGCCTAGGCTGCCGACAGGCAAATCATTGATCAGGTTTTCTAATTGCTCTGGTGTTAATCCAGCGTAAGTATCAGCACCACAGATTTCTCTCAACATGCCATAGTATTCGGCTCCCATTAATTCATGGAGCAAACGGTTTTGTTTTTCAGTGAAGTTATATAGGGCGGCACCTTGCTGATAAGTTAAGCTATCTACCGTAATCATCATGGTTCGATAGATGCTGGGTGTGGGTTCAGGCGCATCTTCACGCTCAATCTGCTCAACTGCTTTTTCAGTCTCAATAATCTTATAAGATATATGGTTCATATCCCAGAATACAGTTTCCAGAAAATCAATTTTTGCTTCGTCTAGAACTAACACATCTAGGTATGCATCAATATCCGGATTAGCGGTCAGCTTTACTGCAAACACACCGAGGATATCCGGCCAGTTGTTTGGGGTAATTTGGTCACTGTCGTACTCAGATGAAAACTGGATTTCATCGACGTTTTCAGCATCTGAAATGAGTGCATTTAGCTCCTGCTGAAAGTCATGATTTAGTTCAACAACCAACTCTGAGATTGTGGGCGTACTGACATCAGTATCTTCAAAGAAAATTCCCCAAGGAGATGCGGCGAGCATGATGATTAATGTTAGGACTAGAATAATGATAATCACAATCCAACCGCCTGCGCTGATTGCAGCGATAATTGACTTGATTGCGGCGACAGCAGCTTTGGCAGCAGTGATAACAGACTTAACTGTAGCCCTCGTTCTTTTCACAACTTTCTTTGCTGTTCGCTTGCTGATGGCTGATGCCTTCCTTAACGCATTGACTTTCCTTTTTGCCTTAACCTTGGACTTAATGGGTTTAGACGTTAGCGACGTTTTTGATTTGACGAGGGAATTACCCTTGGTATTATTCGGCGATGAATAAGATGTTTTGGTTTTGGGAGAAGTATTTGCTTTATGTTGTCTTGACTTAAGGGAGGTGTTGTTTCGGCGTGATTTCGATACAGTACTCTTGGGTTTTGATAGAATGGCTCTTGATGTATTAATACTTGCTTCTTCAACTTGGTCAACAGCTTCTTTTCTTTCATCGTTTTCTGCTCTTGGCTCTTTCTGCTTATACGGTATGCGGTCCGGCTGCTTTGTCAGACGTTTTAGCATCTTTGGTTTTGTTAGCTTTGGTTTCTGTTTGGGTTCGTTCAATCTATTCTCCTAAGGTGGTTTATTAAGTAAGTTTCGTTATTCGAGATCTCAGATAAAGTCGTTGTCATTAATTTATATAGCTTTGTATTCTTTGGAAAAGGGTTTTCAAACGGAACAATGGCACCACCGAACTTCAGTAACCCTTGCCCTTTGTTGTCGTTATCAGTCACATGGCTTAACTGTGTTTCGCTGATGTTGAGTAGCTTGGCGAGCTCCATTCGATCAGTCGCCGCTTGGTTCATTAAGATGAGAAACTCCGAGTTTGCCAGCATGGTTTTCGCATTGTTGCTTTCCAGCAAGTCACTCACGTTCTGCGTAATCCCTGTACAACATGCACCGTACTTTCTTACACGTTTCCAAAGTTCAAACAGGAAGTTGGATGAATACTCGTTTTGGAACAGCAAATAGATTTCATCGACATAGATAAAGGTATGCCGCCCTTTTTGTCTGTTTTGCGATATACGATTAAAGATATTATCAAGCACCACCAACATACCCACGGTTCTTAGTTGTTTACCTAAATCTTTGATATCATAGACGATGTATTGGCTATGCACATCCACATTGGTCTGTCTTGCAAAGGTATCCAAGGAGCCATCGGTGAATAGCTCAATAGCCAACGCGACATCTTTGGCTTCCGGTTCATGCTGACGCAATAGTTCTTGTCGAAAGTCTTTCAGTGTTGGTGGTTGCACTTTGAAGTTTTTCTTCACATACTCACGGTACACATTCGCTGTACATCGGTCGATCAATGATTTTTCCTTTGCAGATAATTTCCCGTTACCAACCAACTGCTCACATAGCGACAGGATAAACTCGGACTTTAGGATGATTGGGTTATCATCGCCGCCATAGTGCTTGCCCATATCCATCGCATTGATATGATTCTTACTGCCGGCAGAGATTTTTATGACTTCGCCGCCCATAGACTGCACAAGGTTTGCATACTCCGCATCCGGATCAACGATGATGATATCCACATCGTCACGCATGATAAGGGATGAGATTTCTTCCTTGGCTTTAAAGGATTTTCCACTGCCTGACACACCCATGATAAAGCCATTGGCATTGAGCAATTGCCTCCTATCTGCAACAATCATATTCTTGGAGACAAAGTTCATCCCATAGTAAATGCCGCCGTTATCCTGTATTTCCTGTGTCTTAAACGGCATCAAAACGGCTGTGCTCTCGGTGGTGAGTGTCCGCCATTTAAACGGCAGTTTGTGCACACCAAACGGCAGTGCGGTGTGTAGTCCATCAAGTTGCTGGTAGGTGAGCGAAGTCAAGTCGCACATGTGCTTTCGGGATATCGATAAGACGCTCTCCGTATCGCCGTCCAATTCGTCTAAGCTATCGGCTATTAATACCAATGTCACCGTTGCAAAGATCATCCGTTGGTCACGTGAGGTTAAGTCGTTCATAAACTCATGCAATTCCTTTGAGCGTGTTTCCAAGTCATACGGGATGTCCGCAGTAAAGTTTCCGTTTTCGGACTGTTTGCGTGTAAACCGTGCTTTATCCGTCTCGGTACCGAGTATCAGCTTATTGACAATCTTTACCGCCTCATCCGTTTGTATTGGTATCATGTCAATGGACAACATCATGTTCTTTGGCAGGTCGGTCAGCTCAGTTATCATACTGTCCTTGATAAAGGATGCGTACTCGCGCATATACAGCGTTCTGCAATACTTCTCGCCAATTTGAATATAGTCCTTGTTAAAAGTCATACTGCTGGGACAGATAGTGTCTTTGAAGCTGTGTCCTTTTTTGATGGTGCTACTTAGGTCAAAGTTGAAGTGTTGTTCTTGGCCGAGCTTGTAGAAATCATGAAAGATGCGCAATCGTTCCGTTAGATTTAGCGGGACTAGTCTGCTAGACAGCTTTGAGAAATGGGAATGCATCTCGGACGAGATGCGAGAGAATAAAGAGCGTGCATCGGTGATGTTTTTCCTGTTGGTGGATACCGTGATATACTTCTCTTGGATCATATTGTTGGCGTTGATTATGGCCCGGTCGCTAAGCATCCGGTTATACTCATTTCTGTAAAGGTCTAAGCCGTCATCTTTCATATGTAGCAATACACGATTCTCAAAATCCTGTTGATTGAGCCGTCGGTTGTTGATGGTAATCTTGGTGACAGCTTCGGTATCGAGTGAGTTAATCAGCGCACAGTACTTTAAGAACATCTCCATCTGGTCATCCTTAGATGCGACTTGGTAGTTAATATCGGTAAAGCGCATGGTTTTGGTGTATTGATTGCCGACTTTAAAAACGCCATCATCATGCACTTGCTTGATGGGGATGGCTTGTTGAACGCTACGGGGTATAGTTAGTCTTGTTTTTTCAGTTTGATTAAGTGCTTTAAAAGGGTTTGGCATAGATGGATTAATCCTTTCCGTTTATTCTTTTCTTCTTGCCTTAGTTGCTGATATGCTATGAACAGATCGTTATCTGCCTTGAAAACCACTTCATTTGGGATTAGGAATTCTGACCTAAAATAAGCAACGATAAAGTGCTCCAATGGCATTCCGTGGTAGGTGACAAAGCCGAGGCTGGCAATGGGGAAGGCGAAAAGGATACATATCCAGCTAACACCCTCATTGCCTAAAGTATCATTAAATGAGAAGTAAGCAATGACGGCAACAGCGATGGCAACGGCTGAGCACAAGAACTGCCTTAACGATAGGCCAAAGAAGATGGTTTCGTGGTAGTTCCTTACTTCCCGGGGTATCTTGATTTCCATAGCATCACTCCCTTCCTACGGTTCGGTTCATTCTGATTAAGACAATAAAAAAAGCCATTGCGCTAAACTCTAACGCAATGACGATTGACGCGATGATGTATATGTGCATATGCTTCCTCCAATAAAAAAGAGCACCTTTAGATGCCCTTTGTCCTTATTTTCTATCTTCAAAATCCTTATCAATCTCATCCCGCCAACGTGAGTTTTCCATACGGTTGGCCCTAAAATCACTGATCGCTTCACTCATCGCCATATAGTTCACTTCCGTCCCCAAGCTATCAGCGTGGTAATTGACAGCGCGGTCTTTTCGGATGCCATAACTTTGTGCTGTTGCTTCTGCGTCGATATTTGCACCAAGAAAGATAAACTCCCAGTTATACTTATCGGTCTGGTGCTTTATCATCTGGTTTATCTGCTGCAAGCTGTACTCACGGCTGGCGTTCTCCATGCCATCGGTTGTAATGATAAACATCACCTTATCTGCGCGGACAGTTGCACTTGAGTTTCTTTGTACATTTACAGCCTTGTTGATGGTTTTGCCAATAGCGTCAAGTAGAGCTGTTGAGCCTTCTACGTAATAGTCCTTAGCTGTGATGGGTTTAACGCCTTTGATGTTGATGCGGTCGTGTAAGAGCTGATATCTATCATCAAAAAGCACCGTGGTAATCACGGCATCGCCTGTTTCAGCCTTTTGTTTTTTGAGCATAGCATTAAAGCCACCAATGGTGTCGGCCTCTAAGCCGGACATTGAACCTGATTTGTCTAAGATAAATATGATCTCTGTTAAATTGTTTTTCATTATCGTATCCTCCAGTTAATTGATAAACAAAGGATAACAACAATGAGGGGTGATGTGGTCGCTTAACGAGCGACATTATTTATGCGCCCAATAGCGGTTGGTCAAATGCAAAAAGTGTTTCGTTCAACTCAAAGATATTGTAGTTCTTTTCGCTGATGAAGTATTCGATAATCACATCAAACTTGTTGCTGTGCGAGAGCGCGAAGCCGGCGGTTTTTAAAAGATCCTGCGTTTGGTCTAGGTTTAACTCCAGCGCAACGGCAAAGGCTAATGCCGTCGATTTGCTTGGTTTATATGCTTTATTGTTTTTGATTTTTGAAAACAGTTTACGGTCGATGTTGGCTTTTTTATATACGTCAACATCCTTAAGCCCACGTTTATCAATCAGCTTAATCAGTGTAACCGAAAACGTTTCGCCTAAGTTGTTTAGCACATCATCTAAGCTATAGTCAGCACTAGGCATAGCAAGGCTGTCAAAGCTAGCCTCTTCAAGTTCTAATGAATGTTCTATTCGGGCACTATATAACCGACTGCGCTCATCAAGCTCAAAGTTATCATCGATATAGTTGTCATCGATAAACTTTTCTACCGCTGAAAACAACTTTTGACTAATGGCAAAAGATTGTTTATCAAAAACCACCAGATAAACATCAATATCATGGTCAACTAAGAACGCACTGATAGCGGATGTAGCGACATGCAGTGCCTGGTCTCTAGGGTAGCCGAAAACACCTGTTGAGATAAGTGGGAATGCGATGGATTGCATGCCGTATTCTTTAGCGATACGTAAGGAAGTCGTGTAACAGCTTTGTAAGAGCTCCTGCTCATGGTTAGTGCCGCCTTGCCATACAGGGCCAACAGTATGGATAATATGCTTTGCCGGCAAGTCATAACCTTTGGTTAATACTGAATCTCCAGTTTTGCAGGGACCAATTGCGTTACATTCTTTTTGCAATGAATCAGCACCTGCAGCAGAGAATATTGCGCCGCAAACACCGCCGCCTTGCTGTAGCTGGTTATTTGCCGCATTTACAATGGCGTCCACATCCATCTTCGTAATATCATTTCTAACGATCGTTAAAGGCATAACTATTTCCTCAAAAAGATTATATTAGGTTCATCCAGTTTCGTCTTCCGTACAGCACCCTGATAATATCAACAGTTGCTTTGTCTTCATATATAGTGTAAAAGACGATGTAGTTATCAACGTAGATTTTACGTATACTCAACTTAGCTATATCTGTGTCTGCGACAAGATGATGTCGGAAAGGAAAGGATCCTAGGCTAATGACAGCTTGCTTTAGCTTCTCTAGTAGAGCATTTGCTGCACTAGGATTCTTCAAATCCTCCTGAATGTACCGGATGGCATCTTTGATATCTTTGCTTGCTGTGGGGGTTATGAGCACCTTATACTTATCCATCTAGTCTTCAAGTGATGCAAAGACTTCTTCAGCGGGTATAGATTTTCCGGCTTTGGATTCTTTTATCCCAACACCTAGCAGTTCAATAAGTTCCTGCTTTCCGGTTAGCTTTTCAAACACTTCGATGCTCATAACAGCTAAATCACCTTTACCGTTCTTTGTGATATATACGGGCTCATTATTCTTATGACAGAAATCAGAGATTTCGCTGTACTTGTTTCTTAAATCCGAACTTGGTCGTATATTCGCCATCAGATTGCCTCCTCATCGATATATGCAAATTATATCAAAATATTGATATATAGACAAGGGGCTACAAGCCTAACATCTCTTTTGCAATTCTATCACTGAGCTTAACAGCGCCAACTAAAACCAACAAATTGAAGACGAGTTCGCCCATGTATGACCATACAATCTTAGTGGCCGATGCACTCATATCCACATTGGGCGGCGCGGATGCAAACGAAGAAAAGATGATGCATGCAATGACGATGACAGCACCCTCTAAGCAAACCCCTGCATAGGACTTAAGAAAAGCAACGCCGACTTGTGATGTGCCTTCACCCGCAAAGGTGGATAGTGGAATGGGCGCGAGTGCAGTATACATATATAGCTTAAAAAATCTTGCATAGACGGTCATAATCATGATAAATGACAGGATAAGAATGAACAGAGAGCCAATCAATGATAGCGCCCATACGGGGATGCTTTCAAAGAATCCAAGGCTGTTTATAGTTGTGGTCATTTCGGTAGGTAAGGTAACTTGTGTCGCTGCGGTTAAATGTCCTGCTGCAGATGCGATAATGCCTTGTGAGATATCGAACACACCAAGCATGATGTCCATGCCCCATGTGACCACGGCTTTTGCAATGGCAAAGCGGATAAACAGCCTTAGTGCAACTTCGGGTCGCTTGATTTCGTGAAAGTTAGTCGTGGACTTAACCACGCCAACAACAAAGAACAGCACGAGAAGCGCAAATCCAATCGCTTTCATCGTGCTGTTAATATTGACGATGATGTTCCATACACCACCGCCTTTAAAGGTCTGAGGAGATTCGGTTAGCAGCAACCAAATTTCCATGAGTTTTTCGTTCCAAGTCTCAAGGGCGTTTTCTAAGTTGTCAATAATGCCCAAGAACACTCACCTCCAATACAATAAAAAAGACCACCCATTAGGATGGTCTAATTAGTTAATACTTATAGGGCATCAACGAAATCGCCGCTGTTGTATTTTTCAAGTGCAGCCTCTTCATCTAAAACAGATGAATCATAGAAGATGGATAATATGCCTTCATCATCAACTTCGGTCTGAGTAATAAACTCACCTTCGACTTCACCCATGAGCTCCTCAACTTTGTAATAAGTTCGCTCACTTGAACCGTTATCTTCGTCGAACAGAAACACACCACCATTTTGAAAGAAAGCCAGTATTGAATTACTCATTTTGAATCCTCCTAGAATTGATGAAAAGAGTATACGATTATTTTGACAAAGGTGCAATATATATTTAACTACCTGTGATTAGGTTTAAGATCTCTTTAGCAAACATTATGATAACGCCGCCAAAGAAAGTCAAAAACCCATTGGCCCGCTGGCTGGGATCATGGCTCTTAAGCGACAGTCCAATCTGTACAATACCAAAGGCCAAGATAATCACGCCAATCGCTCTAATCATCGAAAAGATGAAGTTGGATAAGTTGTTGACCACCTGCAATGGGTCATCCGCATAAACAGTGACGGCTGCAAATAAAAAGACCATCACGATAATGGTCAAGATCAGTATTCTCTTTGTGTTGTTTTTCATAGATCCTCCTTTAGGATTCTTCAATGACGATATAGTTTTCTGCGTTTTCGATATCGATGGATGAAATAAAATCGCTGGTTCTGTCGGCGTGATGGGTATAGGCAGTACCATGTCCATCGGTTGTTTTGGCAATATTTCTGTGTTTTAACAAGTTAAACTTTTTATCACAGATCGGTTTCTCGCCACGGATAAAGAGTAGAGCTTGCTCGTTATCAAGAAGCCGTACTTCATCTGGGGTTAGTAGCTCGCGTCCTGTAATTTGCTTGTTGGTAGAATACGACCCGCTTCGTCCTCTAGTGTGTCCATAGGTCCTTGTATCAATCGTTGATTTCCCTAAGAGCTTTGAAATGTAGTAGGGTAAGGAAATCTGTGCATGCAGTTCTAAGACATGCAATTCCAGTTTCCTCCCCTCCGAACCGTACGTACACCTCTCAATGTATACGGCTCTCCGTCATAACTATAAGCATTCATTATTTACACTTTTTGAATAACACTCGTTACATAGAGCTAGTGATTTCCTGTGAATTTCAAGCATCTTCTTTTCATACACATTCTTACCTGTTAAGTCTTTTAGAGATTTAACATGCCGCATATGAATGTCATCAGTTTTACACCCACAATTTTCACATATCCCTATCTTTAGCCTATTTGCAAGGCTGTTTTTGGCATTACTGTATCGTTTGCGATACTCTGGAAGAGCATCAACAAAGTCAGGTGCTGCTTTAAGGTTCTGCCTAAATCCGTCATGATAGAACTCGCAGCGCTTCAAACCGCTTTTTGTTTGGTAATTCACGCCAAAATGTCCGTTATGCATGTATCTAGGTTTCAACTTATTTACACTACACCTGTATTTCATACCAAATGTTTTTAGCATACTGTATTCCATAACATGATGGAATTTGTTTAATGCAGAAACATTAATGGCAAGTCTGTAGTATTGATACAATCCACTAATCTCCGAATTGAATTTTCGTACTATGTCTACATCTTCCCGGTTAACCAAACTCCGTCTTGGCATAACTCTCCATTGCTCTTTTCCGTTTTGATCATGAGTAATGGTAAAAGCTGCATAGTCCATTAGTTTAGTCTGCCATTTTTCACTCGGCATCCGTAGTTTTACTGTTCCATACCATGCTCTTCTCAAAGTACCAACTTTGCTCCTAGACAAGTCCTTACTTCTCTGAATGCAAATATCGTATCCTAGGTACCGTACGTATTTGCTAGAGTGAGTAATTTTGGTCTTTTCTAGCGATAGTGTAAGTTTAAGTTCATTTTCCAAGAACAGTGCAATGTCACCTTTCAGCTTTTCAGCATCTTGTTTTGAACCAATTACTCCTACTAAGAAATCATCTGCATATCGGTTATATTGGATACTTCTGAAATTTTCATCAAAGGGATCATGTCCGTTTGTTTGGGTCATTACTCTTCGACATTCCTTCATTATGAGTAGGGCTTGTTTGGATTCTTCAATTCTGCCCATTTCTCTTAACTCTTTGTACCGACATTTCCAATACCAGTGCTTTCTGTGGATTTTCTTGTATTCAGCACTAGGCTCGCGGTAACTGCTTTTTCTATCAAACTTTAATTTATAGTTTTCAATAAAGCTGTCCAATTCGCTCATATATATGTTCGCAAGAATAGGACTCATTCCGCTTCCTTGGGGAGCACCACTGTGTGTGGTGTTATATGTCCATTGCTCCATGTATCCAGCTCTTAAGAATTTCCACATCAATGCTATGAAATTCTCATCCTTAATGCGTTTTCTGAGTAATTTTATAAGTACATGGTGGTCAAAACTATCAAAGCATGCTTTAATATCTCCCTCAACTAACCATTTAGCTCCGGTAAACGTAGTCTTAATGGATAGTAGTGCAGTGTGACAGCTGCGTTTTGGTCTGAAACCATGTGACCAGTTTGAGAAATTTGGTTCAAATATGGCTTCAAGTATCATCCTTATGACTTCCTGTACCAGCCTATCATCTGTAGAAGGTATCCCTAGCGGACGCATTTTGCCATTTTTCTTGGCTATATATGCTCTACGAGCTGGGTTAGGCTGATAGCTTCGATTTTTGAGCGACAGAATAATGTTATTTATCCTTGCCATACTCATGTTATCGAGTGTTTTCCCGTCTACTCCAGCAGTCATACTTCCTTGAGAAGATGCTATGTTTTTGTAAGCTAGTAAGTAGAATTCGGGGTTGTACAAATTCCGAAATAATCGTTCAAATCTGTACTCTTTGTTCTGTGCCTTGTTCTGAATGCTTTTCAATACATTGATTGGTTCTCTCATGTGCCTCACGCACCGTCCTTTCAAAATTGTATTGAGAGTTAGACTATTCCCCTTCGCCATGTAAGCGGCTTTCCCGCCCTCGGACTACTATGGGAATTCCGTTACCATTACGGATATTCAGAAGACATTTCTCATTGCCTTCATAGCTCAAATGATTAGCGTTCCGCTTTAGGTAATCCACGTTTAGTTACGATTAAAATAAGCATGTTATGTTTTCGGATGCGACTTTTGCCATTTTCCGTTTTCCCACGGCTGGGTTTATCTTGAGATATTTCACAGAAGTACCACGAATAAATACTTCCGCCAAGATAACAGCGAGTTTAGCTCCATACGCTGTAGGCACGCACAATGCCCCACCTCTGACTATCGTTAAAGCAGTTTAGCTTTCATCCTTGTACATAACTTTTCATCCTTTTGTGCCTGTATATATTTTAGAGCTAAATACATACTCACTCTCCGACATGCTATACTCCCTGTCAGGTTTCCCATTCCAGATAAGTCGGGGGATGATAGGTTGCAAATTAAATTGCTTAATATCCTTTCCTACTACTTGCTTAAGGTAGTATTTTAATCGCACCGCGAGTAGTAGATGAACTACTCTTACGTGCGCACTTCGTGTGTGGATTGCTCGTTGCCGCCAAGATAAAGTAGCGAATCGCAGTTGCCGGTTATCGTTTCCCATGCACTGTGTGTGGATTTAAAGAGACCTTTAAGCTGAGCAAGGTTTTGGACGATAATGCTTGCTGAGATACTTCGGCTGCGCATGGTGGATAAGCATTTATCAAAGGATTCCGGTAGGGCAACGTTGGCAAACTCGTCCATGATAAAGTGCACCGGAACAGGTAAACGACCATTGTGCATATGGTCCGCCTGATAATAAAGCTCAGTAAAGATTTGAGTGTAGAGCATACCAACGAGGTAATTGAAGCTTGTATCATTATCGGGGATGACGGCAAATATGGCCGTCTTTCTTTCACCTAAGCTTTTGATATCCATCTCATCATAAGAAGTGATTTGTCTAATTTGTGTCAGGTTGAAAGCGGCTAGTCTAACAGCCAATGATATCAAGATGCTTTTCGCAGTCTTTCCGGCAGCTTGCTTATACACCTTATATTGTTTAACTGCGAGGTGTTCTGGATTCCCACGCTCTAAGAACTTAAACAATAAATCGAGTGCAGACTCATATTTCTCATCCTCTTCACTGGCTTTGGCAAAGCTTAGCATGGTCATGACCATGCCAAAGTTTTGCTCATGCTTTGGTGCTTCGTAAATGAGGTAGTACATTAGTGCTTGCAACAGCGCGGTTTCGGCTTTTTCCCAAAAGGGGTCATGATGGCTAGCAGTATTGGGCGTAGTATTTGCGATAAGATTGCTGATGAGCTTAATGACATCCTTGTCATCGCGAATATACCTAAATGGGTTATATCCATCAGAGCGGGTAAAATCGGTGAGGTTAAAAACCTTGATATCATAGCCTTTTTCTTCTAATAAATGACCGGTTGAGCGCAAAAGTTCTGACTTTGGGTCGGTTACTACAAAAGAAGTATTGCATTGCATCAAGTTTGGTTTAGCGTAAAACCGCGTTTTACCAGAACCCGAACCGCCAATAACAAGCACATTGAGATTGCGCTGGTGCTGGTAACTATCAAGACCAAGCGGGCACTTATCGGTTAGCAGAATATCGGATAGCTTATCTTGGCCATACTTTTTTTGAATAATCTTTGGTGTTCCCCAAGAGGCAGAACCGTGCTCTTCGCCTATACGCCGCTTGCCTTCGCTGGTATAATATGCGGCAATGGCAACAACATAAAACAGTGAGAACAACAGGATAAACCTTAAAGTGTAATCAGAATATGATACTTCAAACGGCTTGCTAATGGATTCGGAAAGCGTTGGAATCAGCTGAAAGATTGACTGGTCTGGTTGATAGTGAGTGGAAAGCACGATGGCAACCCACAATACAGGGAGATAGAGAAACGCAAGGATCAAAATGGCGTAGCGGTTATTTCTTTGCATGCTAGCGACCCTTAGCTCTCGTTCTTTGCTTTGGCTTGCGTTGCTTCAGTTGGTCTTGGAACTGCTGAAGTTTTTCTTTGACAGATGGCTTATCCTGAATAGTTTTGAAGCTCGCTTTGGAAGATCTTAAGCGACTGTTTAACGGATCGTTTTTTTTTTCGTTTTCCGTATCGCCTTTAACTGTATCCAAACCAAGGCCATCAACGACTGTATTAAACCTAGGGATATCCTCTTGCCGCAAGATGATGTCGCAGATCTCATTATCTGACCGCACATCCTTAATAGCAGAAAAAAGGATGCCGTATTGCTTTGCTTTTATTTTAAACTTAGACAAGTCATCGATTCTCATCTGATACGTGCGCAGCTCCTTGCCTTCTTTCAAGAGTTTTAGCATGGTTGTTTCGCCGCGCCGCACTTTAACATTTTCATTTTTCGTTGCCATAATCAAGAGCTGCGCTAGATTCTTGGTAGCAGAACCGGTAAGCCTTAAGGCGATATCCATACCGTTAAACATAATACGTACAATTTGCTCGGCGGAGTCGCCGCCGTTAATGTTGGACATAGTATTCTTTTCCTTTCTCTGGTTTCTCAATCTGTGTTTTTTCAATCTTTTCTTCGATGTGTTGAGATGCAGCTAGTATCTTTTCACACTTTTTAACATCGGATCGTGCTACGCTTAGTAACTTTTTTGTGCTGTCAATTTGGCTGATTAAGTCAATATGTTCATCCAATAAATGATTGATACTCGATTCATTCGTAAAGCCATTTTTAGCTAGTCGATCTTTCGCTCTTAAATACCGGTCACTTTCTTCAGCCATCATCGTATAGCCATCTTGATACAGCTCAAACGCCTTTGCAAAGCTTATATAGTCTTTTAACGCGATATAGGTTTTCTGATTTGCAGTCTTCGTTTGGTTTATCTTATTGAGCTTAACTGTTAGCGGCGTGATTGTTTCTTTACGCGACTGAATGAAGCTTTCTACATCAGATTTGGTTTCAAAGTCATGATCGATCATAAACTTAAACTGTGCTTTATACTGCTCAAACTTTAGCAGTTCCTCTTTAAGGTAAGCACTCATTTTTGGGGGTGCTTGATGTTTTTTGACTTTACCGAGCATAAACATATACCGCCAATAAATACGCAGAGCAGTTGGCAATGGCAGCTTCACATAGGTTCTTTTTTGCCGCAGCGTAAATATGGGGAGTATTTGGGGGACAGTTAAGGTCTGGTCTTCGATTCGTCTTTTGACTTCTTGCCTACTGTATCCCTTGCCCAGCTTATATCCCCGCGAAAAGCGCTCTTTGCCAAGTGGCTTAAAGCCTAAGTATTTGCCTTCCTTAATCGCATAGCCTTGGTGTTCCATTAGCACTAAAAAAGCACCGTATGATGGCGCTTTGCTGATTGCATGGTCGATATCGCTTTTGATGATGCTATTCCAAGATGCTTTTCCTTTGTAGAGTGATAACCACTCGTTATAGGTCAAAGAACGATTTTCGATATCAGGTGAGATAACGGATAAGCCGTATTTTTCACATAGCGCATCAGATGTCCCCCGGATGGTGTTGAAGTAGTCATTGAAGTTGCCCCTTAGCTTACATCCATCCTTGCATGAAACAGAATTAAAAATGATGTGATTATGCAGATGATTACGGTCTAAATGAGTGGCGATAACGATTTCATACCGATCACCAAAACAGGCGTTGGCAAATTCATATCCTATCTGGTGCGCAAGCTTTGCATCGACCTCACCCGGTTTAAAGCTTTGGATAATATGATACCCTTGAACGCCATCTGTTTTGCTATACTTCTTCTTTGTGGCAATCATATCCTGTATGGCGGTGCGCTTTAGACAATTAATGCTACTTTCATAGGCAATATGCACAGCATTCGTTTTTTCTTGATTAAATGCATAGAAAACGGCGTTTTTTAAGTCGGTTTTGTCTTTATTGAGAGCATAATTAACGCATCGGTTCAAGTTGTTTCTTATAGCTATGATTTTTGTATATGCCATTACTCTAAGTCCTTAACGGCTTGCCAAAGCTTTTCGATTCCGATGCTTAAGGTATCAAGCTCTCTTTTAGTTAGGATACCTTTCTCATACATAGCGATGTAGATATCGTCCACTTTGTTAAGTAGCTCACAGACGCGATTAAGCAACTGCGTATAAACAACGCTCGGACGTGGTTTAATTCGAACATCATTGATTAGCTTACGTATAAAAGCCTCTTTTGATAAATTTGCTACTTTTCGTTTCTTCTCAAATGTGCTAAATACTGCAGCAGGCATTCTGACGGTCACTTTCTTAGTCTGTTTTTCCAAAACGTCTCCTTTCTTAATATAGGGTCCAAGGGGCGAAGCCCTTTGAAGATGGGCATTTGCTGGCAAAATGCCATGCTTGCTGGTCTGGTCTACGCCATAAAGAGAGACAGAAGGGGCTTTGGTGTAAATAACATATTTTGACCAGAGGGTTTCTTCAGTCAATTACTAAAATCAAGATTGCTTGATGTTCATATTTCTAGCAGGAGTCACTCTGGCTCCCAGTTTAGGTGCCAGAGTGGCTCCTGCTGAAAAAGACGCATTTTTACATGCTGAGTTTTTGTAATTTGACGCGAAACTGCTCTTGAGTTTATTTGCTCCGTAGTGTATGATGAGATAGTTGTAATTGAGAAATATATAGAATTTTTTTTTATTCTCTGGAAACTTAACGGAGCTGAGAAACAGCTCAATACTGACGTAGCTGGTAAGTTGTGAATAGTATACCCCTGCGAGACAAGCATCATATTATGAAAATTAGCACCCGCTTTATGTGTATCATCAGAACAGAAATTAGCCTCGTTTGGGTGAATATGAAATATTTATAGCAATCATAGAATCAAGATATAAAGTCTTTTGAACATACAAATCTACTGGAAATATAATTGTACTATGATATGTAGATATGAAGCTTATAGACTGCAGTGGAAAATGCTGTCACATTTATATTTATTTTTAATTGATAATCGGAGACGGGGCCTATGGAGATAGTTAAAAAATCTAAAAGTTTAACTGGTTTTAAAGACGTATTGGAAATACTGAATTTGATTTCTGTGACTATATTTATTTTTTGGTTAGTATCCCCGTTTGTCATAGCCTCAGAAATCTCTTCTTTTTTTATAGTGGGTGTATGCGTTGTCTGGTGGATGACATCTGTAATATTATCTCGGACTTTTTTTTTCGGTCTCCGATGGTTTAACATCGCAGTCATCATTTCAATATTATATATTGCCGCAATCAGTTTAATTTTTGGCGGTTACACAAGATTTCTTTCGTACGTGAATTTTATCTATTTCTTGTTCGCAGTTCTGGTGGGCCTATATTATAGTCAAGCTCGCTCCACTTATCATAAACAAGTGTTATTTGGCTTTCTTATCCTGATTATCATTCATTCAATGATCACATTTGTGTATAATATCCTATTGCCGGGAATATCTCGTCCGACGTTTATTCAAGAAATGGCGAGAAAGGGTATTGAAGTGTCGCCATCCTATTATCCTTCGAGAGGCGTAGGCGGATACAATTTCTGTTATACAATAGCTGTATGTATTCCAATTGTTTTTTATATGTTTAAAGCACGTCTTAAGGATTTTCAGTATTTTGCAAAAGGAAGTTATA
>Ga0180435_10001941_pt1 | contig 21256 bp, 8 predicted proteins | sample SS_ome_3_FD_132467 | JGI IMG/M metagenome (GOLD analysis project Ga0180435, IMG submission 132467) | Hypersaline lake sediment archaeal communities from the Salton Sea, California, USA - SS_3_S_1 metaG | ecosystem: Environmental > Aquatic > Non-marine Saline and Alkaline > Hypersaline > Sediment...
ATTCCCGACTTTGGCATCTGTATTGTTTTGGGTAGGACAATTGGAACAGCCGCCGTCGTTTGTCCCTATCTGATCTTCGTATGGTGGTGTTGCTGTGGCCTCCTCAAGTTCCCAATAGGCAGATGGGTCAATGATATAATCCGCTTGGGCCAAACCTAGTGTTGAAAATAGGAAACCCATTGTTATCATATACAACAACAATTTTCTAATTTTTAAACCTTCTGGCATGTACATAACTTACCTCCTTGTCAATGCTTTGATTTTATGCAGTCCAAGACAGAACATCACGAGCTTACCGGTGGATGAGTGATTCCATCCAGACGTATTATTACCATATCGCCATGAATGTCCTAAAAAAGCAATTATTTGCCTGATGAAGAACCTATAATATACCTTAAAGCAATGTGTTTAAAAAGCAACCGCTACTGCTGTCTCCAGACTTATTCGTACTATCCTCAATAATCGAAACTTTCAAAATGAATTGCTCACTTTCAGCTATATCGTCTTTAACCGTAACAGGAATTTGAAGTTCACCAATAAATGTTGAATTCGGGAGTACTCTTGAATCGATTAACTGGTAGTTTTGGCCACTGTAGATCACTAATTCATGATCGTCAGGAAAGTTATTGTCCGGGTCTGTTACTAGCAAACTGCCTATCGAAATGGTAAAGGATACCCCCTTTCTAAAGCTCAGCTGATCTTGCCCGGTTATCACCGGGATAATGTTGTCGGTGGTGACTGATATCGTAAACGTCTGATGGTCAATTCCTCCCTTTCCGTCATCCACTGTCAGTGTAATCTCTCCTGAACTAACCACGCTTTCGGGTATCCATGAAACTTCACCGGTTGCGGAGTTAATTGACATACCTTCTGGTTCATCGGTAAGCGACCAAATCAGCAAATCTTTAGGTTCATCACGATCCCTTACAACTGGTGCATAAACATACTCAATATTTTCGGTTGCGGTCACTATGGGCGTCGATTCGATCTTGGGGATGTCATTAACAGACACGATGAACGATTGCAGATCTATTCCGACCCAGTTTGTTGCTTCGACCTCGACCGAGTAGTCAGAATAACTATCCGGCCCCGGCGTCCAAGTAATCAGGCCGGATACGCTATCAATCGTCATTCCCGGAGGGCTTTCAGCCAGTGAAAAAGTTGGTCCAGGCAAACCATTTGCATTAACATCATAATTATATGGAGACAAAACATTGACGGTCTTAACCGGATCAGTCGATATTAACGGTAAGAAAGATTGAGGCAAAAAGGTATCCAACGTTTGATACCAGACATTGGCCATCTTGCTATATCCCGAATCAATGATATTTGGATTAACAGCACTGTTGGGGTGAAACTCATCATACATATCACCATCATCGTACCATTCATCTTCAAAATTATATGTTTTATCAATAGTGTATCTAATTCCCGCCCCATCCTGCATGTCAACAATAATTATTTTATCACCATTGGTGATTCTATTGTTTGCCATTAACTCAACTTTATTGTTGAATAAATTTGTATCTCCATCATCTCCTACGCGCTCAATAATTCGCGCCAATACGACAGTAATCTTATCATTATACTCATCAATTTCATTTAAAATATCAATCACGCCGCTTATATCATCAAACACCAAATCATTCGTTCCTATGTGAAGTAAAACAACATCAGTTGTCGGATATGAGGCCAAATATGGCCCAGGTGTAACGGCTGCCGAATCCGGACCTATACCAGTATCTAAAAGTTCCGCTAATGCATTATCAGTGATACCTGGAAAGCCTGCATTGTCTGGATCATCAAAAATCGCGTCCCCTCCCGTTTCACTCCCTACAAAATCAACCCAGTAGTTTGCATTATTCAACCAAGTCCACAATGGCCAACGGTATCCCGTTCTTTCGCTAACGGGACGACCCGTCTCGGGATCAGAGTCACCGATTCGATTATCAAAAGTTATGGAGTCACCTAACGGCATTATGCTGACAGGGCTGTCATATGTCCCGCAATATTCCCTGGCCAAATAATAGTGCATTTTTACTTCATTTTCCGTAATAGCACGGTTGTAAATGGCAATTTCATCCAGGGATCCGTTAAAGGCATGGATCGGAGTCCCATTCTCTACTAAACGCCCGATTGAAATACCTTCCGTTGAACCAAATCCGGCAGAGTAGGTTTGTGATATTTCCTGAAAAGCCTCTGGTTGTCCATCGACATACAGGTAGAGATTCTGGCTTGTGAAATCTTTAACAACAGCGATATGGTGCCAAACACCAGTATCCACTTGTTTTGTTCCTGAAATACTGACACTTTCAGCGTTTTCTGTTGAAGACAAATAAAATCCGGCCACACCACTACTCAACACACCAAGCCACCATTGCATACTATTTGTTGAACTATCCCGGCTTATCAGGATTTCATTTGTATTAATTGCCGGTGATCTTTTCATCCAAAGTTCGATACTGAAACTGTCTTCCTTTTCCCAGTTAAAAATCGGATTTACTGGGATGTCAAGACCGTCGTCACCGTCGAACGCTTGCCCGTAGCCCACAACAGCCACATCAACCCTTTCAGGACAATTAGAGGGAAGCGTACAGGTACCCTGATTAGACCCGAAATAATCCACATAGGGTGGCATGTTTGTCGCCTCTTCCAGATGCCAGTAAACAGCCAAGTCTACTGGACACTTGGCCAATGATTGGTTGGTAAGAACAAAAGAATAAAATAAGGCGTTCACGATAAGAATATATCGAATGCGCAAGCAATTCAATTTACTATATACCATATTAACTCCACAATATAACAATTTAGCTGGAGACACACATGGCTATAAAAAAATTTAACAGTTAATTAATTTTTTTTATGGCCATCTTGTTCGGGAGAAAATAGCTCCGCCCCCTCGGTTACAATTCCACTTGGCGCAGAATTACTCCAGAGTTAATTAAAGTTTCTAGGTTCTGGGCGACAATCTTTGAGCTATCTGCAACAATATTTGGTATGCTCAAATCATTCCGAACACAATATACAATAGCTTCAGCTATTTTTCCAGGTTTTTTACATGCAAACCAAGATATCAAATTCTCATTTTCCGAATGACCACAACAACAATCAATGGTGCATATTCGAATCTGCAGTTCAAATTTAAAGCAAATAACATGCCATGCCTTAAGACATGTTCACATCTGCTCGAAACAAACCGTACATAAGTTTCTATAATAATTAAACATGGCCAAATTGCCATTTGGCAACCAAAACATGCTGAATAGGCGCAGGGGAATTGATATCGTATATTAGGACAATTTTTATGAAAGAAAACCATGGAACTGTATGGAAAATATTTCTCTTTTATTGTGAAAATATATTCCACATGTCACTTCAGATCGCGTATTGTGGCAAAAAAATATAAATTTTAAGCCTGACCAAAAGAAATTGATCTATTTTCTGGTGAAGCTTTTAGGACGGGAAAGCACTAGCCTAGCGAATAACAAACGTTTTCACAAGAATTGTGATCACATTGGGATTATTATTCACTGGAAAACCGATTGATTGTGTGCAAAAATAGCGTGTGGTAAATGTATTGCCACTTAATTGAACTAAAAGTACCATAAATTGCGTAGCTAAACAGGCTGCCTACAATTTTTTAATTCTAACTCAACCGGCATGAAAAATGCATGTTCTATGTCTTGCCATAAGGCCAGAACAATACCGCACCTTAATCTATAAGGTTATTAATGTTTCACCAGGATCATGACGCAATCAATTTGGCATAATGGGTATTTTTCAATAACCGATCTCTCTAAAGATCTTTCCATTGATAAAGATCTTATCCGGCACTATGAGAGCAAAGGCCTTGTTGCAGCAAAATCAACTGGCCTGAATCAACGTGTGTATAGTCAGGGAGACAGGGCTCGCTTAAAATTTATCACCCGGGCCAGGCATGCGGACTACTCTCTGAAAGAGATCGAGTCGTTGATTGGAAGGATACCCCCACATGGCAAAGAATCGGATGACGTTGAGGAAAGCCTCCTTTTTGCTGAAAATAAGTTCAACGCCCTACGAGAGCAAACAAAAGTGTTGGATGCGCTGGAGCAGATAAACATTGCCTGCGATCTTGAACTGCTTAGTGGCTTTTTGAAAGAATTGAATGCCCTGAGACCTGTGCCCCATGTACCCAATAAGAATAGGCAAAGGGTTCCGGAAAAACCGCAACAACCAGCCGAAGATAGAGCACTTCCCGATGCTGAAAACCAGGTAGATGCAATCCCTTCGATTGTCGATGTTATTGGTAAGAGGCCCACTGGAATATCTAAAAAATACCTGTTTGTCTCGATATTTCTAATGTTGCTTGTTGTTATTGGATCTATATTTATGGTTCATAAACCAGAGGGCACCCTTGAAGGAATGCCAAACCGTCAAGCCGACCATTCAAGCCTGGCAGCCAATGCAGACACAATGGATTCAGAAAGAACAAATCATAACCCGCTTGAGAGCACGGAAGAAAAGCAACTAAACAGCCAGCAAGAGGATGATGAGAGAAAACCTGCTTTACCACCAAGTCGGATGTCTGAATCAAGTAGCGACATACTCCCTTCCGACGAATTCTCTGGCGAGGAGGGGATTGATTCTGAAGCGGCAAAGTCGGAGCTGGTCGACAAGCTTATTAGCGATATGCAATCTAAATACGATACGTCACCAACTGCTACTACGGCATCCAAGAAGGATCTGGAGGGGGCGAATAGTGAAAATGGTGAGCTTGAAGCGGTTGCCGATGTAACGGCCTCGCTGGCATTGGTGCAAAATGCCAAGAAAAAAGTCCCAAACAACAAGCAATCCAGCAGCAAGAGCCAACGCAATCTTCCCAATAAAGCGGCTGAGCCGGCATCGTTAAAGCAACCGCTCGTCTCTGAGAAGCCTTCTGGACTAGAAGATCCGCCAAAAACAGCGGCTAAAACAGATCCGGATGAAAAGCCTGCTCCAAAGGCGCCCACCAGGAAAGTAGAAAAAGAAACAGCCAAGGAATCTGCATCAAAATCTTCGGCAATACTGCTGGCGGCGGTACCCGTGGCTCCGAAAGCAGAATCCACCAAACCGACCAAACCATCGAGCGCTATAAGTAAGAAGGCCCCAGCCTCTAATGCTCCCAAGCAAAAGGTCCAGCCCACGCAGGAGCTTAAAGACAAGCCAAAGCAGCCGCAACCACCTAAACAAAAAGCTTCGCCGGTTAGGAAGCCTGCACTGGAAAAATCCAAAACTGAAACGCGGCCTTCCCCTGCAAAGCAACTTGCAAGCATCGATCCAGCCGCACTGGACTGGGCCAGAAAAAGCCGGGAAAGCTTTCAGATGGGTGATATGAGCGAAACCATCGTATCGGCCACGGTCTCCATATCCATAGAGCCGGGGCAGGTGCAGCCATATATTGACAGAGCCTTGGCTTACCGACAAAAGGGGCTTTTTGAGAAGGCAATTGCCGATTGCAACCAGGCGATGGTAAATGATCCGGGCAGCGCGATGGCTGTTTACACCCGGGGGGGCGTGTATCAGGCCATGGGCGAGACGGAATATGCTCGCATCGATTATGCCAAGGCCTGCGACATGGGGTTCGTTGCGGCCTGCGACATTAAGACGGCCCGGCTGGATAAAAAGAGTATGGACAAGTTGATGAAACAGAGCCGGGAAAGCTTCAGAAAGGGTGATTGGGACGCAGTTATTTTGGCAACAAACGATGTACTGAAACAGGATCCTGCCAATGTGACAGCGTATGTCACCCGTTCTGCAGCGTATTCCCAAAAGAAGATGTTTACGGATGCCATATCCGATTGCGATACGGCCTTGAAAATAGATCCGGGGTATGCCCTGGCCTACAACAACAGGGGCTATGCATGGGAACAATTGGGGAAAACCGAAACAGCTAAAGCGGATTACGAGCAAGCCTGTTCGCTGGGCTTGAAACTGGGGTGTAAAAACTATGAAAAATTTTAGATTGTAAGAAGGGCAAACAATCTAAATTTTTTCATGTGTATAATTTTCCAAGGAAATACTTTATGAAATCAGCAGCAAAATCATTCTGTTATATAGCGATATTCTTTATTATGCTTTTATCTGCAGGAGCGGCTTTTGCTGATGCACCTGTTGCCGAGAACGACGGTTACAGCGTTGCCGAGGGTGGGACGCTAAACATAGCGGCCAGCGGTGTTTTGGGCAACGATACTGACGCAGACTCAGATCCGCTGACGGTTGCCACACCGCGCCCGGTGAGCGATGTTTCTCACGGGACTTTGACCCTCAATGCCAATGGCTCCTTCACCTATGAGCACGACGGCAGTGAGACCACCAGCGACAGCTTTACGTACTATGCCAATGACGGTACGGCAAATTCGAACCTGGCCACGGTTACGATTACGGTTACAGCTGAAAACGACGTTCCTGTTGCCGAGAACGATAGCTACTCTGTTCCTGAAGGCGGTACCCTCAATGTCAACCCGGCTTCAAGCGTACTCGATAACGACACCGATGCGGACGGCGACTCGCTGACGGTTGCCACGCCGCGCCCGGTGAGCGATGTTTCTCACGGGACTTTGACCCTCAATGCCAATGGCTCCTTCACCTATGAGCACGACGGCAGCGAGACCACCAGCGACAGCTTTACGTACTATGCCAATGACGGTACGGCAAATTCGAACCTGGCCACGGTTACGATTACGGTTACAGCTGAAAACGACGTTCCTGTGGCTGTGAACGACGGTTACAGCGTTGCCGAGGGTGGGACGCTAAACATAGCGGCCAACGGTGTTTTGGGCAACGATACTGACGCAGACTCAGATCCGCTGGCGGTGGGCACGCCCCGTCCGGTTAGCAATGTATCCCACGGAACGTTGACCCTCAATGTCAATGGCTCCTTCACCTATGTGCACGACGGCAGCGAGACCACCAGCGACAGCTTTACCTATGTAGCCAACGATGGTGCGGCAAATTCGAATGTGGCCACGGTATCGATCACGGTGACGTCAGAGAACGATGCGCCGGCCGCCGTCAACGACAGCTACACGGTAGCCGAAGGCGGAACCCTGACGATAGATGCGTCTACAGGCGTACTCGACAATGACACAGATGCTGATGGCGATCCTCTGACAGTTGGCACGCCTCGTCCTGTGAGCAGCGTTAGCAACGGCACACTGACCCTCAATGCAAACGGTTCCTTTACCTACATCCATGACGGCGGAGAAACCACCAGCGACAGCTTTACCTATGTAGCCAACGATGGTGCGGCAAATTCGAATGTGGCCACGGTATCGATCACGGTGACGTCAGTGAACGATGCGCCGGTTATCACCGGCCAGATCGGGCTGCCGTTGAGCACTGATGAAGACGTATCATTGGATCTGTTCAATTTTTCACCGTTCCTGGCGGTCACAGATTCAGACAATCTCTATCCGGATGGCTTCTCTTTGGTCATTCAAAACGGTGACGACTACACCCATAGCGGCACCACGGTAACGCCGATATCCAATTACTTTGGCAATCTAAGCGTGAACGTAAGGGTGAACGACGGTTCGGGCGCTCCCAATGCGCTAAGCGAACCTTTCGGTCTTTCCGTCGTGGTCGATCCAGTCGACGATCCACCTGCTGTGGGTAATATCCCTGATCGGTCAATTGCAGAGGGAGGTTCATTTGCGGATGTCAATCTTGCCAATTATCTGACGGAGGTGGATGGCGACACAATCATCTGGTCTTCTACCGGTAGCAGCGCGTTGACGGTCAGCATTGTCAACCAGGTGGCCACGGTCACCGTGCCCGATGAAGACTGGTACGGTGCGGAAACCATCACTTTTACTGCTAAGGATGCTCCAGACGGCTTGTCGGACAGCGATGGGGTTACTTTCACGGTGACTGCCGTCAACGATGCTCCCGAGATCACTTCCACGCCGGGTACGGGAGCGAATACCAATATAGAGTACGTCTACAATGCCACGGCCACGGATGTGGACAATGACGACAACAGCCTGGTATGGTCCTTTGCTCCCGGGTTTAATCCGCCTGGAATGACATTGGCGCCTGACACAGGCAGTTCGACGACCATTACCTGGACACCGGGTACCGGCATCGATACGTCCGGGCAGGTTCGGCTGCGGGTGTCGGATGGAGATAAAACGACCACCCAAACCTTCACCATCGAGGTCACTGACAAACCATCCGTGTCCATCAGTCCGGTCGATCAAGTCGGCACCACGACTGCCACGGTCATTGCCAATGTGGTGGCCCCTGGCATCCCCCCGGCGGCACAGCACGGCATTTGCTGGAACACCACGGGCAATCCTGTTATTGAGGCAGATGATAAGACCGAGCGAGGTTCGGTTGTGGGAATAACTGATTTTACAACCAACCTGACAGGCCTGGTGTCCGGAGCGACCTATTATGTCAGGGCCTATGCCGAGAACAGCGAAGGGATTGCTTACAGTGACGTGGCCGAGTTTCAGACCCATTACCTGCCGGCGGTCACCACACAAAACGTGACCCAGTTGAGCTCCAACTCGGCCACGGGCAACGGGACCATTGTCGACACGGGCAACCCCTTGCCCACGAGCCACGGCATCTGCTGGAGCACGGGTGAAAACCCGGCAATCGGCGGCGATTGCATCGACATCGGTTCGGTGACCGCGCAGGGAGCTTTCGCAGGCGGAATGACAGACCTGACCCCGGACACCGTATACCATGTACGCGCCTATGCCACCAACATCGTGGGCACGGTGTACGGTGACCAGATCTCTTTTACCACGGCCAATGACGCCATGACACCCAGGGCAACCGTATCCGATACCATTGCACCCCTTACCAACGCAACAACTTACAGCCTGCAGGTTGGGGGCATCGGGGTGGTTAGCTATAGATACCGTTTGGACAATGGCGCCTGGAGCGAGGAGCTGCCTGTCAGTCAACAATTGGCGTTCGACATTGTCGACCAGGGAAGGCATGACCTGGCGGTCATCGGCAAGGCCGGATCGGGCATCTGGCAGGCTGAACAGAACCCTACAACGGTTTCATGGGTTGTGGACACGACCCCGCCCGAGGCGGAACTTTCCAACTCCCCCACCGGTCTTGTGGGGCCGTGGGCGGCAGACATCGATGTCCAAGGCGACGATGTTGTCGCCTTTCGCTACAGTCTTGACGGGGAACCATGGAGCACCATTTATCCCGTTTCCGCGCCGATTGCCCTGCCGGATTTGCCTGCGGGCCCGCATACCCTTGCCGTGATGGGAGCAGACCGGGCCGGCAATTGGCAGGACGAAGAAGATGTGGTGGAGATTGCATGGGAGGTGGATTCGTCAGTGCCGACCGCCTTGTTGACAAACCTTCCCGATGCCGTCACCAGTGAGACATCCATCGCCATCGGCGTGGCAACCCCGGCGGGTGGTATTACAGTAACAGAGTATTACTATCGGTTCGAAGACAGCAACCGATGGTTCTATGGTAATGTTAACGAACCCATTGCCGTCAGCGGATTGCTCGAGGGCGAATACACCCTTTGTGTCAATGCCGGTGATGGCAACGATAATTGGCAAGATGGTTCGGATGGCGCATCATCCACGGACAGCGCCACCTGTTTCAACTGGCGGGTCGACCTGACGCCGGCCAATCCAGCCGTGCTTGCGGTTGAAAACAGGTTGTCTTTGTTTACAGAAATGACTCCCATGGTTGACTCCAAGGCGGTTGCGCTGTCATGGACATGGTCGTCAGACGATGCAGAAGAGGCCATTAGACGCTATCGCGTCTGGTACTCCCAGTCATTGATTACGCCGGAAACCTTGGAAAGTGCCGTGGAAGTTTATTGTGATATCCTTCCAGGCACGGAAGGTTTTGAAGAACAATTGGTTATTGATGGTTTGATTCCCGGTGAGGCATACTATTTTGCCGTCACATCCATTGACGCGGCCGGCAATGCGTCTGCTTTGAGCAATGTCGCTGTGGTAACCACAGATCGTATGATACCGGAAATCCACACCCTTGAATTCGATCAGGAAGGTTTGACCACAGACAACGGGGCTGTTGACGAACTCCAAATAAGGGGTGCCTTCTTTCTGGGTGCCGCGGGCGGCAATCTGGTCCGTTTTGTGAGCGACACTGCACTGTTTGAACTGTCGAGCCGGCCGGGAACGGCCAAGGCAATATCAGTGGACATCCCTTTGGGCGCCCCCACGGGCACTTACCGGATTCAGGTTGTCAACAAACACGGCATCTCCCTGAGCAGCGCTGACAGGGTTGTTATCGAAGAAGCTGAGACGCCGTTGCCTGCCGTTCGTGCTGTCGATCCCCTGCTGGTTTTGGCCGGCACATCGACAGCGCTCATCATCATGGGTGACAACTTCAGCGAAAGCCTCATGGGTGTCAATCTCATCGATGCTGACGGCACAGCGGTTGCACTTTCTGACGTTGTGTGGGTTAACCCGAATATGATTAGAGCAACCTTTATGCCTGACGAAGATTTCTCCGCTGGACAATATTGCATCCAGGTGGTGAATACGGAAGATGCGTTCAATGTCATCAGCGCACCCAAACTCGTCGTTCTACACCCGCTTGATCTGAATGCCACCTCCGGGGCGACGTCCACAACCGGGAGCATACGACTGGAAGGCGGCCTGGTTCCGGTCTTTACCGTTATGCACAGCGATGACAGTGTGATGAGCGGCGTCCCCAAGGACAACGCTGCCAGGATTAAAGTCATCCTGGAACCCGGGACAGTGTTCGAAACTCAGGATGCTGGCGACTGGATGCCCTATGAAGGCCCGATCTGGCAACCGCAAATTCTGGCGTCTGTCACACCTGATGCAGGTATCGGGCAGGATTTTATCCCCTTCCGTTTAGGGGCGGACCAAATGCTCAAGCTGGGCAGCGATACCAGCGTATTTGTGGTCATGGAGGTTTCACTGCCGGCTTACGTAAGTGAGCCGCTGGTGTATCAGGTGGAAACCGACGGCAATCTATCGGTTGCCGGGGTCAGCGGAACCTGGCAGGGTATTGACATGATAGCGGGAGGCACCATCCTGGCTGAACGGTTTAACGTGCCGGAAACCGGCGTAACCACTTTTACGTTGGGCATCCTGCTGGACCACATGTCAGATTACGTGATCGGGTCAACTGAAGATGATGTTCCTTTGCCAATTACTTTCGGTTCATCAGATGAATACGGCATGTGCTTTATCGGGGCGGCCCATGGGGCGCCTCAAGGGCTTCTGCATTACTTGGCAGCTTTGGTGGTGTCGATCGTGGGCGCTGTTTTTCTATTGAAAAAGCGATACCTTCGTGTCCTCACAGCCTTTTTGTTGCTGATCGTCTTGGCCGGTTTTGTTTTTACGATTCCAATGGCACGCGCTGCCGAAGGTGTGGCTGCAGCGCCAAGCGCTGAAACAGGAGAAGAAGGCATTGCCATACCCGGTGAAACAGAGACAGAGCAGGAGACTGTGGACGTTCTTAAAGGCGCGGAGACCGGCTACGTTCCAGCAGCCGCAAGCAGTGTTCGCAAAAGAGCCAGGCGAGACGGTGAAGAAAGGCACTGGAACATCCATGCTGGACTCGGTTATGCCTTTATCGGTCAGGAGGATACAGCCACCTATGAGGGCACGGAGGTAACCCATAAACTGAACGGGGACCTCTATCCCATTCTCGGGTTAAGTTACCTGTTCTCGAATCACTGGGCCATGGAGTTGAGCGTGCGCCGGGATTTTTACAGCGGAGAGATCAGCAATTCCCTCTCAGGCAGTTCATCAAAGCTGGAGGGCATCACAACCAATCTGGCTGTATTTTATCGGGGTGGTTCCTATACCTGGTCATGGCTGGGAGAATGGCGTCCGTATGGAATGGCGGGGATTGGCTACCGGACCCTTGACGGTGATCTGGATTATCCGGTAACCAGCTACAAACCGGCTATTGGGGCGGTTTTAGGCATCGGGATGCTGAAGGGTAAATGGGATTTTCGGTTGGGTTCTTCATTTTTCAGACATGATGCAGATAGCACTAAAGAAGGTTACACTGGTTCGGGGGGTAAACTCGACACATCCGGCATCTATTTGGAAATCGCCTACCATTTCCTAAAATTTTAAACCTAAATTTTGCGTGGGAGCAACGCATGAATAGAGTAATATTGCTGTTGATAATGTACTGCCTGTGTTTTGCAGCCTGCGCATCAGGACCTGCCGAAGCACCAGACACGAAGTTGGCAGATGACGCTTTTGACCTGATTCTGAAAAAGGACTATGAGCAGGCGGAAGCAACCCTGGACGTGGCGCGGTCCATCAACCCGGACAATCCCTATGTGCTCTTGAATCTGGGAGTAGTATACCAAAGTACGGGCAGGATCGAGAGAGCGCGTGAAATGTATGTGCGGATTATTCTGTTGAATCCTCCAGATGTTGCCGGAGAAAGTAATGTGCCGGGGGCTCAGGGGAAGAAGGTCGTGGAGCTTGCAAAACATAACCTAGAAAATCTATAAGTCGGCAATCCGTACAAAGAAAAAATGGCTTCTATGTAAAAAATGTGTCGGGCAACGTCTAATTGATTATATCGTCCTAATCTGGAATGATGTTAATCGTTATGGAATCGTGACTCGACCACCCAAGACTATTGCTTGCCGTCAGGGTAATAACATGTCTTCCGACAGATAATAGTATATCTTCCGGCACCGCCCCATAACCAAGGATACCGTCAAGGTCCGATGACCAAACGAGTTCATTCTTAGTCAAAATTCCTTCAACCGGATCAATTGCTTCCCCTAAAAAATAAATTTCATTATTTTCCATGAATGAGTCACCATCATCAGGGCTATTGATAGTTGTCAGAATCGCAGGAATGGTAAACTGCCAGACTTCCGAATCCGCACTTGCATTGCCGTATATGTCTATGCTGGAGACTTTCCAATAATAGAGTCCGTCGCTATTGATAGCACTGGGAACAAATGAGGGACTATTTACTTCTTCCGTAATGATTGGATTGAGAAAGTCTGAATTGTCTGCAACAATGACTTTGTATTTTGAAGCACCGACAACGTAATTCCAAATTAGAGAAAAACTTCCTTCCACTGTACGACCATTCGCAGGTAATAGAGGGGTTGCAACGAAACTGTATAGGGTAATATCGTCAATAAAAGTAACCGCATTTTCTTCAACGGTTATATCCCTTTTCTCGCCGCGATATCTAAATTTGCCATTGCTGCCTTCTGCGAAAAGTGCTATTTTTCTTTGTATTCCATAGGTTACATCGTCCACCAGCTGTGTTCCCGATGAGCACTTCCATGGGCCGCCATAGGTGATATAGGTGTTCTTCGCGTCATAGAAAATGGCAACGATCGACAGCGATTCAGATTGTGGGCAATCAGTCGGAGACCAGGAAACCTGTACACTTCCAACGCTTGCGTTGGCCCCGCTTTCGTCATCATCACCTCCACACCCCATCAACAAAACAAAGCACAGGAATGCCGAGAGAGTGAAAAATATGGTGTGCCTAATTTTATTTGAGCGGCCTTCATCAAACATGTCGGTGTCCTCTTACTTAAAACGACAGTGTTTACTTTGGGGAAAGCATACCATACTTAAAAATAATTGGCAAAATACAATTAAGTTCCCGTTCTTTCTCTGAATATACGCTGTACAGCTAAAAGCAGGACAACCGTGATAACCGTTATTATGGAGGCCTTGCGGTGTAGTGGCAAGCCGGTTCCTAAGCCGGACGAGCCAATGAAGCAGGGACCATAGGCATCGTCCCTGCTCATCAATTGAGAAATGGGATCAATATCCATTGATCCGACAGCATACTCCGAAAAGTGTTCCAGCATAATTCCAATTTGATAGGTCGTCTGCCCTTCTTCCGGTGTGTCAAAACGCGTTGAGAGAATCGTGCCCCCTTTTTCCATGGCTATCCCCTGCCACGTTCCCTGGATACCAGCCAATTCAAGCACCCCGTCCTGCGTGATGCAATAAACTTTTGGTTCCGGGACATGCTCCGGTAGCCTCACTGCCAGACTCATAAACATGGCAGCACCATCTTTCAAATGAAGGTGAACATCGGCGCCCATCATCAGTTGGATAGCCTCTTGGCCTAAAGAATCAACCACGTATCCGGAAATATCGATTTCCCGTGGGGGTAAAAGGAGTCCATGGTACGGATAGACTTCGTTTTGGCCCGATAGCTGGACCTCAAACGCCAGGCCCGGCATCATAAAGACTTTCGCCCTTATGCGATTGTGACTGCCGGTTCCGGCGATACTGCCGTCACGGGTTTTCAGCACGGTGGTGACAGGAACAATGCCGTCTTCCAACTGAACGATTCCATCGGTTTCAACCACGCCGGTTTCATTGTTCAGATGTTTTGGGACACACATCTCCACCTGCTTAGCACTGAATTCATTGTACGCGGTTTCCGAATTCGCAACCCTAATATGGTAAGATCCTTCGGGCAAATCAACCGCGGCACCTATTGTGGCTTCTATTGTGTGCATATCCAACACGGAGACGTCATCAACAACTTGATATTCCTGCCCATCGGGAGCTACAAGACTGACCGCCGCATCCGGCTCGAAGTGATCTCCGGAGATGGTGAGGTGGACAGATGTGCCGATAGGGACAATACTGGGGACGATATTTCTGACCGAAGGGACTCGGTCTACCGCATCGACGATCATGACCGTTTCCGGCCCCGGAGCTGAAATCCCGTTTGCGTTCACCACACGTACCCAGTAAATGTCCGTGGGCATTCCCAACGGTATCTGCACCATCAGATTCCCCTCTGCTTCAACCGTCCCGGCAAGAAGAAAGCCAACATCCCTGTTTTCAAAATGGATAAAGTTGCCGGGGTCGGTATTGATGAAAGAATTTCCGGTTAAAGACAGGGTTGACGCCGAAGCATTGTCTGCCTGGAAGCCGCCATCTTTAAATGCCATGTCGATAATTTCCGGCACATTGTCCGCCAGGGTTATGCTTACCACGTTGCTCAAAGCAGAGCTGTTTCCAGCATTGTCGATTGTTTTGACTGCAAAATAGTGAGTTTTGTCCATTGCAAGGTCGCCAACCTCAAAAGACTCTATATACCCTAGCGGTCTTGGCGGGCGTTCGTAGAAGAGTTCGACAGCTTCATCCAAATTATCTGCCGTGATTTCCTGTTCAGCCTGCCAGACACGGTAACGCTGGATGGTTTCAAGTTCGTCATCGGATTGCCACGCCCATGTGAGCTTTATGGATCTTGAAGCGATGGACAATCCCTGCTGGATGTATAGCGGTGGTGCCTGTTCGGCAAAGAGCTGGACCGGGTCCGTGGGGGTAAGATCGATGCGCCAGGTATAGCAGGTGGCGTTGACCATGGATGAAGTCCCATCGGATCCATCCTGCCAAGTGCCGAGACCGTTCCCGGCATTGACACACAAGCTGTACTCATCTTCAGGGAGTCCGCTGACCACAATCGGTTCAGATGCATCGCCGTGAAACCACCTGCCGCTGTCAGTAAACGTGTAAAAATATTCTTCGACGGCAACGCCGCCTTCCGGTGCAGTCACTTTGATGGCAATAGATGTTTGGTTGGTAACGGCATCGGGTAAGTGGCTCAGCAACGCGGTGGGCACGCTAGCATCCACATTCCATTTGATGATGGTGGCGCTGTCGTCGTCCTTTTCCTGCCAGTTGCCTGCACGGTCTGCGCCAATGACGGCAAGTGTGTGTGGGCCGTCCTGCAATTTCGGGAGTGTGATAGGAACGGAGACAGGAAACATAGCGCTCCATGTGCCATCGTCCTCCAAGCGGTAACGGTAAGCGACCACGTCGTTCCCCTGAACGAGGATGCTTGGCGGGAAAGGCCCGGTGGTACCTTGCGGGGCATTGGGCATTTCTGCCGTTGGCGGTGTGATGTCCAAAGTCCAGGATACAATGGTTGCAGACTGCCTGGCTTGCCAAACGCCGTTTTCATCCTTTCCCAGCAAGTGCAACCAGTGAGGACCTTCGGCAGTCAGATCGAATGACAGCCCCATGCCGACATCTATGGGTACGCTCCACGGGTCATTATCCAAGCGATAACGGTACTGTACGACCCGGTTGCCGGCCACATTCAATTGATAAGCGGTTTGCCGCGTAAGCGCAGGCGGCGGGTTGGTGATCACTGCCCGGGGGGCGGAGGCCGCATCGATGGATGTAAACGTAAGCGCCTCACCATATGTGGTTCCGGCCTGGTTCGTGGCAAAGGCGCGCACGAAGTAGGTGGTGCCCGGCACCAGATCTGTCAATGACACCGTAAACGCCCCTGTATCCCCGGCCGTGCCTAGATCGACACAGCTGTCGGCAGTGATGGGCGAGCCGTCGATATTCCAGCAAATCCCATAGGCTTCAGCTGCTGGAATTCCTAAATCGACAAGCGTGCCATTGCCCGCCGCTTCATTGGTACTGATTTCGGTGACACTCAGAGTCGAAATAACAGGAAGGCTCAGGGTTGTAAAGCTGACCTCGTCTCCATAGTGATACACATCGTCTTCATTGGAGACGAAAGCGCGAACATAATAGGTGATACCAGGTTCGAGCCCGGTGATCTCTGCCGTATACGGGCCTTCAGCCTCAGCTCCTCCCTTGTCAAGGCAACTATCAGCACTGTAGGCTGGCAAGTTTTCCCTACTCCAACACACACCGTGTTGAACAGCCTTGGGTTCGCCCATATCCACCAGGGTGGCATGGGCGGTAGCCGAATTTTCGGTTAGGTCCATGACCGCCTGAGTCGTTACCACGGGGACCCCTGCTGCGGTGTTAAAAGAAACCTGATTGCCGTAAACGGTGCCTGTCGCATTAGTGGCATAGGCCCGCAGGTAATATTTCTTATTGGGTTTCAGACCGGTTATCTTGGAGGTAAACGTTTTTGTTTCGCTGACGGCACCCTCTTCGGTTTTTTCGTCTTTGATAGTGGGATTCTTCTGGGTGTCCCAGCACACGCCGTGTTGAATGGGAGCCGGAATACCGAGTACCGATAGGGTACCGTTGCCTGTGGCTGTAGTCGAACCGATATCTGCAACCGCCTGAGTGGACACCTCAGGTTTTTGGATGGTGGTGAAAGAGAGGCGGTTGCCGTATACGGGCCTGAAATAGGTCGGATCGGCATAGGCCCAGACATAATAGGTCGTCCCTGGCTGGAGATCTTTCATTTCAATGGAAAATTCCAAAGGAAGATCAGCGTCACCACGATCGGAATGCCTGTCCGTGTTGATGTTAAGAACACCGGTTGTGTTCCAGTATATGCCGTATTCTTCGACTTCTCTTGTGGTCCACCAGAAATCCGGATCATTGGCAACGAGTCCGCTGGCGGTAGCCGAACGCTCGCTGATCTTCGTCACTTCCTGCGTTGTCACAAGGAGCGGACCTGCAAATGCTGACAGCGCGGCGGTCACGAACACCGCGATTAAAGTTGCGCTGAATATTATGGCTTTGTAGAAACTCAATGAAACTTCCTCTGCTTGCGTAGCTGTCTTTTGAGATTGGTTGTTCGCGTGCGAGTCAGGGCGTGCAATTTTCTTGTCAACGTAAATTGATGCTTAAAGCTGACTAAACAAAATTATACATGCAATAATTATGCAAACATAGAGTTTTTAATTCGCAATTAAAATCAAAATGTTATAGAAATCCATGTCCTGTAGTTTTCGAAAAAGTGTGGTTTCGATTACACAGTTATGGAAATAACCTCCTAAAAAATCAAGACAGGACCAGGCTGCCACCTATACTTTTAAGCTGTTTTTATAACCCTGCTTAGAATAGCAAATGGATGGTGCACGCGTGGACTTGTAATCAAAAACTATCTGAAACAATAGGATTAATGCTGTAATCTCCATGGGATCCGGCAGGTGATTGTGTTGCCATGAGCTCACACTGGGATTTGAGGCGGCATGGTATTTGCTTTTACAAATAGAACCAGGCAAAAGATCCAAGTGCCTTGAGCATTTTCATCTATATCTGAATGATTCGCTCATTTGCCACGATAACACCATGCCGGTTTATATCAATAGAAAAAATGGCCAACAAATAAATGGAGTGGGGTGAAATGGAATCAGATGAAACCTTCATAAATAGAAAACTTGATGTTCACGATACTATATACAAAAGGAAAATATTTTTCCAGGTCGGCAATGCCAGGTATTCAGGGTGGCTCCAGAGTATCACTAAATTGGGCGCCCTGATTGCAACCAAAAAGGCCCCGCGAAATTTTGAAGGGCGGGAGATTGTTATCAATGTGCTGAACACGAAAAATGAAGCCGTCGATCAGAAAGCACGTGTAGAATGGGCCGGGAAAAAGATATTTGGTGCTGAATTTATCTAATCTACATTAAGCGATTTATTGATGATTTCACCGACAGCGTGTTCACTTTCCCTTGCTAAAATCGTACCATTTACCAAGTCATCTATATAGGACATGGAACGGGCCTGTGAGCCGCCGCCATGAATGAAAACGATTTGATTGTTCTGGATGGCGTCAATGAAAATGGGTCCAAGACACAAATTTCCATCTTCTCTACATGAAAGGTCAGTAGATATACCATATACATCTGGGGTAGATGCAAAAACGACTTTCAATCCGTTTTGCTGTTAAATTTTTCTCGTTTCGGCCTTTCTTAAGGTATTCTTAAGCAAATTAAATGCAATAAGTGCTAGCTGATCGGAGCTCAAATATTCATCTTTAGCACCATTTTTCTTTTTCCATCCCCTACTACCATTAGTTTTAATGTGAAAAGCGAACTTTGTTGTCTCGATTATTTTTATCCTCGGCCTAAAAAAAAGCGCTTTCTTTTGTTTTACAATACCCTTCGACAGAATCATTAAAAGAGCAGAATCCTCAAGCGAATTTTTATATTTGGCATCCCACCGTATCTGTACAGCAAATTTTCCTCCTTGAATAGTACAACTGCGCCATTCACGATAAACCGTATCAATCACTTTCTGCCCACGATCCGGTTTGCAGGTAGATATTTGCTCAATCTTGGAAAACAGATTGATGAGCTCTACTTTAACTAGTTTTACACCACATTTAGAGTTCAACAGAAGTTGTACGTTGCTTTCGCTAATTGCCCTTCGAATGGCAAGCGTATTCAGCTTCTTGGCGTTATCTTCATGTATATTCATGGCTTGTGTCCCTAAATCAATAGGTACTATCGATGTGCAGTGATCTATAATCTTCAGAAAAGCTGGTAGATTAACGTCTCTCTTCAATGATTTGGGAAAAATATCCAACATATTTTCTGGCACCCTTCTACCAGAATAGCAATAAATATTGATCCTGCTTCTGATTGAAGGGCATCACGATGGGTACTCTTGACGTCAAACAGGTGTGCTTCAACTTCCTCCATCTATTTATGGCTTATTGTAATACCTATAATTGCATATCGGGCAATAACCAAGCATTCTTTTGTTGTGGAAACCATGTAACAAAAACACTAAAAATGATGTATTTTATTACACAATATGCAACTAGAATCACCCCCTTTTAAGTTGGTAACCTTTTTATTTTAATCTTTATTTACATTGGTATTGATTTGGCACTTATTTTGCTTACCTATGGTTCATCAAAATGAAGTGTACTCTTATTTGATACATGTGGACACGTACGATTCCTTCTCAGCTGCCCAAACCTAAAAATGAAAGGAATCAACCCATATCCACCGGTTTCTTCTACCACGCATTTGGCATTGTTGGCTATAAATACATCCATACGCTTAATGAGACCATCAAATAATGGGAGCCTCAAAATGGACATTCACCATACTCTTACCAGCGCGAAGACTTACACGGGGGAGGGGGGGGCGTAATTCGGAAATTAAAACTGATGTAGATTACTGCAAAAAGGTATTCACCCTTATGCTGTTTATGATATCCGTTGTCAGCTGTACCTAAATATCAAATGCTAAAGAAGAACAATTTTTCATCTCTTGACATTTTCACACAACATTTCCGTCATATAATTAACTGCGTCTTCTTTACATCAACCAAATATCTATCAACAGGTTAGGCAAGTAGCGTCCCACTCTGAAGGATCAGCGTATGAAAAAATACCGTCTACAACTCATTTTTTATGTTTTTATTTTTCTGGACATTATTCTTTTTCATTCTTCAGCTGAAGCGATTATCCGAATTATGCCTCTGGGAGATTCACTAACGGAAGGGGGGGGCTCGGGAGAACCCAGTATCTCCTTGAAAGCTGCTTATCGACTATCGCTTTGGGACAAACTGGTTTCAGCGGGATATAATGTAGATTTCGTGGGCAGTCAGAACTCTGGATTTGGAATTGTGGGATTTGATTCCGACCACGAAGGGCATCCAGGCTGGACGTCTGAGCAAATTGTAGATGGACTTCAGAACAATTCGACAGGTAAATTAGCCGAATGGTTGTATGAATATCAACCCGATATTGTGCTGCTGCATATAGGTACGAATGGTTTAGTTGCGCCTGTAAACCCTTCTGGGGTGGAACGCATTTTGAATGTAATCGATAATTATGAATATGATTACGGAAGGGAGGTTTGGGTTGTCCTTGCCCTCATTATAAATCAGCAGGAACACATTTGTCCTAATTTATCTACAACGACTCTGTTTAACAACAGTATCAGAGACATGGCACAGGATCGCATTGGCAATGTTATGAATCCCGCATATCCGGATAAATTGAAAGTTATTGATATGGAGTGTCAAGCAAACATAGATTACCGCCATAAAAATAATGGCGGAGATATGGAGAACGCCCTTCATCCGTATCAATACGGAGAGGGGTACTCGAAAATGGCCGATTTGTGGTTTGTTGCATTGACTGATATTATAACAAAGCCTGAAGCGTTTTCTACTACAATCACTAGTTCACCACAAACATCAATTGGAATAGGAATTCAGTATTTCTACAATGTTGTTGCAGTCGGTAATCCTGAGCCGAACTATAAGTTAATTGACTATCCCGATGGAATGACAATTGATGCTGCCACTGGCCAAATTGAATGGGTTCCCTTATCAGCAGGTGATTTTGATATAGTAGTGGAGTCAAGCAATGGACTACTACTAACCTCCCTTCAAAGTTTTACCATACATGTGTCAAATTCAACTACAGCTCTATCTGGTCAAAGCATATCAAACAATTTGCTTCAAGGAGATTGGGTTTACTACAAGATCGATGCAGCGGCAGCGGATACCGATTTGCTGGTTGAGATGACGAATTTAACCAGTGATCTCGATCTTTATGTGCGCCAAGGAGAATTGCCAACCCTGGATGAGTA
>Ga0180435_10001943_pt1 | contig 21250 bp, 19 predicted proteins | sample SS_ome_3_FD_132467 | JGI IMG/M metagenome (GOLD analysis project Ga0180435, IMG submission 132467) | Hypersaline lake sediment archaeal communities from the Salton Sea, California, USA - SS_3_S_1 metaG | ecosystem: Environmental > Aquatic > Non-marine Saline and Alkaline > Hypersaline >...
ATACGCCATGGTATTCATACTGTTGGTCATACCTTTGATGATGTCACGATGGTTACTCACCGTGCCCGCAACATAGCCGTAAACAGTGCCGGGGATGATAAACAGCAGGAAGATCAACGGTACGATGGACTGCATGATCGGCGCGGAAAATGCGGTGATGTCACCATTGGGCGCGCGCAGGGGAGAGTCTATCGGGTAAACGGCCCAGACCAGTAAAGCGATACCAATGAACATCGCCATGCTGCCTGCCCATAACCCGCGACGCTCTTTGGGGGTCAGCGGGTCCATGCGGCTCGCTTCGAGATCGTCACCATCAATCTGTGTACCCTTCAGTCTGGGCTCAATGACTTTATCAGTCAGAAACCAGCCCACGGCGACAACAAACAGACAGGAGACGCTGGTGAACAACCAGTTGGACAGGGGGTTCACTTCGCGGCCGGGGTCAATAATCTGCGCAGCCTGCTGGGTAAATCCCTGTAACAGTGGGTCTATGCCCGATGGTATGAAATTAGCGCTGAAGCCACCGGATACGCCCGCAAAGGCGCAGGCTATGCCAGCCAGAGGATGACGCCCAGCGGCGTAAAAAATGATGCCGCCTAACGGAATGACCAACACATAACCTGCGTCAGCTGCCGTGTGGCTGACAATAGCCACCAACAGCAACATAGGGGTCAGGAGTCGGGCGGGTGTGATCGAGAGCAGCGACTTCAGACCCGCGTTAATGAAGCCTGTGTGTTCAGCGACGCCCACGCCGAGCATCGCAACCAGCACCACACCCAGGGGTGCAAAACTGGTGAAGGTGCTGACCATGGTGGCTAAGAACGTCGCCAGCGCGCTGCCGCTGAGCTGATTTTCAACATTCAGTTCGCGTGCGCCATCCAATGCCGGCACGGAAAAACCATAGCCGGCGAACAACCAGGACAGCAGCCACACCACGAACATGGCCATGAGAAAGAGCATTGCCGGATCCGGCAGGCGATTGCCAAGGCGCTCAACAGCGCCCAGGAATCGGAAGACCAGAGTGTTGTTGGAGCCTTTGTTGATTTCGCTCATGCGAACCTGCTGAAGATGAAAGCAGGTCGCAGGTTAACCGATGTCCGCAAAGATGTTTACTGGTGTCAGACCCTGATTGTCAGCACGTCAGACTTTGCACCGTGCAGCACTGCGTTTGCGGTAGAGCCCAGCAGTAAACCCAGACCGTGTTTGCCGTGTGAACCCATCACAATCAGGTCCACACCAAGCTGTTCAGCGGTTTGTTTGATCTCTGTTGCGGGAACGCCGAATTGAACATGGCGGTCAGCGCTGTTGATGCCAAATTTGGTACATAGCTCGCCCAGAGACTTTTCCACACTGGCGCGGGCTTCACCCTCAAAATTCATCGCAGCCGCGGCCAGGCCCGCCACCTCAATGCCCGTGTACGCCTGGGTCAGGGGGCGCACAATGGTCACCACGCTGAGTTTGGCGCCGTGATCATCTGCGGCCTGTTTGGCGCGCATCAGCACGGTTTCAGCTTCTTCGGTGACGTCTACCGCTGCAAGGATATGGGTGTATCTACTCATCAAGCTCTCCTGGGGGATTGGGTCTTGCCTCAGTATCATCCTCAGGCACAAAGAGGTAAACCCCCACGCGCACAAAAGCATTTTGAACTGGTGCACCGGCGGCGATGGATTCCGGTATCGCTTGTTCTATGGGTGTGAGTTGCTTCAAAAAAGCAGCAATGTCGTCCAGGTCCTGATTGCGCAGATAGGCATAGTTAGGCCAGGGCATAACGGTTGTTGCCTGTTTGCCGTAGTGATCCATGCCGGTGAGCAGGAATGTTTTGATTTCGTCTTTGCTCCAGAGTCCAAGACCTGTGCTTTTGTCAGAGGTCAGATTGCCGGGGAAGACGATGCCCGGGCTGACATCGTCCAGGTCTTCAGTGTACGCGATGCCAATTCTTGAGCCTGCAAGCCACTGCCCGGTGGGGTTGCCCAGGAGTGCTCCCTCAGTGTGGCAGCCACCACAGCCGAGAATATTGGTCAGATACTCGCCGCGTTCAATTGAGGTTTCCGCGCTGGCGCTGATCCAGGCGCAACTGATCATGGCAACAGCGGACAGCTGTAGCGCCCGTCTGCGGATTGAAGATCTACGCTGAAGGAGAAAGTTCTGTATCACGTCGGTACCCTTTTGATGCCTCAGTTTAAGTTCAGGTCCTGCTGTTCACCCACCGTTACATCAACCAAGCAGATGTTGTTGGCGCTTGTAGATACGTCGGGTAGTCTGAACACATTCACCCAAGAGTATGATAGATGGTTTTGAAAGTCATTGTGATACATGCCGCTCTGTTAGGCTCGCTGGCCTCGCTGGAAGCCACAGCTGAGTCTCGAGATCGTCAACTCGATGCCGGCATAGATGAAGAAATCGTCGTCTGGGGGCGTGCTCAGTCACAGAACACAGAAAGGTAAAGCCATTTCCGCGTCGGAGGGTCTGGTCGGGTATGCAGATTTTGATACCCGCCCACTGGAGCGAGTTGGGGAACTGGTTGAAGTTGTACCCGGCATGGTGGCAGCTCAGCACAGTGGTGAAGGTAAGGCTAATCAGTACTACCTGCGCGGCATGAATCTCGATCACGGTGCGGACTTCTCTGCATATATCGAAGGTATGCCGATCAACATGCGCGCACATGCGCACGGGCAGGGTTACCTGGATTCGAATTTTCTGATGCCGGAAGTTATCAGCACGGTGCAGTATGCCCAAGGCCCCTACAATGCGGATTGCGGGGATTTTTCCACCGCCGGCACAATGCCCATTTCTATTTACGATCGGCTGGATCGCCCCTTTATCGAAGCGTCCTACGGCAGTGATCATTTTCAGCGACTGGTCTCTGCCGGATCTATGGATCTTGGCGAAAGTCACCTGCTGGCAGCGGTTGAAGTTCTACGTGATGACGGCCTATGGCAGTTGGCCTCAAAGGTCAGGAAAAACAACGTGCTGCTCAAGTTTTCCGGTCAAGCGGGATCCTATGATACGCGCCTGCTGATGTCCTATTATGACAACGAATGGCGCTCTACAGATCAGGTGCCGGAGCGCCTGGTGAGTAGTAATCTCATCGATCGTTTCGGTTTCATTGATCCTACACTGGGTGGCGATTCCAGCCGTGCGACACTGATTGCAGGCTTGGACGGGGAGAATCTGGGAGCCAGCATGTATGCCAGTCGCTATAAACTGCGACTGTTTAACAACTTTACCTACTTTGCGGATGACCCGCTTAATGGTGATCAATCAGAGCAGTTAGACAAGCGCTGAATTGCTGGTGGCCACCTGCAGTACATAAAAGATGTTGGCAACAATTCAACGCTGCGAGTGGGTGGGGAGCTGCGCTACGACAATATCTCAGATGCAAATCTATACAACACCATCGCGCGTGCGCGGACCGGTACGGTTCGGGACGATAGCGTTCGTTGGCTCAGTGTCGGCGCGTTTGCTGAAATCACCATACACTGGACAAGTCAGCTGCGCACAATATTAGGTCTGCGTGGTGATCATTCTGATTACGGGATTGATGCCAGCCAGGCGGCTAATTCAGGCAAAGGTGATGATCGGCATTTAATGCCCAGCGTTGCGCTGGCTTATCAGGTGAACGATTTTGTTGGGGTGCCGAGCAATGTGGATGAAATTCGCAATGCTCGAGACCAGGTCATAGGTGCAGGCATTACGTTTGTGCAGCCACAAGGATTGACCGCAAGCCTGCGTCTGCGGCACTTTGCCGAAGCGCCGTTGACTGAAGACGGGTCGATCAGCCACGGCGACACAACCCTAGTTAACGCAGGTCTGCAGTACGACTTCGGCAGCTGGCGTGCAGGTTTGGAGTTTTTGAACCTGTTTGATGCGCAAGATGATGATATCGCCTACTATTTTGTGTCCCGTTTGCCAGGCGAGGCCGCGCCGGTTGAAGACATACACTTTTACCCGGTTATGCCGTTCAGTGTCCGCGCCAGCATCCGCTGGGAACTGGGCGGCTAGGCGGCCGTCCAGTTTTGCAGCTCTCCAAAGAATGGCAATTTATTGTCTTCAGATCACATATGCAGCACAAAAGTGGCTACAAAACGGTCGGCCAAGCGGCTAAAGTTAAAGCAGGGCGCGCTCTGCAGCTGGTTGAGGTTGTCAGTGAAGTGCGCCGAAACCCAGCCAGCCAGTTAAAGAGGTAGTCAGTGGGCGCAGCGGCAAAAATTGAAAATTATGACCAGTGGAAAACATTTGCACTGAACAAAGACCGTCTCTCGGGCGCTGAAAACTGGCGGGCCCGTGATGAAAGCACACTGTATGACTATCGTGTGATTCGACGTCGGTATGATGAACTGGCCGAAGTGCGTGCCTCCGGTGATCCACACCGTCTGCTGTTTTACATGCATGAAGGTTTCCACGGCAATATGGCGGGCATGGGTTCGCCAGCGTTATATACGCGCACCAGATTCGGCACCAAAAACCTGATTACCCAGTACATCAATGAAATGGTGCTGGCGTTGCAGGATCTGGAAGCTGTGTCCGATGATGAGATCAGCCTGAAAGAGAAATTCACTTTTTATAAGCGTGCGTCTGAATGTTTTGGTCGCACCGCGCTGATGCTCAGTGGCGCTGGTTCACTGGGGCCGTTTCATATTGGTGTGGTGAAAGCACTGAATGAGCAGGGTTTATTGCCTAACATTATTTCCGGCGCCAGTGCAGGCTCGATCTGCGCGGCGGTGGCAGGGACAAGGCCTGATACAGACCTTGAGCGGATGCTCAACACTGATGAAATCGTAAATTCCATGACTTCAGTAGGCACACAGAAGCGGACTTCAACGCGCGTCCAGCGTCAGGACGTGGTTGAGATGCTGGAAGTGATGATTCCGGACATGACCTTTGAAGAGGCGTATGAGGAAACCGGTCGTTATATAAACGTGTCTGTGGCGCCTGCAGCGGTTAACCAGCGCGCGCGGGTGTTGAATGCAATTATTTCTCCGAATGCGTGTATCCGCGAAGCGGTGCTGGCGTCTTGTGCAATTCCGGGCGTCTTTCCGGCTGTTACGTTAGCGGCCAAAACCCGAACTGGTGAGCGCAAGCCTTACGTGGCAACCCGCAAATGGGTCGATGGGTCGATTACCCATGATATGCCGGCGCGCAGACTGACACGTCTTTACGGCGTTAATCACTTCATCAGCAGTCAGACAAACCCGTTTGTGCTCTGGACTACGCAGGATCCCAATTCAACGTCGCTGTTTTCACAATTGTCGTCGGTCTATCAGAGTGCCATGCGAGACTGGTCAAAAGCAGTGTATCCATTCACCATGAACCTTGTTCGCAACGTGTATCCGGCTAACATCATGACCCGCATGTGGTTTGGTCTGTTAACGCAGTCTTACACGGCAGACATCAACATTTCTCCCACTCAACGTTTCGTGAATCCGGCGAAACTGTTATCGGTGCTGACGCCCCAGGAAACCTTTGATCTGATCCGGGCGGGGGAAGAGGCCACCTGGCCAAAGATTGAAATGATCCGCAACTGTACTGCGGTCAGTCGGCAGATTGATGCCACGCTGAAAGGGATTGAGGAATCGATCGCGCCCGCTTCTTAGCGGGCGCACCCCGCATTCTTAGCGGGCGCACCCTGCATTCTTAGCGGGCGCTAGCGACGGGCATGCCTACAGGCCCAGCACTGCTTTGGCGATGACATTCCGCTGAATCTCGTTAGAGCCGCCGTAAATCGATGCGGCGCGACCAAAATTTAAGTCGGCAACCGCGCTGACGGCGTACTCTGGCCCTGGTGGTGGCTCATTACTTTCGCCACGAATCAAAGCCAGATCAAACGGCAGTGCATAGTGAGCAACAGCCTCAACCCGTAAAGTCTGCAGGTCCTGTTGGATTTCAGTCCCCAGAATTTTCAGCATGGAAGCTGCGGCGCCGGCATGACCACCCGCTTCTATCTGGGAGACGACACGCGCTTCTGCCTGCTCCAGGGCATGCAGCTTTATTTCTGCCGCAGCGATCCGAGCCATGAATTCAGAACTGTCCGCCAACCGACCACCTGAATTATCAGCTTCATTTTTACTCATGTCTCTTAGCGCGGCCACTGCCCGTTTGGAACGTGCAACGCCGGCGATACCCGTGCGCTCGTGGCCCAACAGGAATTTAGCGTAAGTCCACCCCTTGTTTTCTTCGCCGATGAGATTCTCCACCGGGACGCGAACGTCGGTGAAATACACCTCGTTGAGGTGGTGCATGCCGTCGATGGAAACAATGGGTTTGACGTCTAACCCGGGTGACTTCATGTCGATGAGCAGAAAACTGATGCCCTGCTGAGGTTTGCAGTCCGGGTCTGTGCGGACCAGAGCAAAAATCCAGTCTGCTTTGTGGGCATTGGTGGTCCAGATTTTCTGCCCGTTGACGACAAAGTGATCGCCATCGCGTACCGCGCTGGTTTTCAAAGAGGCGAGGTCTGAACCGCTGCCGGGTTCTGAATAACCCTGGCACCACCAAACCGAGCCATCCAGAATTCCCGGCAGGTGTTGTGCCTGTTGCTCAGGTGTCCCGAAGGTGTAGATCACCGGTCCAACCATACCCAGACCGAACGGCATCAGCATCGGCGCGCCAGCCAGAGCCAGTTCTTCAGAGAAGACATGTTGTTGTCTGGACGTCCAGCCGGTGCCTCCCTGTTCGATGGGCCAGTCCGGAGCTATCCACCCTTTCTTATATAAGGCCTGATGCCAGGCAGTGCCCTCTTTCCGGCTGATGCCGAATCCAAGGGTTGCTGCAGACAACAGGTCTGGTGTCAGTGTCTCCGCTAAAAATTGCCGTACCTCGGTGCGAAACGCTTCAATGTCTATGTCACTCATGGGTTTTGCTGGTGCCTTGATCGGAATTAAAAATCGGTCAAGAGCGTACCATCAACTGCAATTTGACTCGATAGGTTGTCAGACCAGAGTGGTGGCGGCCTCGGCTGAAATTCGTTTGTGATACAAGCTTGACGAAGCGGGTTGCCCCGGGGTACGGTGTGCTGGTGTATTACATATATATAACACCATGACGGACTGGGACGAACGCACACCAATTTATCTGCAGCTACGCAGTATGGTTCTGCAGCGCATTATCAGTGGATCGCTGGACGAAGGTGAGCCGGTACCGTCGGTTCGACAGGTAGCGGCGGAAGAAAAAATCAATCCGCTGACAGTGTCCAAAGCGTACCAGATTCTGGTTGACGAAGGTCTGCTGGAGAAGCGTCGTGGTGTCGGTATGTTTGTGAATACCGGTGCTCGCGCCGCAGCCCTGGCTCAGGAACGCGAGGTGTTTCTCACCGAGGAGTGGCCACAAATAAAACATCGAATTGAAATGCTTGGTTTGAATATCGAGCAGTTATTGCTGGGAGATAAGTAATGTCTGTCATCACTGCGCAGGGTTTGCGCAAAAAATTTGGCAACGTTCACGCACTGGATGGGTTTGATCTGCAGGTTGAACCTGGCCGGATTGTTGGTTTGATAGGTCCTAACGGGTCAGGCAAAACCACCGCACTTAAATCGATTCTGGGTATGGCCGCCCTCGATGCAGGTCACCTCGACGTACTGTCTTTTCAGCCTAAGTCGCAACGCGCCGCCTTGATGGAGCATGTGGCTTATATTGCAGACACAGGCATTCTGCCGCGATGGATGCGGGTCAAAGATCTGCTTGAGTATGTAGATGCAGTGAACCCCAGTTTTGATATCGCGCTGGCGCGCGAGGCGCTGGCCAGAACCGACGTGCAGTTAGACAAGAAGATCAAAGTACTGTCCAAAGGCATGCACGTGCAACTGCATCTGGCCATTGTGCTCGCCATCGGCGCGCAGCTGCTGGTGCTGGACGAGCCAACGCTTGGCTTGGACATTCTCTATCGCCAACAGTTTTATGATGGGGTGCTGAACGACTATTTCAACGAGCAGCGCAGTATTCTCATTACCACACACGAAGTACGGGAAGTGGAACACATTCTGACGGACGTGATATTTATCCACCGCGGTAAAGCCTGTCTCAATCTGGCCATGGAAGATTTACCCGAGACGTTTTTCAAACTGACCAGTGGGTCTAATCAGTCATTACCCCCGGGTGCACTGCAATCGCGCGCGACATTGGCAGGTACTGAATCCATCTATAACAACCTGGGCGCAGCAGAGTTGCAGCAATACGGAGAGGTCAGCACACCTAATCTGGCGGAGTTATTTGTGGCAGTAGTGGAGAGCCAACATGTCTAAGTATATCGGTTTGCTGAAACGTGAATGGCGTGAGCATGCAAACGGCTTTCTGTGGGCGCCGGGCGCGATTCTGGCCGTTCTGTTGCTGGTCGGCTTATTCAGTCTGTTTGTTGATCCTGAGGTTGAGGGTGACCTGAGTAGCGCTGACCGGCAGGAGCTGGAACAGAGAATTGATGGGCGCGATGCCAGCGAACTGAGTGGTCTGGAAATGTTAGCGGCGATGACTCTGGATGCCGCAGGCAGTACAGATGCGGAACTGCGGGAAAAAATCACCAAGGCGCTATCGTCCGTAGCAGTGCCGTTTAATCTGGTGTTCTTCATTCTGGCTTTCTCCGTGCTGATTAACTGCCTGTATGACGAGCGCAAGGACCAGTCGATCCTGTTCTGGAAGTCTATGCCCGTCAGCGATGTTGAATCCGTGATGAGCAAGTGGGTATTTGTCAGCTGGGTTGCTCCGGTCACTACCATAGCGGCGATCTGTCTGGCGCAGGTTTTTGCGGTTGCCTTCATCTCAGCGTTTGTTGAGCAGGGTATGGCTGGACGTATCTGGGGCGCCAGCCAGATCTGGCTGCGTCCTTTTGATCTTGTGTTGCGTTTTGTCTTCTTAAGCTTCTGGCTTTTGCCTGTGGCAGGCTGGATTATGTTTGTCTCTTCCTGGGCAAAACGGTTGCCAACGTTGATTGCGCTGGGTGCGCCGTGGATTGCCACCCTGCTGGAGCGACTGTTTCTCGGCAGCAATTATCTTTCGCAGATGATGAGTAATCACCTGGCGCAGATGTATAACACCAGCCTGTCTTCTGCTGTTGATCTGGCCGCACCATTCTCGAGCTTTTCTCAGTTAACCTTCTGGATAGGATTGCTTTTGGGCGTGGGTCTGCTTGCCGCCACGATTGTCTGTCGTCAGCGCATCAATGATGGTTAATCTAAAATTTTCAAGCTTTGAGCTGCTTCAGTAACTCACTGAGTCGCTCTGCCGGCAGGTCTGGCGCATGGAAGCTGGTACGGCTGATGAGGTTCGCAAATCGGCTTTTCATCTGATTAACAACATCCTCCGGCGTGCCCACAATGCCTATAGTGTTCACCATGTCATCATTGATCAGCGCTGCCATGTCATCTGTACGGTGGTGACGGTTCAGGACAATCAGCTCCTCCTGTAAATCGCCCCAACCGTGGATGTCGAGCACAGGTTTGTACGCTACCGTACAACCATAAAAGGCGATGCGCCCACGGAGTACGTTAACTGCTTTGTCAATGGCTTCGTCGCTGGGCCCCGTGGCAATCATCGGCGCATAGTCCAGCACGAAGCCAGATAAATCTCTACCGCTGGCGTGCAGCCCCTCCTGAATTGCCGGGAGGGTAACCTCAGCCATATATTTGGCGGATGAGAACGGATGCATGATCATGCCATCTGCGATTTCTGCAGCGACCCGTGTCATCAGCGGACCGGTTGCTGATAAAACTATTTTTGGCCTTGGCCCGGAAACGTTATCGGGGGTGAAGGTGGCGGGCATCAGATTGTGCTGGTAGTACTCACCCTGATAGTCCAATCGAGCACCGTCATACCAGCAGTCGTAGATGGCATTCATTGCTTCGATGAACTCGCGCATCTGCGCGGCGGCTTTATGCCAGGGCATGCTGAAGCGCCGTTCTATATGGGGTTTTACCTGGGAGCCAAGACCGAGGACCAGGCGACCATTGGCGAAGCTGTTTAAATCATGGGCCAACTGAGCCATGGTCATCGGGTTGCGGGAAAAAGCGACCGCCACGGAGGTTACCAGTTCAATGTGCTGGGTATGTTCCGCAGCCAGAGTCAGCGGTAGAAATGGATCGTGATTCAACTCCGCCAGCCGAATACCGTCGTAGCCGAGCGATTCCAGCTCAACGGCCTGACTCGCGATCTGTCGCATATCTGCACTAACGGGCGCATCTATTTTCATTGTACGGATCTCTCCAGTGCCCTATCGAATAAAACCATAGCCTGTTCGGCAAAGTGCCACATGTTTGCTTCGCGGTTGGTATTTCCGCTGATCACCGTGTGGGTCAAGGTAACAGGGCCTACAACGGCGATGACGCAGGTTCCGGCAGGGTGGCCATAAGGCGCGCCGGTGGGTCCGGCAACACCGAGTTCAGCAATGGCCCAGGTGGCATCCAGTTGCGAACGGGCGCGTTCTGCAAATGCCTGCACCATCGGCTCCGTTAATGGTTCCAACCCTTCTACATCCTGTTTGCGGATGCGTAACAGCTCTTTGCGCGAGGCCAGTGTGTAGACTACGGTGCCTCCCAGGTAATAGGCACTGGCGCCAGGTACCGCCAGAAGTTTGGCGGAAATCAATCCGGCGGTAGACGATTCTGCTACTGCAACCGTCTGTCCGGCTGATTTCAGCCGTTGGCTGAGGCGGGTAACTGTTGGGCTGACAAGAGTGTGGACAGCACTATCTGCAGGATGGGTCATGACGTTTTGAATCTATAGGTGATGGTCATGAATATCCCATAAATCGGTTTTCTTTTGTATCGAGTTGTCAGGCTTGTATTTTGGTCGCTTGACTTGTTGCGCTAAAACCTTCAGGGTGCGCGCTGCCGATCTTAAGTAAGACTCAGCGGTCCTCGCTGACGTCAAAGGAAAAAGAATATTGAGTAACGATTTATTTCAGAAGCTTGGCGTAAGCCAGAAGTTTCAGGCTGCCTTAGATGCAGCAAATTTTGTCACACCTTCGCAGATTCAGGACCAGGCCATCCCGGCTTTGATCGAGGGACGTGATGTATTGGGTATCGCACAAACCGGCACTGGCAAAACTGCCGCTTTTGGTTTGCCGCTGCTGCAACGTCTGGATGCCCGTGATAAGCCAGCGCAGCCGCACCACCCTGTTGGTCTGGTGTTAGCGCCTACCCGTGAACTGGCCATTCAAATCCACACCGAGCTGACTGCTTTTGCCGCGGCTACACCGCTGCGTCTGGGCTGTATTTATGGCGGCGTCGGTCAGAATCCCCAGGTCAAAATGCTACGCAACGGTCTGGATATTCTGATCGCGACCCCAGGTCGTCTGTTGGATCTGATTGGCCAGCAGCATGTGAAGCTGGGTCATGTGGAACTTTTAGTTCTTGATGAAGCTGACCGGCTCCTGGATATGGGTTTTATTCGCGACGTGAAGAAAATTGTTGCGGCGACACCTCGCAAACGGCAGTCCCTGCTGTTTTCTGCAACCATGCCTGACGCGGTAGCCGAACTGGCTGCTGAAATGTTGCACAAACCTGTGCGGGTTGAAGTAGCGCCAAAGCAGGTGACGGTTGAGAAAATTGATCAGCGCGTCACCATGGTGGCAACGCCAGACAAGCTGGCGGCAATAGAACACATCCTGCGTCGTGATGACGTAAAAAAAGCCATAGCCTTCACGCGCACCAAACATGGCGCAGATAAAGTGGCGCGTAAGCTGCGTAACGCCGGCATCAATGCCGAAGCTATTCACGGTAACAAATCACAGAATGCGCGTAACCGTGCGCTGGATGGATTTAAAAACGGTGACACCTGGGTGTTGGTGGCAACCGACATCGCAGCCCGTGGTATTGATATCGATGGCGTCACCCACGTGGTTAACTTTGAATTACCGCATGAGCCGGAAAGCTACGTGCATCGAATTGGTCGCACCGGAAGAGCTGGCGCGGCAGGGAGTGCGTGGTCTCTGGTTGATCCCAGTGAAGTGAAACGCCTGCGCGCAGTCGAAAGGCTGATCCGCATGCCGATTACACAGGAAGATCTTGATATCGAAGTGACTGTACCGGTTGAACGGATTGTTCAGCACACGCAGAAAAGTAATCAGGACCAAGGCCAGAAGCGTCGACGCCCTCGTCGTCGTCGAGCCAGTCGCGCAGCAGCTTAACCAGTGCTGTGCAGTTCGTTGCAACCAACGCCGCGTAGCAGCTGCAATAAGGCCTGAGTCTGTTCAGGCCCGACTCGTCGGTTAGGTACAAACTGTGCGTGTTCTTTACTATCGGCATTTGTGTCGATAGTAATGCCCCACAAAGGATTAATGTCATTAGGCACTGCTGCGTAGCGGATGTCGATGATGAATCCGTGCGGTTCATACGGTGCCAGATAATCATTTGAAAACCATCTGAACCTTTCTATGTCCCTGGCCTGTTGACTGTTCAAGTCAAGATCGGGGTAATGATAGGCGACATCGAGTTTGTCGATAGAGCTACCTGCACACCATTGCCGTTCTGTTGTCACCCGCACTGCGTCAACGTAGTACGTGCCTTTAAACTCATACACCGACTTCCACAAAATGAGATTGGCAAAGCCAGGCTTCACCTCCAATCGTGTTGGGATATGACCTTGAGCAAGCGCCATCTCATAAGCCACGTCGCGTGCTCGCTCATATTGCCAGACGCCGAACGACAGATAAGCCAGAGCCCAGATCATGCCGGCGCTGGCAATGCGCGGCCGGCGCTTGCGCAGGGAAACAAACACACAGATCAGTAATGGCAGGGTAAACAGGGGATCAACAACAGAAACATTGTTCCATGCCACACGCATATCGCTGAAAGGCCACAGCAGCTGTGTGCCATAGGTTGTGCAGGAATCTAACAATGCATGTGTGGCGTAACCCAGAAAGGCTGCCAGGTAAGCTTGTTTAAAGCTAAGCGGATGGCGCCAGAGCTTGAACAGCACGCCTGCGACAATCAAAGCACCCATCGGGATGAAGATCAGCGCGTGGGTGAAGTGGCGGTGATACTGCAGAAAAAGCAGCGGGTCCGTGCTTGAGTTTATGAAGATATCCAGGTCCGGCGCCATGCCTGCCAGGACACCAAACACGGCAAACGCCCGCAGATATTCAGGTTTTGATGCGCTCTGCGCGAACGCGGCGCCAATGGCGCCTTGACTGACAGGATCCAATTAAAAAGCTTAGCTGATGAACATCCCGCCATTCGGATAGAGGGTACTGCCGGTAGTATAGCTGGATTCATCGCACGCCAGATACAAAGCACAATTAGCCATTTCCAGGGGTGTACCAAGACGGCCCATTGGGGTCATGGCGATCATCATTTCGGCGCCTTCCGAATCATCCTGCAGGCCCTGGGTCATTGGCGTTTCGATAAAGCCTGGTCCAATCGCATTGACGCGAATGTTGTGTTCTAACATTTCCATCGCAAAAGCGTTGGTCAACATGGCCACTCCGGCTTTGGAAACACAGTAATCTACGGCGCCAGGCAAAGCGACACGGGCGGCGGTGGATGCAATATTCACGATGCTGCCTGGATTACCTTTGGCGATCATATGCCGCGCGGCGTATTTATTGGTCAGCATGACGCCGGTCAGGTTGATCTGTAGAACACGATTCCAGTTTTCCAGCGGTTGATCGATCAACTGATGATCAAGGGATTCATTATCTGCACCACTGACGTAGTTGGCTCCGGAAACGCCAGCTGCTGCCACAACCACATCAATGTGCCCAAACTCGCTGATGGCCTGCTGCATCAGATCTTCAACCTGCTCTGCAAAACAGACATCCGCTTCAACCCAAGCTACACGCCCGTTGGTGGTGTTGCGGATTTCCTGGGCAGCTTCTTCCAAACGGCTGGCACCAATGTCGCTGATGACAATCTCTGCACCTTCTTCGGCAAAACGCAGGGCACAGGCTTTGCCGATACCGCTTGCGCCGCCAGTGATGACGGCAACTTTGTTTTCTAATCGGCCTACAGCCATGTTCCACCTCCTCAAATCGGAGCAGTAGGGTAAGCGCTTTGATACAGGGAGTCGAGACTTCGGTTTTATACTTCTGGGGCTGCTTGCCGGTCTTTGATGGCGGCGTATACTCGTTGACAGCTAACGTTTAGGGGAGTGAGCGATGCAGGAGATGAAGTTTCAGATAGAACCGCTGGAAGCCAGTTTTGGGGCGAAAATTACGGGCCTAGCGCTGGCTGATCTGGATCAAGCCGATTTCGATGTGCTCTACCAGGTCTGGCTGGATTACGCTTTGCTCATATTTCCTGATCAGCATTTGAGCAACGAAGCACAGGTAGCCTTTGCAAAACGCTTTGGTGCCCTGGAATTCGATCTGGCGCCGATCAGTAACGTGCGCAAAGACGGTAGCGTACGGCTTGATGATGACAAAGATGACGTGTTGAAAATCCTGAAAGGCAATATGGGTTGGCACCACGACAGCACCTACATGCCTGTGCAGGCAAAAGGCGCGGTATTTACCGCCCACACCGTACCCAGCCAGGGTGGTGAAACCGGCTGGGCAGATATGACCGCCGCCTATGAGGCGTTAACCACAGAAATGCAGGCTCGCATCGCAGAGCTGTCTGCGCGCCATTCGCTGTACTACAGCCAACAGAAGATGGGTTTTAAACCCAAAGAAGATGGCAGCTACAGCGGCTACGGTTTTCATGACAAGGCACCGCCTTTACGACCGCTGGTGAAAGTCCACCCGGAAACAGGCCGCCGAAGCCTGCTGATCGGTCGTCACGCCCACGGTATACCGGGGTTAACCGAGCAGGATTCCGAAGCGCTGCTGGATGAGTTGAATGCGTTTGCCTGCCAGCCACCTCGGGTCTATCACCACCACTGGCAGGTTGGTGACGCCGTGTTGTGGGATAACCGCTGTCTGATGCACCAGGCGACACCCTGGCCGATGCATGAACCGCGCGTAATGTATCATGCGCGTATTGCCGGAGATGAACGTACAGAGTTTGCTGCGGCCGGCTGATAGCGCTGATTTTCGACATCTGGAAACAGGCTGCAACCCTTTGCATGCCTGGCGCATCTAATGAACTGCAGGACCGGGCCAAACTATCTGGCGACGACTTGCGACCTGAGAAAGAACAACAATGATCATCATCGGAACCTGCTGTGCTTAAGATCAACGCCTTAGACAAAACCTACGCTAACGGAGTGCAGGCCCTGAATGATGTCTCGCTTGAGGTAGACAGTGGTATGTTTGGCCTGCTGGGACCCAATGGTGCCGGTAAGTCATCGTTGATGCGGACCATTGCAACGCTGCAGACCGGTGATTCCGGCTCTGTGACTTTTAATGGTGTTGATATCGCCAAGCAACCCGAACAGCTCCGTCGCAAGCTGGGCTATCTGCCACAGGAATTTGGCGTTTATCCGCGTATGTCACCACTGACGTTTCTTGATCACATCGCGGTGATGAAAGGCGTGGCGGATCGTGCGGAACGCAAACACCTGGTAGAGCAGTTGCTTGTACAAACCAATTTGTGGGATGTGCGCAAAAAAAGCATGACAACTTTTTCGGGTGGTATGAAACAGCGCATGGGTATCGCCCAGGCGCTGATTGGCAGCCCTGAACTGGTCATTGTGGATGAGCCAACTGCTGGTCTAGATCCCGTTGAACGTCGGCGTTTTCACAATTTGTTAGCCAGCATCGGTGACGATGTGGTGGTGATTCTATCTACCCATATTGTCGAAGATGTTGCCGATTTATGTACCCGCATGGCCATTATGGCCGGGGGTAGCATTCTGCTGACGGGTGAGCCGCAGCAGCTGATCACGCAGCTGGAAGGGCGCTTGTGGCGGGTAGTGGTCATCAATACCGAAGTTGACCGTATTCGCAGTGAAATGGATATTCTGACAACGCGCCGGGTCGCTGGCAGAACAGAAGTTAAAGTTATCGGTGACACACCACCGGTAGGGTTTGAACCTGCGCAACCCAATCTGGAAGACGTTTACTTCGCCACCCTGCGGGATGCGGGCGAAAGCGTCGATGTAGACTGATTCAGTTATGTTAGACGTCTTCAGATTTGAGTGTCGCTATCAGCTGCGTTCGCCGCTGTTTCTGGTTTTGTCCGTTGCATTTTTCCTGTTTGCCTTTCTGTTAATGGCTTCAGAAAATGTCAGTCTTGGTGGGGTGTCCCGCAGTTTGAACCTGAATGCGGCCTGGACCATTGTTTATACACAGTTTTTCTTCAGCATCATCGGCATGTTTGGCGCGGTTGCCATCGTTTCCCAGGCGATCACGCGAGACTATGAATTCCGTACAGCGGAAATATTTTTTACCACCGGCGTATCTCCCCGCGGCTTCCTGTTAGGTCGATTTTTCGGCGCTTTTATCTTTGCGGTAGGCATTTGTATAGCTGCCATGTTGGGCACTTTGTTAGCTTCCTTAGCGCCCTGGTTAGATCCCGAACGTGTGGGTGCCTTCAGTATTGCCCCGTATCTGTATGCGCTGGGTGTGGTTACTATTCCTAACATCTTTTTCTCCAGCGCGCTGTTCTTCACGCTGGCGGCGTTGACTCGCTCCATGCTGGCAGCTTTCATTGGCGCGGTTGCCTTCATCGTCCTCAATATTGTTATCGGCAATCTTGTAGATCCTGAGCAGGTTGATCTGCTGGCGATGATCGACCCTTTTGGTCAGAGCGCCTTCAGCGATGTATCGCGATACTGGACGGTTTTCGAGCGTAATGTCGAGCTGGTGCCGGTGAGTGGGAACCTTCTGATTAACCGCGTTGTATGGATATCGCTGGGTGTTATGGCGTTGCTGTTTACAACCTGGCGTTATCGTTTCAGCCTTGACCCCAGCGTGTTACGGCGCAAATCTAAACGCGTGCGCAAAACAACACCTAAACCCGCATTGACAGGAAGGTCCGTTCAGCAGGTGTTTAACACCACCACGCCCTGGCGTCAGTTTTTTTCCCAGGTATCTATTGACCTCAGTGGCATTTATCGCAGCGTTCCTTTTTACGCGATTCTGGGCTTTGCCTTATTGAATGTGTGGGGTGGTTTTGAAAGCGTTGGCCGTTTTGTTGGTACACCTTTGTTACCTGTCACCAGTGGGCTTTTACGCGCAATTGGGGGTAGCTACACGTTTTTCATTCTGCTGATTGTCATTTATTACGCAGGCGAAATTGTGCATCGAGAGCGGCAGGTAAAAGTAGCCGACGTGCTGGACGCAACACCGTTTCCCAATGTGGTGATGGTGGCCAGCAAGATATGTACGCTGTGGTTTATGGTGGCGTGTTTGCTGCTGCTGGCTATGGTCGCTGGCATCATTTACCAGGCTGCGCAGGGCTATAGCCATTTTGAAATACCGCTGTATCTGCAGTCTCTGCTGTTTGTGCAGGGCGGTAGCTTCTTCATGTTGTGTGTGCTGGCTGTTTTTATTCAGGTCTTAGCCGGCAACAAATACATCGGCATGGTAACTATGCTGGCGGTTTTCTTTGTGCTTCAGGTATTGCCCAGCCTGGATTTTCAGCACGGTTTGTATCTCTTCAGCACGCCGCCTGCACCACATTCTGATATGAACGGCTTTGGCCATTTCTGGCAACCCCTGGTCGCATTTACCGCCTATTGGAGCGCCTTCTGTCTGGTGCTCGCGATTCTTGCTCATCTGCTCTATCAGCGCGGCGTGACGGATCGGTTGAAACAACGCCTGGCACTTGTGCCGGTCCGTTTCACCTCGCTTACCGGGTTGATGTTGACCTTTGCGGTTGTGGCTTTTGCCGGCATCGGCGGTTGGATTTTCTACAATACGAATGTACTCAATACCTATATCACCACCGATGCACTTGAAGTACAGCAGGCCGAGTATGAGAAAACCTATAAAGCACGAGAACTGGATTTACGCCCGGAGATGTTGTCAGTAGACAGCATAGTTGATCTTTATCCGGATGAGCGGCGCCTGGAAAGTAAAGGCACCGCAGAGCTTGTGAACACCCATGACGTTGAGATCAGTGAGGTCATGGTGTCGACCCACCCTTTTATTACCGTCAATACGCTTGCGATCAGTGGCGCTCAACGTGTAGAACATCGTGAAATTTCCGGCACCCATATTTTCCGCTTTGATCAGCCGCTGGTCCCCGGCGGCGGCGCTGAAATGAGTTGGGACATGACCTGGGACCATGAAGGCTTTGCCAACGTTAATGAACTGGCGGTGAGCGGCGGGTCCAGCACCCGTGTTGTGGCTAATGGCACGTTTGTGAACAACTCGGAGATTATGCCAAGCCTGGGTTACAACCGCGGTGCTGAAATTGGCGATCCGGCCACCCGCAGGGAATATGATCTACCGCCGATTCAGAGGCTCCCTGAACTGGGCGATCCACAAACGTTGAACCTGTCTCAGTTCACCGTTGCCCGTCGTACCGAGTTTCGCACCCGGTTCAGTACATCTGCTGATCAGATTGCTGTGGCTCCAGGTTATCTGGTTGGCGATGTGATTGAACGTGACGGTCGCAGAATCTACACCTATGAAATGGATGCACCCATCTGGCCGTTTTTCTCCTTTCTGTCCGCGCGTTATGAAGTGGCGCGCGACGCTCACAACGGCATAGCGATTGAGGTCTACCATCATCCCGCTCATACTTTCAACATCGAACCGATGATTCGAGGCACAAAGAAGGCGTTAGATTATTTCAGCCGGGAGTTTTCGCCTTATCAATATCGCCAGTTCCGGATTCTGGAGTTTCCGCGTTATGCCAGTTTTGCGCAGGCGTTTCCGAACACCATTCCATTCAGCGAAGCCATTGGTTTTGTTGCTGATTTAACCGACCCCCACGCGTTGGATCCTGTGTTTTACGTTACCGCCCATGAGCTGGCCCATCAGTGGTGGGCGCACCAGGTTGTGGGCGCGGCCCAACAGGGGATGACCGTCATTGTTGAAACCCTGGCCCAGTACTCCGCGTTGATGGTGATGGAACAGGAGTATGGTGAAGATAAAATGCGTCGCTTCCTGCGTTATGAACTGGACAGTTATCTGAACGCACGAGGCGGTGAACTGATTGAAGAGCTACCCCTGGTGCGGGTTGAGAACCAGCCCTATATTCATTATCGCAAAGGTAGCCTGGTGATGTATGCCTTACAGGATGTGATCGGCGAAGATCAGGTAAATCTTGCGCTGCGTCGATTTATCGAAAAGTACGCCTATGTCAGCGGCCCTTTTCCTACCGCGGCAGATCTTGTTGCCGAATTTCGCAGGGTGGCAGGGCCGGAAAACCAGGCGCTGATTACAGATCTATTCGAAAAAATCACACTCTATGATTTTTCTGTTGCAGATGCCGCCGTAGAAAAAGTTGATGAGGAGTGGGAAATCACTTTCAGCGTGGATGCCAGCAAGTTTTACGCGGATGGTGCCGGTGAGGAAACAGATGCGCCGTTGAATCTGGCTGTAGATGTTGCTGTTTTCCCTAAGCCACAAGACACGCTGGAAGACTATCAGCTGCCAATGCCGCTGGTGTTCGATCGCCAGACGCTGGTTTCGGGGGTGAACGAACTCGTGCTGCGGGTGAGGGAGTTACCTCATCGCGTCGGGGTTGATCCCTACAACAAGCTGATCGATCGGAATCCCGAGAACAATCTACGTCTGCTGGACCTTCCGTAGCCCGATTGTCATTGCTCAGCGCGAGTGACGCCCTGGAAATGGTGCCTTGTCCTGGGCGGTCGAAAATTGCGACAATCTCCGATTGTATTTTCTCCGGAGAGCTGTGTGAGTGATTTTGATGTAGTGATTGTAGGCGCGGGCATTTCTGGTATTGGTTCGGCATACCATCTGAAAACACTGTGTCCCGGTAAAACCTACACAATTCTTGAAAGTCGCGAAGCCCTTGGTGGAACCTGGGATTTATTCCGCTATCCAGGCATTCGCTCAGACAGTGATATGCACACGCTGGGTTACAGCTTCAAACCCTGGCGCGCTGCAAAATCCATTGCAGACGGTCCCGCAATCCGCGAATACCTGCACGAAACCGTTGCTGAAAACGATATCAAACGCCACATTCAGTTTAACCAGACGGTCACTGCTGCAGACTGGTCCAGCGACGACCAGCAGTGGACAATCACCGCTGAAACCGACGGTCAGAGCAGGACACTGACCTGCAACATGCTGCTGATGTGCAGTGGTTATTATAACTATGCCGAAGGGTATACACCTGAGTTTGAAGGTATGCATGATTACCAGGGCACGGTTGTGCATCCTCAGCATTGGCCTGAAGACCTCGACTATGCGGGTAAAAATGTGGTGGTGATCGGTAGTGGTGCCACCGCTATGACACTGGTGCCTGCGATGGCGGATCAGGCAGCCAGTGTGACAATGCTGCAACGCTCGCCAACCTACGTTGTCTCCCGGCCTGATCAAGACAAAATAGCCAACGTGCTGCGCAAAATTCTGCCGGAGAAATGGGCCTATTCGATTACGCGGTTTAAAAATACCAGGATGCAGAACTTCATCTATAAACGTTCGCGTACAGCGCCTGAGAAAATGAAAACTCAGTTGGTTGGGATGGTAAAGCAGGCGCTGGGACCTGATTATGATGTGGATAAACATTTCACACCGTCTTATAACCCCTGGGACCAACGGCTGTGTCTGATTCCCAACGCGGACTTGTTTGACTCTATTAAAAGTGGCAAGACAACCGTGGTTACGGAACAGATTGATCGGCTGACCGCAGAAGGCGTGCAGTTAAAGAATGGAGATGTTCTGCCGGCAGACATCCTGGTCACCGCAACGGGTCTGAACCTGCAGTTGCTGGGTGGCGCTCAATTCAGCGTTGATGGCGAGCCCGTGAACTTCCCTGAGACAATTACCTATAAAGGTATGATGTACTCTGACATCCCGAATCTTGTGCAGACATTCGGCTACATCAATGCCTCCTGGACGTTGCGTTCCGATCTGACCGCAGAGTTCGCCTGTCGGGTAATCAACCATATGGATGAACGCGGTGTAACCCAGGTGACTCCCATCCTGCGGGAAGAAGACAAGGACATGCAGCTGGGTTCCTGGATTGAGGACTTCTCCGCCGGCTACATGTCTCGTGTCATGCACCTGTTTCCCAAGCAGGGTGATCGCGATCCATGGCGTAACACCCAGGATTACCAGCTGGATAAGAAAATTATTCGTAAAGCGGCACTGGAAGATGGCGCCCTGCAGTTTGGTCCACAACCTCGTGCCCACGCGGCTGACAAACAACAGACGCGCTCTGCCGCCTGATTTGGCTTGTTAGATGCAGATATGGGTAGATGCAGACGCCTGTCCACGAGCCGTGAAAGAGGTGTTGTTTCGATG
>Ga0180435_10001944_pt1 | contig 21238 bp, 20 predicted proteins | sample SS_ome_3_FD_132467 | JGI IMG/M metagenome (GOLD analysis project Ga0180435, IMG submission 132467) | Hypersaline lake sediment archaeal communities from the Salton Sea, California, USA - SS_3_S_1 metaG | ecosystem: Environmental > Aquatic > Non-marine Saline and Alkaline > Hypersaline >...
AGCAGTAAGTACCACCACAAATGCCCTTGGTTATCTGTATTATGGTGGCACTTTCAGCGCCTCCATGGAAGCAGCGACCAGCTCGAGTGTGATGATAACTGGCGACTCCACAAACGACGACTTCGGCTACGCGCTCGTCACGGGCGACTTCAACGCCGACGGCAAGGACGACTTGGTGATCGGCGCGCCGGGGTATGACAACGGTGGCGACACCGGCCGCATCTACTTCTACGAAACTCGCGAAGACTACGCCTGGGAAATCCAGCGACAGCCGCTCGTCGACGGCCTCCGCGTCGACCCCCTCATGGGCTATGAGATGAAGATTACCGGCGAGGCGACGGGTGATAAGTTTGCTTCCGCCATCGCCATGGCCGACCTCAACAATGACGGCAAAGACGACCTGATCGTCGGCGCCTCCGGCTACAACTCCAACACAGGCCGCGTCTACATTTTCTATAACGATGGTAACTATCCGACCAAGGCTGGGAGAGCCGACGTCATTATTGATGGTGAAGGTATTGATGACTACTTCGGCATCTCGCTTGCCACCGGTGACTACAACAACGACGGCACCGACGACCTCGCGGTCGGCGCCACGGGATACAACTCCGACCAAGGCCGCGCGTATGTCTTCTATGGGGGTAGTATGGTAAGCGAGAACGCCTCCGGCGCTGATGTGACCTTGACCGGCGAGACCACCAGCAACTTCTTCGGCTACTCCCTCACCACCGGCGACTACAACAACGACGGCACCGACGACCTCGCGGTCGGCGCGTACGGGTACAACTCCGCCCAAGGCCGCGCGTATGTCTTCTATGGCGGTAGTATGGTCAGTGAGAACGCCTCCGGCGCTGATGTGACGCTTACCGGCGAGACCACCAACAACCGCTTCGGCTCCTCCCTCACCACCGGTGACTACAACGCTGACGGCACCGACGACCTCGCGGTCGGCGCGTACGGGTACAACTCCGCCCAAGGCCGCGCGTATGTCTTCTATGGGGGTAGTATGGCAAGCGGGAACGCCTCCGGCGCTGATGTCACCTTGACCGGTGAGACCACCTTCAACTACTTCGGCTACTCGCTTGCCACCGGTGACTACAACAACGACGGCACCGACGACCTCGCGGTCGGCGCGTACGTGTACAACTCCGACCAAGGCCGCGCGTATGTCTTCTATGGGGGTAGTATGGCAAGCGGGAACGCCTCCGGTGCCGATGTTACCTTGACCGGTGAGACCACCAGCAACTCCTTTGGCTACTCGCTTGCAACCGGTGACTACAACGCCGACGGCCGTGACGACCTCGCGGTCGGCGCCACGGGGTACAACTCCTCCCAAGGCCGCGCCTACATCTTCTTCAACGATGGCTCATACCCAGCCAGTAGTACCGACGCCGACATCACGATCACCGGCGACTCCACAAACGACAACTTCGGCTTCTCGCTTGCCACCGGTGACTACAACAACGACGGCACCGACGACCTCGCGGTCGGTGCCACCGGCTACAACTCCTCCCAAGGCCGCCTCTACTTCTACACCACGAATGATCGACACTATACGGGCGAAGGAACCGATAACTTCTTCGGAACTAGTGTTGTGGTGGGAGATTTTAACAACGACGGAAAAAATGACCTTGCTGTAGGTGCAGAAGCGTATGATGGGGATGATACCGGTCGAGTGTATCTCTTCTACAGCGGTGGTAAATCAACCACGACTGCGACTGGAGCCGACGTTACTTTGACGGGGGAAACTGCCGGAGATCACTTTGGATCTACTCTAGCTAGTGGCGATTTCAATGCAGACGGCGTCACTGACTTGGCAGTCGGTGCCAAAGAGTATGGTGTAGATCAAGGTCGAACATACATTTTTTACAGCGGCTCAATGATAAGTGAGAACGCATCGGATGCTGATGTGATTCTAACAGGAGAATCTCCTAACACACGATTTGGATCGAGTCTTACTACAGGAGACTTCAATCGTGATGGTACAGACGATCTAGCGGTGGGGGCTACCCTTTATAGTTCCAGTAAGGGTAGAACCTATCTCTTTTATGGTGACTCAATGATAAGTGAGAGCGCTTCCAATGCAGATGTTACACTGACCGGCGAAAGTTCTTTTGGCACTTTTGGATCTTCGCTTTCGACAGGAGACTTTAATAATGATGGCATTGACGACCTAGCAGTGGGAGCCGACGCCTATGATGTGGTTTCCAATGAAGGTCGAGTGTACATTTTTTACAGTACGTCTACGCCCGGTTCACGTGATGCGTCACTGTCTGACATAATCATTACTGGCGATACAGAAGGTGAACGTTGTGGAAAGGCTCTTGCTGCCGGAGATTTCAATAGCGATGGTACAGACGATCTGGCTATTGGATCCAATGCCTATGACTCGTTCGCCGGTCGGGCGCTTGTGTTCTATGGTGACACACTGGCTAGCACCACCGCCTCCAATGCAGATGTTATTTTAACGGGTGAAACAAACACAGACTACTTTGGCTGGTCGCTCGCTACTGGAGATTTCAATAGCGATGGTACAGACGATCTGGCGGTTGGGGCGTACTACTACGGCGTGCTCCTAGGACGCACCTACCTCTTTTATGGTGATGAACTTCGAACTACAAGCGCGACTCATGCAGGTGTGGTTATTACTGGTGAGGCGCAGCACACTGGTCTGGGATATGCACTGACATCGGGTGATCTCAACGGCAACGGAGTTGATGACCTAGTCATAGCTGCCGACAGATATGATGATCCTAGTGTTACCAACAACGACGAAGGCCGTGTCTACATCATCATGTCCGAAGCTGCAGCAGGACCTGAAGCTATCCGCCACACGATCATGGGTACCATGAAGGTCTTTGGCTCCGGCACGTTCCGGTAGCAAGGGCAGGGGTATACAAAGAGCCACCCGCGGTGAAGCGGGTGGTTGTGACGCATTAGCGTCGAACAAGTGCTGCCACGCTTTTGAGTTGCGTGAAGCGTGAGCTGTCGGTTACGACGCACGCACGCAAGCCTGGGCCAAACGATTTGCGCCAGTGTCCCATGCGACGAAACAGAACGCCAGCCTTGCGCAAAATGCGCGCCTTCTGGTCTGGGTCGTGGACATACCGGGTCCACCAGACACACATGTCGACGAGTTCGTACATTTGCGAGTGGTCACGTTCGGCATCGGCCAGCGTGAGCTCTGCATGGGTCAAACGCAGCAACAGTGCCGTATGTGCCAAGTGTTGTTGCTCAGCATCCCGAAAGTCCGGTAGTGCGTTGAGTGCAGTACTGCAGACATTGTACGCGAGCCTGGATGCCCTCTTTCGGTCAGTTCTGTCCCGCAGCCTACGGCTGAGCCAACCCAGAACAGTAGCAAGCACGTCAGCTTCTACGAACGATTGGGGTCCACGAACTGCGACCATGGTTGCCTGGTGCATGACTGCACGGTTGAGCAACTTTGGCGTTATTAGATACAGCTCCTGCAGGCATGCTCGTCTGTACCGAAACGAGTACAGGGTGCTTGCGTACTGCAGCAGGTTGCGGTCAGGGTCCGCCTCGAATTCACTGCGCGCCTCATCGATGGCAGTCATGTCTCCTCGCCAGATTTTTTCTGACAGGTTTGGTTTGTGAAGGTTCATTGTGCGCCTCCTTAGTACAATGTGCTTTCGGACTAATAATACAACGAAAAGATGAGAACGTCAATACAAAACGAGCCGCACAAAGCGGCTCGTTTTGTAGTGTTGTGTCGCTTACTTCTCGTCGTGCTTGAACGAGAGTGTCATGCGGTGGTTTGCTGGCTCAAAGAGTGTGATCTTGAACTTGTAGCTGCGACCGAGCTCGAGACTTGTGCGCAGTTCGTCTGCGCTTGCAAACTCGCTGATGTGTACCAAGCCTGCCACGCCTTCCTCGATCGAGGCGAGCGCACCGTGCTTGTTGTACTTGATGATAACCGCATCGACGACCTGGTCCTTCTTGTAGTTGTCGCCCGCAACCTTCCACGGGTCTTCCTTGAGTGCCTTGATTGACAGTGACACCTTGCCGTCTTTGACCTCTATAACCTTCACGTCTACTTTCTCGCCAATCTTGTACAGGCTCTTTGGGTTCTCGACGAGACCCCAATCGAGCTCAGAAATGTGTACCAGACCTTCGAGACCGTCACCGATCTTCACAAAGACACCAAACTCCACAGCACCGGTCACCTCGCCCTCGAGGATGTCACCGACGTTGAAGTTGCTTGCTGCCTCAGCCTTTTCTGCCTGTGGACCGCGTTCACTAAAGATCAGCTTACCTTCCTGTGCGTCTGCTGTGATAATCACAACGGGGATCTTCTCACCGATGAGCTTACGCAACTCATCGAGAATCTTTGCCTTGTCGCCGTCCTCTACGCGTGGGTAGTGGTTTGGCTTGAGCTGGCTTGCTGGCAAAAAGCCAGTGATACCTTGCCAGTCGAGCATGAGACCACCCTTGTTTGCTTCCTTGACCGTAAGTTCAAACACCTTGCCATCCCTGACTGCTGCTTCGGCATCTGCCCAAATAAGTGCCTGGCGAGCTTCCATGAGTGAGAGCTCGATGTAGCCCTCGGGGTGCGTGCTCTCGACTACCTTTGCAGCGATCGTGTCGCCGAGCTTCACGCGGCGGAGTATGTCGTTAGCCGTTTGGTACTCACGACCGTAAATAATACCCGTCCCAAATGGGTGGAGTTCAATAAATACCTTGTTCTGTGCGATGGCGACCACTGGGCCTTCTACCATGGTGCCTACGGCTGGTGCTTCAGGAACCTCAGTGAGGAGTGCGGTCATCGCAGTTTCAGGTGCTTTTGCTTCTGTTGTTGTCATGTATTCGTATACGAAAAAATCGCCAGAGGGGTGTACGCGCTGCGCTCCGTGTCCGTCAAGCGTCGTAGGGTTAACCCTCAAGCGCATTCCGCAATGGAATCGCTAATAATGGGCCTACTGTACGCGTGTTTTTGCGCATTGTAAAGCGTTCAAACGGCTCAAGAACGTGCTGATATGTGGTATACTCTCGTGCATGATAATCACACACCACGGTGTCGAGTCGTTCAAGGTGTCATTTGGTGACACGACGCTCGCATTCAACCCAGTTTCCAAGGATTCCAAGCACAAGCCAACGCGTTATGGTGCTGATATTGCACTAGTCTCGCTCGAACATCCGGACATGAACGGTGTCGATCAGGTTGGGCATGGCGACAAGCAGCCTGTTGAGGTGCGTGGTCCAGGCGAGTATGAGGTGAAGGATGTCATCATCAAGGGTTATGCGACCGAGAGCATGTATGGCGGATCGGAGCTCATCAACACGGCCTACCTCGTTACACTAGAGAAGATGCTCATCCTCTTTCTTGGTGCACTTGGTACCAAGGAGTTGCCCAAGGAGCTTAAGGAGTCACTCGACAAGATCGACATTCTGTTTGTGCCGGTTGGTGGTGACGGCGTGCTTGATCCCAACGACGCACACGAGCTGGCAGTATCGATTGAGCCAAAGATCGTTATCCCAATGCACTACAATGGCACAGGAGTAAAGGGTGCACTTGCAACGTTCCTCAAAGAAGAGGGTGGCGAAGAGGGCAACAAGCCCATCGACAAGTTTACGGTTAAGGTGCGTGATCTAGACGGTAAGCAAAACGAAGTTGTTGTTCTGAAGTCTTAGCATGCTCATTGAGTACATCGAACACATACGTGCGCAGCCGCTTGAAGCGCGGCGGCGCTTTGCGCTGTATGTCAGCACCGTGGTCACTGCGTTGGTTGTGGTGGTGTGGCTTGGTTTGATGTTTGCAGGCGCGTGGGCACAGCGTGACCCAGAGGAACGAGGTGAGGCACAGCCAGAATCAGAACCGACTACACAAGAGCGTTTTCAGAGTGCCAACAGTTTTTTGCAGCAAGGTTTGGCAGAGCCCATGGGCAACAGCACTGAAGCGCCTACCACTCCATCGTTTCGTTCGGGGTTTGGAGCTGATTTTCCATCCGATGATGAGTTGTTTGGTGACGAAGAAGTGGTAGAAACTGACATACAAGGTACTGAGAACGACCCTGAGTCTGATGCGTCACAGGTTCCAGAGCCGCTGCCCCAGGAAGTGCAGCCGCAGGCGGAAGATCTGGAAGAGGAGTCGCTTGTGCCACTGGCGCCGACAGACGCGTAAGGTCGCATGCATGGTTGAAATAGGGCCTGGTTACAGGCTCTTTTTGGTATCTTGTTTGTGCATACCGGTGTGTTCTGTGCTATACTAGCAGCATAAATATGGCAAAGAAGGCATCCAAAACTCCCCCGGCAGAGGGGGGAGACGAGAGTGTTGTTGCAGCATCGATAGTCCCACAATCGATTTCTGAAGAGATGCGTGAATCATATCTGGCGTATGCGATGTCGGTTATCACGCAGCGTGCGCTTCCTGATGTACGTGACGGCCTTAAGCCAGTCCATCGCCGCATTCTCTACACGATGCACAAGATGGGACTACACTCAACGGCAAAGTTTCGCAAGTCAGCAGCTGTAGTGGGTGACGTGTTGGGTAAGTACCATCCACATGGTGACAGCGCAGTGTATGACGCACTGGTCAAAATGGCTCAGGAGTTCACCATGCGCTATCCGCTCGTGAGTGGACAGGGAAACTTCGGTTCGATTGATGGCGACAGTCCTGCTGCTATGCGTTACACCGAGGCAAAGATGCAAAAAATGGCCGGTGAAATGCTGCGCGATATCGAGAAAGAAACGGTTGACTGGCGCCCAAACTACGACGGGACACGCGACGAACCAGTGGTTCTGCCTGCAGCTGTACCAAACCTTCTCTTGAACGGCACTTTGGGTATTGCGGTAGGTATGGCAACAAGCATCCCACCACATAACCTCAACGAACTCATCGACGCGTGTGTGCACCTGATCGACAACAAGGATGCCTCACTCGACGACCTGTTCCAGTTTGTGAAGGCACCAGACTTCCCTACAGGAGCCGTCATTTTCAATCAGAAAGACATACGTCATGCGTATGCGACCGGTAAGGGGCCAATGGTGGTCCGTGGCGAGGCCGAGATTGTTGAAGACAAGAAGGGTCACTTCTCGATCGTCATTAGCTCACTGCCGTATCGTGTTAACAAGGCTGATCTCATACAGCGCATGGCCACGCTAGTGCAGCAGAAGAAGCTTGAGGGTATTCGTGACTTGCGTGACGAGTCCACCATGGACATCCGCGTCATTGTAGAGCTTAAAACAGGCGCACAGCCACAGAAAGTATTGAACTACCTGTACAAGCACACACAGCTTGAGGATACATTCCACCTCAACATGGTGGCGCTTGTAGATGGTGTGCCGCAAACCCTGTCGCTCAAAGGTATCCTTGAAGAATTTGTCACCTATCGCACCGAAGTGGTACGTAAACGCTGTGAGTACGACCTCAAGAAAGCTAAAGATCGTGAGCATATTCTGCTTGGTCTCAAGAAAGCGCTCGACCACATCGACGAAATCATCAAGGTCATCAAAAAGGCCAAGGATGTGCCTACAGCACACGCTGATCTCTGCAAGAAGTTCAAGTTCTCGGATCGTCAGGCCAGTGCCATCCTCGAGATGCGTCTGCAGAAGCTCGCGGGGCTTGAGCGCAAGAAGATTGAAGACGAGCTCAAGGAGGTACAGGAAACCATTAAGTGGCTTGAGGGCGTCCTCAAGAGCCCAAAGAAACTCGCTGCACTCATCAAGAAAGAGCTTGAGGAAGTGAAGAAAACTTACGGTGATGATCGTCGCACCAAGGTCATGAAAGGTGGTGTGAAGAATATTTCCCCTGAAGATTTGATACCAGAAGAAGAAAGTGTGCTCGTAATCACCAAGGGTGGATATATCAAGCGCACCAACCCCGGAGAATACAAGCGCCAGAAGCGCGGTGGCGTGGGTGTTATTGATCTCAACACCAAAGATGAAGATTTCGTGACACTGTTCTTGACAGCAAGTACTCACGACGACCTTCTGTTCTTTACGAATAAGGGCAAAGCATTCCAGATCAAGATGTATGATGTACCAGAGGGTAAGCGTGCCACAAAGGGGAAGTCGATCATGAATTTCCTGCAGCTCTCGGAAGATGAGCGTGTCACGAGCGTTGTGGCTATGACCAAGGAGATCAAGGAGGATGATGGGGCTTTGCTTATGGTGACGAAAGGTGGAATTGCAAAGAAAACCAAAGCATCAGACTTCCGAGACGTGCGTCGCTCGGGGATCATAGCAATCAAGCTCGCACCAGGTGATCAGCTTATACGTGCTGCGTTTGTGGGTAAGGGCGACAACGTGCTTTTGGTTACTCAGAAGGGTCAGTCAATACGTTTCAAACAGAGCGACATACGTGAGATGGGTCGTGCTGCTGTTGGCGTACGTGCCATCAAGCTTGGTAGCGGTGATGTGGTTGTTGGGTCTGGTATTGCTCCCAAGGCAACGAAGGACAGTGACATGAGCCTGTTGGTGGTGTCAGAAAATGGGTACGGCAAGCAAACGAGCCTCAAAGACTTCAAGATCCAAAAGCGTGGTGGTTCGGGTATCAAGTGTGCGAGTGTTACCAGCAAGACTGGTCAGATCATGGCAAGTCGCGTTCTTAATGCAACATTGGAAGAAATAGTTGTGATTTCGAAGAAGGGGCAGGTGATACGGACAGATATCAATGAGATACCGTCGCTCGGTCGTTCAACGCAGGGTGTTCGGATCATGAAGCTGCGTTCTGGCGATTCGATAGCAGCATTGATTTGCCTCTAGGACACGTTATACACAGCAAGGCCCCCGTCGCGGGGGCTTTTTCGGTACAATACTAGTACATACATGGGTTTTTCTGATCCTAAGCGCAACATCGAGCAACTTGCACTCGATCCTGGTATGGAGGTGGCCGACTTTGGTGCGGGTGCTGGGTATTTGGCCGTGGAGGCAGCAGAGGTCGTTGGCGAAGACGGCATGGTGTTTGTTATCGACATACAGCAAGAGCTCTTGACCAAGGCGACCCACCTGGCCAAGGAGCACCATCTGGATCGCCTCGTCTTTGTGCACGCAGACCTTGAAGCGGAGCGGGGTAGCACGCTTCCTGATGAGGCGGTTGATGCTGTGGTTATCTCGAACCTGCTGTTTCAGGTTGAGAAAAAGGACGCAGTCCTTGCTGAAGCGTTTCGGGTACTGCGACCAGGTGGCAAACTCCTAATCGTTGACTGGCGTGAGAGCTTTGGGGGTATGGGTCCCCAACAGGAGCATGTCCTTCCAGAAAGTGACGCACGTGAGCTTGCGACAACAGCTGGTTTTGTGGAGTACACTGACATAGACGCTGGTGCATACCACTACGGACTAATCTTCAAGAAGCATGGCTAGCGATGAATCAATGAGTGACAGCCAAAAGCTGTTTCACTTCGGTGCACTTGCCGTTTTTGGCATATGTGCTGTAGTGGGAATAGTCATGCTTGCGTTTTTCCGGGGCACACCCCCCGAGGGTCAAGTTAGTGGACCAACGGTCATCTGGGGTCCTCCATTTGGCGGCAAAATGGATCAGTTTATGATTGAGCTTAAGCGTCGTGACGATACATTTGAAAAGACATCGTACGTGGCCAAGCATCCTGCCACCATGTACGGAGATTTGCTAGAAGCATTGGCAGTTGGCCAAGGCCCTGATCTTGTAATTGTTGATCCAAGCATACTACTACCACTTTTGGGTAAGGTGCGTGCTGTTCCGTACACAGTGCTTTCGCAGTCAGAGTATCGAGCGCAGTACGTTGAAGGTGCAGAAGTGTTTGCACTAGACGATGGAGTCTATGCCTACCCAATGTTCGTTGACCCGTTGGTCTTGTACTGGAACCGCACTCTCTTCACCAATGCATTAGTCGCCGAGGTGCCGCAAGACTGGGATACGTTTGTGGCAACTGTACCCAAGTTGACACAGTTTGAAGCTGGAACGGGCTCCAAGGTGCAGCAGTCTGGTGTTGCGTTTGGTGAGTACGACAATGTGCTGCACGCGAAAGAAATATTGAGTTCGTTACTCTTCCAGTCTGGCATCGAAATTGTGCACCAGGAAGCGGGTGTGTACCGCTCTGACTTATCCGGGTCTGAGGCTGTGAAAAGTGTCGGACAGCCGGATCTTGCCTTGCGTTTTTACACCAATTTCTCCAACCCCAAGAAGTTGGTCTACTCCTGGAACAAGACGTTTGAGCGTTCACGTGAAGCGTTTGCGGCAAACAAGGTGGCTATGTATGGTGGCTTTGTGAGTGAGCGTGATACGATCCTGGAGATTAACCCAAATCTCAACTATGATATTGCACCATGGCCGCAGTCAGCTACCGGCAAGAACGTCTCCACGTACGGACGTTTTTACGGTATGTCGATTTTGCAGAGTTCAAAGTACCCTGCAGATGCACAAAAGGTCTTAACAGGGCTTACACAGCCGCAGTACACTGAGTTGTGGGAGGAGTACACAGGTCTTCCCACGGTGCGCCGCGCGTACTTGGCAGAAGAACCGGAAGATCCACATAGCAAGACCATTGTGCGTTCTGCACTTATCTCGAAAGACTGGCTTCAGCCTGACAGAAGTGCTGTAGATGAACTGTTTCAACGTATGATAAATGGTGTTGTTGCTGGGCGTATGCAGTCGCAGGGGGCGCTCAATGATGGACGGCAGGACCTTGAAGCGATGCTTAACCGTTACAATTAGGGCATGAAGGCGATTACAAAGAAACGCGTTGCCAGTTTGCTTGCAGTGACCGTATCATTTGCAGCTGGTGCTTCTGTGGCAAGCGCTCAGTTTATTGACCCTCTCAATGTGACAACCCTGGAAGACTTGCTGGTCATTATTCTCAACACTGTCGTGACTATCATGTTCCCTATTATAGTGCTGATGATCGTTTACACAGGTTTTCTGTTTGTTTCGGCACAAGGCAATCCGACAAAGCTTGCATCTGCCAGACAGGCGCTCAAATGGACACTGATTGGAGCACTCGTGGTGTTGGGGGCAAAAGCGCTTTCACTGGCGATCGCGGCAACAATTAAAACGCTGTAAAATGAAAGAGGTTGCGAATCTTTGGAATGCTGTTTGGGTAAGGCGTCCGGCCGGTCTACTTTACTCTACCGCTCTTTTGTTGGTGCCTATGGTTGGAAACGCATTTGCCCTCACAAACCCACTACTCAACTCACCAACACTGGAAGAGTTGCTGTGGCTCATTTTGAATGCGGTCGTGTTCATCTTGTTTCCAATCTTGATTTTGGCACTCACCTACGCAGGATTCTTGCTCGTGTCGGCGCAAGGTAACCCGACAAAGATCGCTGATGCCAAGCGGGTATTGGTTTGGACGGTGATTGGAGCAACGATCCTCCTTGGCGCTAAGACGATTGCACTGATGATAGAGAACACTGCTGCTGCTATTATGTAATACGGATCACATTGTATGACACTAGAGACCTTTGTTCAAAACCAGATCCTGCCGCTGTTTGCCGGCGCCATTAACCTTATGATGGTGCTTGCGGTACTCGGCTTTATTGTGGGTATTATTGTGTTTATGCAGGGTGCTGCGGATGATCAGCGCCGTGCACTTGGTAAACGCTGGATTGTGTGGAGCCTGATTTCGCTGTTTCTGATGGTGACTGTTTGGGGTATTGCGCGACTAATTCGGTTCACTTTGTTTAATATCTAGTATGAATCTTTTTGGAGTTCCTTCTGTGTACGCAGCAGTTTCTGCCACCGACATTCTTTCTGCACTCAAAACGTCGTTGTCAGCTTTTGTTGCCGTCGGCTTTGCGGTTGCATTTGCCCTGTTTGCGGTGGGTGTTATTAAGGTTATTCATAATTCTGGCGATGAGACAGCCATAACAGCAGGTAAGAAGCAGGTACTGTGGGGCGTCGTTGGCTTGTTCCTTATTGCGAGTGTGTGGGGTATTGTGTGGGTGGTGCAGGTGTTGATGTTTGGCAGCGGCTCAACAGCAGCAGATGCTGAATGTCAGAGCACGTATATTGAGGTGGGCGGTACAACGTTTACCGGGAAGGTGTGCCCGTAGATTATCCACACGACCACGTGCTGTTTCTGCGCAAGCATGCTACCATTTAGTAACTGCTGCTATTGCGGTGCAGTCCTGAACAGTACATTATTAATATTATTAACAAGACTAATTCGGTATGAATACAATTGCTCGAATCTTGCCCGTTGGCCTCATGGCAATGCCAATGTTGGTCGCTGCACAGACTCTGGACTGGTTTACGAATGTAACAACCACTCTTGGTTCTGTTGTAAGCGCGTTGGTGCCGATCGTCATCGCTCTTGCGTTCGTTGTCTTCGTTTGGGGTCTCATCACCTTCATTCTTGCGTCTGGTGATGAAGCAGCCAAGGACGAAGGAAAACGTCGCATGATCTGGGGTGTCATTGCCCTGTTTGTGATCGTGAGTATCTGGGGAATTATCGCACTCTTGCAGACGTTTACAGACACTGCGACTAATACACAGGTGTACCCAAGCTGGCCTACATCGTAGAGCTTTGTTTGACACAGGCAAAAATGCGGCGCAAGCCGCATTTTTGTGTATAGCAAAGCTGTGCGAGCTTTCGAGTAAAGGTATACTGTTCTCATGAGTAATGATGTGCCGCCCGCAGTGATCACATTTATGGGGAAAGTGATCGATGCCATCATAAATCCGATCATTAATGTTGTTTTCGCCGCTGCCTTGGTACTCTTTCTCTTTGGACTACTTCGGTTTGTGCTCTCGCGTGGAGATGAGAATGTGCTTGCGGCTGGAAAGCAGCATATGGTGTGGGGTGTGATTGGGATGACAGTAATGATTTCTGTGTACGCTATACTTTGGCTCATGCTCGAAACGTTTGGAGTCGGAGCAACGTTGCCAGATCCTATTTCCAGTTTTTAGTATGATACGTGTTTCTAACATTGCCGTGTTGTACCTGTTGCCCATGGCACTAGTCAACGCTCAAAACATGGCATGGATTGATGGTCTGAAGGCCGAGCTGTCTGCAGTCTTATTGATACTGTTTCCAACTCTTGTGGCACTTGCATTTGCTTTTTTTGTTTGGGGCCTTATTGGGTTTCTTACGCATTCCGGAGACGAAACAGCGCGCGTAGAGGGAAAGAACCGTATTGTGTGGGGGCTTGCCGCTTTGTTCGTGCTGGTTTCTATTTGGGGTATTGTGACGCTGTTGCAGACGTTTGTGTTTGGTGGTGCACCAAACCCGGCACCACCTGCACCAAAAACAATTTATGGTGGTTAGTATTCAGAGATTGGTAGCGTATCTGGTCATTGTGGGCGTAGTTGTCTGCACTCCGGCTGCCATGCTGTTAGCACAGTCACCTGATTTAGGTTGGTTTAAAACGGTGTTGTGGGTGCTTGCGGGGATAGTGGACCTACTGATCCCGATTCTTATTTCGTTGTCCTTTGTTGTCTTTGTATGGGGGCTTGTTTTGTTCATTGGTCGTTCAGGTAGTCAGCAGGCAGTGGAGGAAGGAAAAAGAAAGATGATATGGGGTGTATTGGTTCTTTTTGTGATTGTGTCAGTTTGGGGCATTATCGCACTCCTAAAAACAATGACAGATACGGACGTGGCAGGTATGGGTAGTGTTACCTCACCTGGTATACCGGTGCAGCCGTAGCAACAAACAGGGGACTAGAACATTCAACTTTTTTAACCGTCACATCAAACAAAACAACAAGGCCGAATGCTCACCCGCATCCGGCCTTGTTGTTTGTAGTGCGCGAGAGAGGACTTGAACCTCCACGCCAGTAACGGCACCTGCTCCTAAGGCAGGCGTGTCTACCAATTCCACCACTCGCGCATGTGGTCATCTTCACGTACACACAAACTGGAGATAGCTCCAGTTTGTGTGTACGTGTCCGCCCGGAGGGATTCGAACCCCCGACCGTTCGGTTAAGAGCCGACTGCTCTACCAACTGAGCTACGGGCGGATGTATGACACTCAGTCTGCGCCAAATTGTGAGCGCGGACAACAGTGGATGGGCAACACTATACCATAGAATCAAACGTTTTCTATATGAATTGTGCCCGGGGCGGGAATCGAACCCGCACGACCTTTCGGTCACGAAATTTTAAGTCTCGCGTGTCTACCAGTTCCACCACCCGGGCATACAAGGCAGTGTAGCAGAAAAACGGATTTGAGGCCTGGACGGGAATCGAACCCGTGCATGTCGGTTTTGCAGACCGAAGCGTTACCACTTCGCCACCAGGCCAATATACGCTACAGCCTAGCATCCATTTACCATTTCTTCCACCACGCACGTACATCACGCCAACGTATCGCACGTAGCTGTTCAACAACTTCCCCCGGGACCTGTAGTGCAGAGTAACGCTTGTCTGGCACGTGCAGCGTTGCCTCCTCCCATTTCAGTAGCCTGTGGACGACCCAGATTGCACATAGCACCACGACAATAGCTGGAACATAATCAACTGCATAGTGCTGCAGAGTGTAGAATGAACCCACTACGTTTGCTACGTACCAGGGCACGAGAACAAAACCAAGCCATCGCGCCACCACGAAACCAAAGATAAGCGCAAGTGTGCCCCAGGCTATGTGCATGCTTGGAAAGGTTGGAATGTGGTAATGGCCTTCACTAGGTTTGCTGCCATACATGCTCATGGTTTCCTGCAGGTCAGCAACACGCGTTCCGGTCTGTTCAAGCTGTGTTTCTGCGTACTGCGCTTGGCTTGTTGTCCGCTCGACCGGCAGTATATCGCGACCGTACAGTTCGTACGGTGTTACCGCTGGTAGAGTCGCCCAGACGGGTATTGCAAGGAACGAGCAAAAGAAGAAGCTGAGGACAAACAAGCGCACCGTCTGCACGCGGGCTCGCAGCAGAAGGCCTATGAGTACAATGCCGAGTACGAGTGACAGGGTGGTGTATCCGTGCGCAAGCAGAGCATCAACCAGTGGAACTTTAGCAAGGCTCTGAAGCGCAAACGGTACATACGAACCAAACACTGCTGCGTCCCACTCCAAGAGCATGGTCGAGTTTGCCGCTACTCGCTCTGGGTCCACAGACCCAATCTGGTTGATGTGCGCTGCTGTGAACACAGCGTTTAGTTGAATGAGAGCGACGAGCCACACAAAACTCTTCCAGACGGGTACGCTATCTCGTGCATCGTCCCACGCCCGTTGCAGCACCTTTCGGGGTGACTCCGTTAGTAGTCGTTGCAGCAAGCTGCTTGCCCAAAACAAAAGCTTGAATGTGACGAATATGTACACAAACAGAAAGAACAGCTTGAAGAAAGCGTATCCAAAGAACAAATAGTAGAGAAACTTGTCATACTCAAAGTGTCGTAATGTGTCCACGAGTGGCTCTGGTGCCACAGTGGCACCCACGGCCATGAGAAGGACGGGTATGCAGAGCAGTATGTACACTTCGAGAGGTACACGTTTAAAAAATGCCATACCTGAAAGCATAGCATGGCAATGAAGCGTGCTTTGCGTCTACTGTTGACTCAGGAGATCATCCACACGCCTACGATGTTTGTCGCCTTCGTCAAGCGCAAACTCAACGTGCGGCACACGTTTGCTTGGCAACGTTTGTTTTATGTACTCACGAACATCTCCCCGTTTGCGCAACAGGAATCCCAGAGCTGGTCCCTCAGCACTTTCAGGGAACACGGTTACGTAGAACGTGACACTGTCCTCATGGCGTGCAAGGTCCGCACGTGTCACGGTGATCAGACTTTGTCGGTTTGACTCCTTACCTATGTAGGCTGCTGCTGCCTCTTGGAGCTGCAGCTCGTGCTGGTTGTGGCGATTATGCATGTTACTCCTCAGTTACCACAAAAGCTGCGAGCGTGTCGTTGTAGACTGGTTCCTTCTCGAGGTCTGCCTGGACCTGAACACCACAGTCGTTGCCTTCGTTCACTTTGCTTGTGTCAGACTTTGCAAGTTTCATGCCCTGGATGGTGCCGCGGCCTAGTTCTTCATCACCGTGACGCAGGACCACACGATCGCCAGACTTCAGTTCGCCCTTCGTCACACGACAGCCAATTGTTTGTACTTTCTTCGTGAAGCTAAATGTCTTGAGGATTGTTGCCTCACCAAGCACTTTCTCGGCCTTCACTTTTGGTCGACGGGCAGCAATAGCATTTGGTAGCCAGTCGGCCAGGTCATAAATGATTGAGAAGGTTGCTATTTCGACACCAAGTCTTTCTGCCACCTCCTTTGCAGCTGCGTCTACACCAACATTGAAGCCGACAATAATCGCGTTCTTGTTGCCACTTGCGTGTTTGATGTCTCCTTCGGCAACCGCACCCACGCCTTCGTGGATGACCTGAATGACCGTGCGTTCATCTTCAAGTTTCTTGAGCTCGTGCTTAATCGCGTCAATGGAGCCTTCAACATCAGACTTGAGCACAACCGGCAGAAAGAAACGTGGATCTTCCTCGTCGATTTGTACGGTGCTGCACTGGTTGGTTTCGTTCTCGTGGTCGCGCATGTACTCAAGCGCTGCTTTTTTGTTTGCCAACGTGACAAACTCACAGCCGACCGTTGGATTGTCTGAAAAGCCAACTACCATGACAGGACTTGAGAAGGTTGCCTCTTTGATAGTTTTGCCCTGAAAGTCTTCAATGATGCGAAGTGGTGCACATGCTTGCCCAGCAACAACGTATTCCCCTTGTTTGAGAGAGCCATTCTTTATGATGAGTGTGGCAGAAATCCCACGACGTGGGTCACAGTGTGACTCGATGACAATTCCGCGCGCAGGCTCGTCTGGTTCGCCTGTTAGCTCTTCAAGGTCTGCAGCCAGAAGCAAGAGGTCTAAGAGTTCAGGCACACCTTCACCCGATTTGCTAGAAATGGGCTGGAACGAAACGGAGCCGCCGAGCCCTTCAAGGTACACACCGTGTTCCAGGAGTGAGTTTTTGGTCCGTTCGATGTCGGCGTTTGCTTTATCTATCTTTGTGATTGCCACAAGGAAGGGAATACCTGCTTCCTCGATGGCCTTAAGTGCCTCAAGTGTCTGTGGTTTTACCCCATCGTCTGCTGCAACCACCAAGATAGCCAAATCAGCAGCACTGCTTCCTCGTGAACGTAGGTGCTGGAACGCTTCATGGCCCGGTGTGTCCAGAAATGTGATACGCCGTGTTTCACCAGAGCTCGTGGTGTGGTCTACCTCGTATGCAGAAATATGCTGGGTGATACCCCCAGCTTCGGTTTCGGTGACTTTCGTCTTTCGTATGTAGTCAAGGAGTGTGGACTTGCCGTGGTCAATATGACCCATGACCGTTACCACGGGTGGTCGCACAGCTGTGTTGTTTGTTGCAGCATTCATGGTCGATGTGTGGTAACAGGCACTTCATGTCAGTGACAGATGCTGCCGAGTATAGCGCAGGAGAGTGTGTTTGTAAACCAGACCACGAATCAGAGTTGTGCGCAAATGGTGTCCCACAGCGCGGCTATAAACCAGCACGGTCACACGGTGTACTGTGCAGGTGACTGCTGGTGTCTCTCGGCAGGCTCGGTATACTAAGGGTACTACACGTGATGGTGCTCTTTGGTGCGCAGGCAGAATAGGTTTGATGGTAAGGGTAGCCAAATGTGATAGTTTATGGCATAACTATATCCTATGGTTCCGTTTCAGAACTTCACCCCAAAAGCTAAAGAAGCAGTGCGTCGCAGTCACGAGTTGGCTGTTGAGCGTGGTCAAAACCACGTCAATCCGCTGCACCTTCTGGCCGCCCTTATCCTGCAGGAAGAAGGCGTGGTCTTTTCGCTGATTGAACGTTTGAATGTTGATGTGATAACGCTCACAGACACTATCCTTGATGCGCTTGAGGCACCCGAGAACGCAACAGTACTCTCGCCAAGCTATCAGTTGTACCTCACTCCAGAGCTTGCACAGGTCTTGGAGAATGCGGCAAAGGTGGCCTCGTCGCTTGATGATCAGTTTGTCGGTACTGAACACCTCTTCATTGCTATTCTCGATACGCCAGGTAGTGCCGCTGACGTACTGTCGCAGTTTCCATTTGAGCGCGAGGCAGTGGTCACGGCGCTCAAGGAAGCTCGTGAAGCTGACGACACCGAGGGTACGCAGCCTATGCGTTCGCGTGCACTATCCAAGTACACGCGCTCGCTGACACAGCTTGCTGCTGACAACAAACTTGATCCGGTCATCGGGCGGGATACCGAGATTACGCGCGTCATCCAGATAATTTCACGACGCACCAAGAACAACCCGATCCTTATTGGTGAGGCCGGCGTAGGAAAGACGGCTATAGCTGAAGGACTCGCTGTACGTATGGCAACAGGTGATGTACCTGAAAGTTTGCGTGGTAAAGAGCTTGTGTCGCTTGATCTGGGCCTTTTGATAGCTGGTACCAAGTATCGTGGCGAGTTTGAGGAACGACTGAAGGGTGTGATGCGTGAGATAGAAAAAGCGCAGGGCAACGTAATCTTGTTCATCGATGAAATTCATACGATCATCGGCGCAGGCGGTGCCGAAGGTGCGATGGATGCGAGCAACATGCTCAAACCAGCGCTTGCCCGTGGCGAGCTGCGTGTCATTGGTGCAACAACGACCAAGGAGTTTCAAAAGCACTTTGAGAAGGATCAGGCACTTACACGCCGCTTCCAGCCTATACGGGTCAATGAGCCGTCACTCGACGATGCCGTTGCTATTTTGCGGGGTCTCAAGGAGCGTTATGAGGTGTACCACGGTGTACGTATCACCGACGACGCTATTATTGCTGCCGCGCACCTCTCTGCGCGCTATGTCACTGAACGCTTTCTCCCGGATAAGGCGATTGACCTGATCGATGAAGCTGCCAGTGCACTGCGTATCTCACTAGAGAACAAGCCGCCAGTATTGGAGGAAACCCATCGTGCTATCATGCGGCTCGAGATCGAACGGGAAGCGCTCAAGAAGGATGCTGAGGAAGGTACCGGTGCAAGCGCCAAGAAGGCGAAGGACCGTATCAAGCAAATCGACGAAGAGATTGTGGCGCTACGTGAGAAGACGAGCGAGCTTGAGGTGAAGTGGACGAATGAAAAAGACACGCTCAAGGAGATCAAGCGTATCAAGAAAGAGCTTGAGCAGAAACGGGTTGATGCAGACAACGCAGAAGCCGCGGCAGACCTCGGTGCTGCTGCAGAAATACGGTACGGGGCGATACCACAGCTTGAAAAGGAGCTCGACCAAAATGTGCGTCGCATGAAGAAGCTGCAGAAGAGCCACCGCATACTCAAAGAAGAGATCACTGAAGCAGACATTGCAGATGTCGTGAGTCGCTGGACTGGGGTACCGGTTGCTCGCATGCTCGAGGAGGAAGCGGCAAAGCTCTCACGCATGGAGGAAGCACTCAAGGAGCGCGTGCGTGGTCAGGACGATCCGGTGCAGAAGATTGCAGATGCAGTGCGTCGTTCACGTACGGGTATCGCAGATCCGAACCGACCAATCGGCTCGTTCCTCTTTTTGGGGCCAACTGGTGTTGGTAAGACGGAGCTCAGTAAGGCCGTTGCCGAGTTCATGTTTGACGACGAGAATGCACTCGTACGTGTCGACATGAGTGAGTTTATGGAGCGCCACAGTGTGAGCAAGATCATTGGTGCGCCAGCTGGCTACGTGGGCTATGAAGAAGGTGGTAACCTCACCGAGACGGTGCGGCATCGTCCGTACTCGGTACTTCTGTTTGACGAGGTTGAAAAGGCACATCCAGAAGTGTTCAACATTTTGCTGCAGGTTCTCGACAACGGGCACCTCACAGACGCCAAGGGGCGTGTGGTGAACTTCCGAAACACCGTCATTATTCTGACCAGTAACATTGGTTCAGAACACATCGATCGTATGAGCCGTATGGGCTTCAGCACCGACACAAGTGCCGGTGCAGACTATGAGCACGCAAAGGACAAGGTGATGGACTCACTGAAGGACTTCTTCCGACCAGAGTTCCTGAACCGTCTTGATGAGATTTTGCTCTTTAATATTCTTGAGCCGAAGGTGGTGCACGAGATCGCAGGCATGCAGATAGACGTGGTGAAGAAGCGCCTCGAGGAAAAGGAAATCAAGCTAACGGTAACCAAGGATGTGATCGAGTACCTCGCGAAGGAAGGCTACGACCCACACTATGGCGCGCGACCAATGAAGCGCTTGATACAGAACAAGATACTCACCCCCGTGGCTAGCATGATCGTGACCAACGGCGTGAAGGAAGGCGGCTCGGTGGCAGTCTCCATGAAGAAGGGCGAAGTGTCTTTTGCGGTGAAGAAAGGGCGCGGCAAAGCACGACCGAGCTCGATCAAGCCGTATATGAATACGCAAGGCTAGTAAACACCCCGCATATGCGGGGTGTGTAGTGCCCGCAGGTCTTATTTGTCGTGTATGCAGGTTCCGTGTACGGTCACATCGACTTCATCTATCTTGAAGTCATTGAGGTTCAGGAGTTTCTTGATCTTTTCGGTTGGGGCAGTGAAGTGCACAACACGCGCACAATCGGTGCAGACTGCATGGTGGTGGGGTTCACGCTGATACTCGTATCGAGCTTCCTGTGTGTCGAGGGGGACCTTCTTAATGAGCTTTTGTTGACAAAAATAGTCAAGGTTTCGGTAGATCGTAACTTGGTCAATGTTGGGTAGGAGCGCATGCATCTCTGCAGCAGAGAGGGCACTTTTGTGTGCCTTGAGTGCATCGAGTATTGCTTTTCGTTGTTTGGTTATACGCATAACTATATGCAAATCGTTTGCACTATAACACCAGCCTGGTATACTCGCAATTGTAAATAGTTTGCATTTAATAAATTGAATCTACATGCAGTATCTCATCGGACTAGGTGTGCTGGTTCTTGTCGTGTTTGTCGGCATGCAAGCATTCACCTCGAATAGCACCAACGATACTGACGGTCTAACGATTGCAGTATCCATTTATCCACTCCAGTTTGCTGCAGAGCGTGTTCTGGGAGACCTCGGTACGGTTGTGAACATCGGCGAAGGACGTGACCCGCACGACGTGCAGCTGAGCGTGGAGAATACACGCACCATGCTCGATGCAGACCTCGTGGTCCTGCAGGGCGCAGGTCTTGAGCCATGGGGCGACGACATGGAGGAACAACTTGAAGCAGAGGACGTGCCGTTCTTTGTAGCCGCTGAGCACCTCGAGCTTCGTGAAGGTGGACACCATGACGAACACGGTGACGAACACGATGGTGAGCACGAGAAAGATGATCATGATGAAGCACACGAGCACGAGCATGAGGATGAGCACGATGGTGACATGCATGAGGCAGGCGAGGAGCATGGACACGATGATGAGCATGAACACGAGGATGAA
>Ga0180435_10001946_pt1 | contig 21226 bp, 18 predicted proteins | sample SS_ome_3_FD_132467 | JGI IMG/M metagenome (GOLD analysis project Ga0180435, IMG submission 132467) | Hypersaline lake sediment archaeal communities from the Salton Sea, California, USA - SS_3_S_1 metaG | ecosystem: Environmental > Aquatic > Non-marine Saline and Alkaline > Hypersaline >...
CGACGACGCCTGCCGGAGCACCGTGGGGTGAGCGGAGGAGCGACGATGGACATCGTCGGCCCGCCCTGACGCGTTGCCTATCCAGGTCGCCTCGGCGACGGCGCCGAGGCGGGGGAACAGCAGTTCATCCAGTATCGCCAGAGAGCTGATGTGCTCGCCCCAGATCGCCGCCTGGCCACCGAGTAAACGCCCGGTGGCATCCACGTTTCCGGTGAGATCGAAATCACAGGTGGCGGTCAATGGAGTAGAGCCCGCCCACGAGTGGCCCGGCGTCGCCCATCGGTCGTCGGCAGCCATGTCGAGGTAGTAGGCATCAGCGGGTGACGCCACTACGCAATGGCCGCGGTCGAGCATCTCGCCGACGGCCGATCGCGACTTCCACGCCACGACGTATTCGGGTGCGATCTCATATTCGAAGCTCGCCACCTCCTGCCACCCGGCCCATCCTCGACCTGCCGCATCGATTGCCTGTGCGGCTTCGGCGATCAATGACCCGGCCACCTCCGGCCCCGGTTCAATGCCGTGCTTCCGCCCGTACTCGGCAGCGCGTGGCGACTTGGTCCAGGCACCGTGCGGAACCTCGTCGCCACCGATATGGAGCACCGATGAGTTTGGGAAGAGATCGGCAAGCGACCCGAAGGCCTCGTGAAGGAACCGGGTCGTGGCAGGACCGGGGACGAGGACGTTGTCATGGAAGCCTTGAACACTCATCACCCGGCTACGGTCGTCGGGGTCGCGCAGCTCGGGCAAGGCGGCAAGTACTGCGTGGCAATGCCCGGGTATGTCGATCTCGGGGACCAGCTCCACCGCCAACGCCTCGGCTTGTCTGACCCATCGGCTGATTTCTGTCGGCGTGTATGCCCGTCCGTACGGGGCGGCGCCGCTTCCACACAAAGGTTCGATGGCGAGGCCGTGGCCGCGAACACCCCCGACCTCGGCGAGGGCGGGGTAGGCGGCAACGGGGACGCGCCAGGCTTCGTCGTCGGTTAGATGAAGTTGGAGGTGGGACAGTTTCCGCCAAGCGGCGAGGTCGATCAGTCGCTCGACTACTTCGGGCTCGAACCAGCGCCGGGCAAGGTCGACCGACAGGCCGCGGTGTTCGTGTTGGGGAGCGTCGCCGATGTGCCCCCGCTCGGGCACGCCCGCCGCCACCAGCTGAGCGAGGGTGACCATGCCGTGCGTGAGCGCAGTAGGCGATCCGCCAAGGAGCCGAGCGGTCGAGCCGTCGATCCTCAAGTCGTAGGCTCCTTCGCCGAGCCTGGAGTCTGTCGTGGCGTCGAGCTCGAGGACGCTGTCACCTGCGGTGACATCGATCCCGAGCCGTCCGGCGAGTGCAGCGACTGTGGACCAGCGGTCCCTCGGATCGGTTGCGATTCGGACGGCGATCCCGGACCGGGGCGGCCCATGGCTCTCCATCCTGGCGGGGCGGGGGAGCAGATTCGGGGTTGGATGCTCGACCGATGTGGCACTTGAAGGGCTAACGGGCTCCATATCTGGGGGGTCCGAATCGGCCGGCACGACGTCGAGTTCGATCACTGTGCCGTCGGCTCTCTCCAGCCATGCGCTGCTGGGGCCGTCATTAGCGTGGGCTGCCGACCAGAGTGGCCGCAGATCCGGGATTTTCCACAGGGCAACCCCGTCGATGAGGTCCGGCGGGTCGGGCCGCAGCACCAGCCGGCTGGCCAGCGCCTCGACCTCCTTCGCATTGGAAGTGACCGTCGGCCGGATGGCGTTGCCCGTGCACATGCCAAGAAGGTCGCCGGGTGCGAATTCTCCGGCGAGCAACTCGAGGCGGATTTCGAACCAACCGGGCTTGTCCGTTGCTCCGCGGTAGTAGGTCGAGCTGAGGACACCCCGCTTCGGTATCGGCCGGAGTGGGTCCGTTATCGGCATCGGCGAATGGTAGCGACGCGGGTTGCCAAGACTCCCCCTCCCAGGTGCCATGGCACCTGCGTCCCCGCTGCATGTGCCTTCTGGCCCTAGGCCGGATCGGGATCGCGGAGCAATAGTGGGTGCATGACTTCAACGCTTTTTGAATCAATGACTCTTGAAATGAGGTCGGATCTCTTCTCTGCCCTCAGTGATCCAATTCGCTTGCGTATTCTCGACGAGCTGGGCGGATGCACCACCTGTGTCTGCGACCTGCAGCAAGCAATTGACATCGCCCCCAACCTGTTGTCCTACCACCTGCGAGTGCTTCGGCAGGCCGGTCTGGTGCTGGCAACCCGGCGCGGCCGCTGGGTCGACTACGAGTTGGCGCCGTCTGCCGCCGATGTTGTTGCCGCAGCGTTGCCCTTCAAGCCATGACAACCGAGCTGCATGCGGTGCGCCGTGACCAGTGGCGACTTTGGCTCGGCCTGGGTGGCGCGGCGGCAGGATGGGTGCTGCTCTACTCGCTCAATCGGCCCTTGTGGGATTGGCTGCTGTTCGACCGACTCGCCCTAGACCCCGATACACACTGGGGTTCCGCCCTCGAGTTCTTCTTCTACGACACGGCCAAGATCGCACTTCTCCTGACCGGGATCATCTTCGCAGTGACGGTGCTCCGCAGCTTCATGAGCGTTGAGCGCACGCGTGCTCTCCTCGGAGGGCGACGAGAAGGAGTCGGCAATGTCGCCGCAGCCGGCCTCGGAGTGGTTACTCCGTTCTGTTCCTGCAGCGCTGTTCCGGGCTTCATCGGCTTCGTTGCCGCCGGCGTCCCGCTTGGCATCACGATGAGCTTCCTCATTGCCAGCCCCATGGTCAACGAAGTCGCGATTGTTCTGCTCTATGGACTGTTTGGCTGGAAGGTGGCTGCCACCTATGTGACCGCCGGGTTAGTGCTAGCCGTTGTTGCCGGCTGGTTCATCGGTCGCCTGCGGTTCGAGCGGCATGTGGAGCCGTTTGTGTTCGAGACAACCCTGCGCGGCCAGCCTGTAGACCTATCCGCCGATTTGGGTTGGGCCGATCGGTTTGCGATGGGCCGGGAAGAGGTCGCATCGATTCTGCGCAAGATCTGGCCCTATCTCGTTGTCGGGATTGGTATTGGGGCCGCCATCCACGGTTGGGTTCCTGAAGACTTCTTCGTCGATGCCGCGGGCCCGGATAACCCGCTGGCGGTGCCAGTCGCGGTCGGTATCGGGGTGCCCCTCTACTCGAACGCAGCCGGCGTGCTGCCTTTGGTCGAGGCGCTACACGCCAAGGGTCTGGCGATGGGGACGGTGCTGGCGTTCATGATGTCGGTCGTCGCGCTGTCGGTTCCGGAGATGGTGCTGCTGCGCCGGGTTCTCAAACCCAAGCTGCTCGCCGTGTTTGTCGGCGTCGTGGCCGTCGGAATCCTGACAGTCGGCGTGTTGTTCAATCTGATTCTGTAAGGGAGCAAACGTGGAGATCAAAGTCCTGGGACCGGGTTGCGCCAATTGTGCAACGCTTGAGAAGCGAACCTACGACGCCCTGGCGGCAACGGGCATGCCGGCAACGGTGGAGAAAGTGACCGACTTCGCCGAGATCGCGTCGTACGGGGTCATGTCGACCCCGGCTCTAGTAATCGACGAGCAGGTCGTAGTCTCCGGCCGTGTCCCCAAGGTCGACGAGATTGAGGCGCTGCTGACTACGTCCTGAGGGACTCGGATGCGGGCAAAGCTCCAGCCCAACAGGGTGGGAGCATGACGCACGCTCCCACCCTGCTGTCACCTCCGGAAGGCGCGGTTTGCGCCTTCGACCCAATTTGTGTCCGCCGACGCAGCCGACACCAGTGCGGTTGATTAGGTGCAAGGGGCGAATGGCCTCCGTTCTGCGACGGCGAAGTGCACCAAGCGCAACGGACCCCGCTCGATGAGCGGGGTCCCTTGCAGTCCGTTGGTGATTGGTTTCTAGTTCCCCCGTGGGGACAGGTACCGACCCCACCACTTCTTGGCCGTGTCGATGCCGCCGATCCCAAAGGCAACCGCAAAGGCCACGCCCAGGGCCGCAGTCACGATCTTGACGATGTCCTCGGCAAAGGTGATCTCGAGCAGATCGAGCGCAGCGAGGGCGCCAGCAACGAGAATCACAACCCGCACGAATGACGGTAGCCAGCCAACCTGGCGCTGCTCGGCGTACGGTCTGACCAGATCGGCAACAAAGCTACCGACCGCTGCAGCGATGATGACGAGCGCGACCGCAACCAGGATGAGCGGCAACACCGCAATGAGACGCTCGAGTAGATCCTCGATCGGTTGCACCTGCAGGACGCGGGCAATCACCAGCCACAGCAGCAGCATCATGAACGCGTAGCCGACCGTCGCCAGAAGGTCGGATGCTTTCCGGCCAGATGGAGCAAGAGCGTTTGTGACGCCGGCCTTGTCAAACACGGTCGTCACTGCCGGGGTATCCAGAATTCGCTGCAAGGCCTTGCGCAGGGTTCTGATGAACCATCTTCCGACCACGAGGATCAGTAGCGCAACGATGATGCGCGGCAGCCACTCACCCAGGTTTGATCCAACTGATGCGAATGCATCCTTGAGTCCTTGGACCATGTTGTCCCATGCGTCCGACATAGAGGTCCTCCTTCCAATGCCTCAACTCGCTCAGTTAGACACCGGTCGGATCCGAATAGTTTCAAGGAGCAGCGATGGGGGAGTTTTCAGAGCAAACTCAAGCAACCCCGCTCTGAGAGCGGGGTTGCCGTGGTCAGGGCCGGCGTCGATCCGGCGACCTCTGGTTTCTAGGATCCATCAAGGATGTCGCGCCACGTTTCAGTACAGGTCAGTGGGTGCCATTTCGTTGGGTATGTCAACTCCAGCGCGACGTAGTGGAACCCTGCGAAATCGCCGAAGGGCACCTGGAGGGTACCCCGAAGGCTGGTAGCGGGGCTGTCGCTAGGTGTGTTCCACCGAGGATGTCGCCCGAATCAGGCGGTGTGCTTCAAGCACCTGTCCTAGCTCAGCGCAAGTCATTGCCGTTACCCACTCATTGTCATTGCGACAACGTCCCTGTTCCGTTGTCCTTTGACGGAACGGAGCCGCCGACGAGCTGGATGGCCCGGCCGTCACGAGGGACGACCGGGCTAAGCGGGCTAGAAGTCCTTGCGGCGTAGGCCGCCGGCGACGGCGCCGCCCATGAGACGGGTGAGGTTCATCCAGCTCGGATCCAGGGCGTATCGGGCATAGCTTTCGCCGAAGGCGTCGAACCCGGCTTTGTTGGTGTTCATCATGTGACCCGCCGAGGTGAAGTCGTCGATGATGATCGACTTCTCGACGTTCTCGTAGCAGAGCAGGTTACCGAAGTTGCCCCGTCCGGAGACGAACTCCTGGCCTTGTTCGTTGCCACCCCAGGTGAGATATGGGCTGAGGAAGATGAACGGGGGCATGGTGTTGACGGCAATCCCGCCGTAGCGCAGACCGGTCACGGCCTGATCGAGAGTGGCCTGGTGAGCTTTCTTGGTGTCCTCGTCGATGAGGACGGCACAGCCGAGGGTGCCCAGCAGCTTGCTGTTGGCGAACTCGACCGCTGCGGGCAGGAACGACTCAGCGTCTGCAGACACATCGAGCGGGATTGGCTTTGCCGTCGGCCTCGAGGCTACGGCCGAATAGTTCGATGTGGGCCCGTCTCACCTCAAACACCCTGAGCTCGTGTTCGTCACACCAGCGGAGCCACTGGCGTAGATCCAGGCCGTATGCCTGACGGGTGGCATCGCCGTAGCCAGCCAGAAAGCCAGCAACAGCCTGGCGTACCGTGAATGAATCAAAGTCCGGCGACACCAGCGCCGGCACATAGGAAGTCTCTGTAGTTGTCATCATGGTTCCTTCCCCTCACCAGGAAACGAACTGACCTGCACCCCACCAGTCAACACCCGATTCCGTCAGCGCGTGCATCAGAACCTGGAGATTTCGTCTGGTGTGGAATACCGCCGTCAGCTGCTGCGGGAAAGTGGTACCAATAGATGCGGGAAAGCGGTACTGTTGGTGGGTGATCGAATATCGGCCGAGATTGATGGACACGCTGGTGGCGGAGATGTTGTCCGAACTGCCCGCATTGTTGTTGGTGGGTCCTCGAGCAACCGGCAAGACAACCACAGCAGCCCGACATGCCAACACCATCGTGCGGCTCGATCGCGAAGCCGAGGCCGCTGCATTCCGGGCCGATCCCGACGCGGCTCTGCGCGACCTCCCCGAACCCGTGCTCTTGGATGAATGGCAGGCCGCCGCCGACGTGCTGGGAGCCGTCAAGAGGGCGGTCGATGCGGACAGTCGGCCTGGTAGATATCTATTGGCCGGATCGGTGCGGGCTGATCTCGATACCGAGACCTGGCCAGGAACTGGCCGAGTAGTCCGCGTCGCCATGTATCCACTCACCGTTGCCGAACAACTGGGACGCACAACCCGGCCGCTCATTGACCGCATCGTTGATGGAGAGAACCTCGTTGCCGCCACCGAGACCCCGGATCTTCGCGGCTACATCGATCTTGCCCTCAAGGGAGGCTTCCCTGAACCTGCGTTACATCTCTCAGATCGCACCCGCCAGCGGTGGCTCGACAGCTACGTGGATCAACTCGTCACCCGTGACGCCCTGAGCATCGACGAGGGTCGCGATCCGGTGCGTCTCGGGCGGTTCTTTGAGGCCTACACGCTCAACTCGGCAGGCCTTGCCGATGACAAGACGATCTACGACACCGCCGGTATCAACCGGAAGACGGCTCTCGCCTATCTACGGCTACTCACGAACCTGATGGTGGTAGACGAACTCCCCGCATGGACATCCAACCGGCTCAAGAGACTGATCCGATCACCAAAACGATACCTAGTCGACCCGTCACTATTCGCCGGAACCCTCGGCGTTGACACAACAGCCGTACTCCAAGACGGCGACCTACTCGGACGTCTGCTGGACACCTTCGTAGCAGCCCAACTTCGTGCCGAAGCCACCGTGTCCCGCACCCGGACACGTCTCTGCCACCTGCGACAAGAACAAGGTCGACACGAGATTGACATCATCGCCGAATTGGGCGGCCAACGAGTCATCGGAATCGAGATCAAAGCCACCAGCTCACCATCCCCCCACGACGCCCGCCACCTTGCATGGCTCCGAGACCAACTCGGCGACCGGTTCGTCGCCGGAGTCGTGCTCCACACAGGCCCCGCAAACTACCCCCTCGGCAACAAGATCACCGCAACCCCCATCTCAACAATGTGGACATAGACCCCAAAGACGCGTCCCAAAAAGCGACGATACGGCCAGCGGATCGTCCGAACCACAGCAACGGCAACAAGGCAATGCCACGGTGAGTGTTCGACAAGCCGCACTCATCCGTGCCGATATAGCGCACTCGGCGGAATGCGTGATATGGCGCATATTTGGTGATCCGGGCTGTTTGAGACTTACCTCGGAGCCGTTGTCGAGAGATATCTGAGGAAGGCACGCTGCGTGAGCTGGTCACGGCGACCATGACGACGATCGCTGCGGCGACTTTGATGATCGGTTGCAGAGCGTTGCCGTAGTTCTGGCCAACGCTGAGGATGGATCGCTTGCGGTTGCCTGTGAATCTCGTGAGAGCTTGAAGCCCCCGCCGCGGTGCGGCCGGGGCTTCATTGGTTATCGGTCGCGTTGCCGTGGGTTATCAGTTCGACAGGTTCAGCGTGGAGGGGTCGTCACCGGCGCTGGCGTCTGCCACACCTCCGCCGACGCACAGGACGTAGTTGTACTGCCGCACGGCGTCACCTTGTGGGCCAAGCCCGGTCTCGTAGGTCTCATCGGTCGGCACTTTGGGATCGCTTCGTTGGGCGCCTGCGCCGTGAACGTCGACCCAGCCACCAAGCTGATCCATGTAGCCGAGCGCTTCACCAAACGAAATGTACGTGGCGGCATCCACGCCGTTCGGGTAGGCGATAAGCGTCGTGCTGCTCCAGTAGAAGCCATAGTCGGGCTCACCGGCTTCGTTGGTGATCCCGGTCAAGTCGAACAGCGGATCGATCGCCGGGCTGTCGGTGACGTCGGGAGATCGGTCGTAGTCGACGATGCTCTGCAACTCTTTGATGTTTGGCAAGCGCCAATCATCGGACCCACCGAGGCTCAACGCCTCGCAGTAGTTGAGTGCACTGCCCCAGTCGACAGATTCGCCGTTGTCGCTTTGGGTCCAGGTCAGACCGGTGGCCGCATCGGTGATGGTCCCGTCGCCGTTCTCCACATAGTCGTTGACGCCGTATTCGTCGCCGCGCACGTACTGAGCGAAGTAGCCGTTGCCGATCCCTTCGAGCGGATAGCACTTGATGCGGCCGTCGACGAAGTTGAATCCGAAGAAGCAGCTCTGGCCCCCCATGACGGAGGAGCCGTAGATGCTGCTTGTCAACCACTGGGCATCGATCACACGAGCGGAGTCGGTTTCATCGCCGTAGAGGACGACGAAGTAGTCATCGTCCATCAGAGGCCAGAGCCCATCCACGTCGCTGCTGTCCGCCCGGCTGGCATCCACTCCGCTGAACAAGGCCAGCGAATAGAGTTCCTTGATCGTCGGGAGACGCCAGTCGTCGTAGCCTGCAAACTCGTAGCTCTCCAACTCCTCGATGGCATCCGCGTAGAACTTCTTGTCGCCAGCGTCCTGAATCCACATCAAACCGGTGTTGAGGTCGGTGATAGTTCCGTCACCGTTGTCCTGGTAGGCAGGCTGAACACCTTCGTATTGGGCGTCTTGACCAACGAAAGCTTCACCGCACGCGATCGCTTCGGTGTCGGAGAAGCACCAGGTCTGATCGGTATCGACGACGACATACGGCAATGCCCCGGCCGCCGCCTCGCTGGCGTTGCTCGTTTCGGTATCGGTAGTCACCGCCGACAACCCAGTGTCGCCGGCTCCGGTGGCTGTTGTCTCCACCGTGTCGTCGGAAGCACAGCCGGTCAGCAGCAATGACACGGCCAGGGCCGTGAGCAGGATCTTGCTAGAGGTGGTCATGGGCATCCCTTTGATTGGCAGGGGGTATGTGCCCCAAGCCTATGGAGCCCGCCTGGCAGCAAGCTGAGAAAACCTCAGAACAACCTGAGAGTCGCGCCTCAGGCTCCCTGGGAGATTGCCTGCCGGCCCTCAACGCAAACCGCCCGTGTTGCTAGCCGGTAGTTGCCGTGCCAGCAAGAGTGCCCGGCGTGTAGGCGTCGTTGCCGCATAGCCCGTAGAAGCTGGCGCCTACAGGCGAGTCCTGGATCTGGTGGTCGTAGACGAGCACCGCAACAGCGGTGGAGGTGCCGATACAGCGCACTCTCGGAGATGCTCGATATGTCCCGATATTTGGTGACCGGGGCGGTCCCGGTGTCGATGTCGATCCATCCGATGAACCGCTGTCGTCTCGAAGGACTGATACCAATGTTGCCCGGTCGGGTCCCAACAGCTAGATGGCCGTCACTCCCCCCTATTCGATTTGCTCGCCTGAGGTCTGGGTGCCGCCGGGTGTCAACACCGCCTGAGAATTGACCCCCTGGCACCGGGCCGGCTTCGACGTTCAAGGACGACCAGTGGTCAGGTTGTGCACGTCGCTTCGACGAGGGCGACGGGCTCAGGGAATTCTGAGGTTCCCGTTAGGTGGCGTTGAGGTGTGTGCTTCATCCTGGTGGCTGGAGACCACTCACAAGAGGATGCAATGAGAACCAAGGCAATCACCTATAGCCTCGCAGTCCTTCTCGTGGCCGGCTTGGCCGCGTGCACAGACACAGGCGGCGCAAGCACCAACGACCAGATTACGAGCGATACCGCCTCTACGACATTGACCGCAGTGGAGACGTCCCCGGTCTCCGTTGATGCCGCAACGGCACCCGCCGATCCCAGCCCGACGCCCGGGGAGGCGGCAGCTGCGACCCCGCCCCCTGATGGCCCACCGTCTCCCGATCAGGCACCGGGCGAAACCGGTCCCGGCGGCGAGATGACGTTGACGAACTCGCTCAGCGACCAGGCCCAGGGGACGACGATTGCCTTCTCGGCGCTGGCGTTCATGACCGGGAGCTTGTGCACTGATTCGTTTTTCCCGCCGGGGAAGGTGTCCGACTTCTTCGGTTTCCAGTACCTGCGGGACAACGAGCCCGACGCCTACGGGCATAACACAGCGTTTGCGGCCACCGTCGGCGAGAACGTCCTATTCGTCCTCGACCAGGACCAAGTGGACCTGCTCGTGGAGCTGGCCGAGAGTCAGACCAGCGACATCAACGAGTACGGGTATGCCCGATTCACGATCATGGATGCCTTCCGGCGGCTGCTGGACGACGATCTCCCAGAAGGCACCAGCAACCTGTCCGAAGACGCTGTCTCTTCGTACTCCGCCGGGGTCTACCGGCTGGATGGCGAGATCAGCTACAACCGGGCGGCGGTCTTTGCGGAGATACTCAACGGTCTGACCGACGAGCAGGCCGATGACATGGCGGCGCTGGCTGCGACCGACGTCGTCGATTGGCCCGACCGCAGTAGCGAGTCCGCCGTCGAGAGGTGGCGCCAGCTCGAACCGGACACCCACGTTGCGTTGATGACGGTGGCCGGACAGCTGTTCAGTTGGTACGCCGGAGATGTCGACGCGGACACCTACTTCTGTCCCGAGAGGCACGGCACCTACTTCGGGTCGTTCTACCTCAAGGACATCCCCGCAATGCTCTCGCAGTGGGCCGGGACCGACGTGACCATCAACGAGAACCTCACCGGGGAGTACGGCCAGATGTTCCTCGAGGTGCTGACTGTGGAGCAGCGTGCCGTCATCGAGGACCTGACCGAACAGCAGCGGATAGTGATAGACGAGCTGGTGGCCACGCGTCAGGTGATCGCAGCAGAGTTGCGACGTCTCTGGGAGGAGCCGGGTGTGGATCCAAGCGCGGTGGAATCAGAAGTGCTGGCGCTCTCGGAGCGATACGGCGAACTCGACGGGCTGCTGGTCACCATGTATGTGACGGCGTTCGACGAGGTCTACGAGAGACTCACCGACGACCAGATTGCGACCCTCTGGAGCTATCGGACGAATGCCGAGTACCTGGGCCTGATCGAGGATCCGTGCGGCCTGAGCAAGGGCGATCTCGCCTACCTGTACTCCCAAGCGATCAAGATGCCGGAGACCGGCAGCACTGACGGGTTCTTCGAGTAGTGAGTCCAACGGCGATAGTGAAGTACGTCTTGGACCGGGGACTCCGCATCAAGTGGCCGAAACACAACGATTTCGCAGCCTCCAACGGCGCAACCCTGAGTGGCTGTCGAGGCCAGGCGGCCCCCACCCTTCAGGCATGCCGATACCGAGTACTCACCGGAATGTGCTTTCTGGCTCCGTATTTGGTGATCGGTACTACCAACCGGCTGACTCTGCGCCGCCGCGCCCAGCCTCGAGTGCGTATCTCCTCGAGCCGACTCTTGCGGCCATACGTGTGGCCATCAGAACCCGTTGGGGCTCTCTCGCGAGGTTCGAACGCGGTCCGCCTCGGAGTTCGGCGCCGAGGCGGCGGAGCGCAGCCTCAGCGCGCAGAGTCCCAATTCGCACGAGCTGGTGGGAGAGAATGGTCCGCAGTGATCGATCGGCGACGGTGAGCGTCCTCTCGATGGCGTCGACCATGTCCCACCCGGAGACCAGCGACCCCGACAGCTACCCCATTGGACGTGGCCCCCAGGGAGATGCCATTCGCATCTACACCATGGTCCACCTGGTTCGCTGACCGCCGCCCAGTCCGCTCAGTGCGCTGAGACCCGTTCTGGAGCATCGACGATCCGCAACCGGCGCCCCGATGCTGCCGCTCACCGCAACCGGTGGGCGGCACAGTCGCGTCTTGGTGGTCGCCCAACCTCTCAGGGTGTCCTGAGGGTGCTCCCAGGGAATGCCCAGCTTGGCTCGATACAACTGAGGGCAGAGCAACAAGCAAATGGAGCCAGCAATGTCCCATACGGCAAACATCCTCATCGACGTAGTCGCCATTCTTGTCTTGACGTTTGGCCTCTATTGGCCCCGCCATAGACGCAAGAGCATGGTGGTTGCTTATCTGACGGCCAACATCGGCGTTGTGGCGGTAGCCAGCGTTCTCGCCTCGTCGGCTGTCTCCGCGGGGCTTGGTCTTGGTCTGTTCGGCATCTTGTCGATCATCCGTCTCCGCTCCGACGAACTCGATCACACCGAGATCGCCTATTACTTCGGAGCGCTGGCGCTCGGGCTCTTCGCCGGGCTCGGCGGAACCCTGACCTGGGCAACTCCGGTCATGACCGCAGCGATCCTTGCCGCTCTGTACATCGGCGACCACCCCGGTCTCTTTCCCCAGTACCGCAACCAGATCATCAACCTCGACGCCGCATACACGGACGAAACCGCCTTGGTGATGCGACTGGAAACCCTGCTCAACGCCAAGGTGAGCCACGCCAATGTGCGCAAGGTCGATCTGGTCAACGACACCACGTCGGTCGGTGTCCGCTACGAGCTTCCCCGGGCCGGCACCGGCCGGCAGGGCCGCGCCTCGGCACCCGCCGCGATCGGAGAACAACGATGAACGAACGCCCACTCCCCATCGACACCCTGCGACCCATCAGCCTCACAGACCTCGGCAACACTGCCTCACTGCTGACTCGAAAAGACCGCAAGTACCTGGTGCCGATGTCGGTGGCCCGGCTGCTCGTCGAACAAGACGGGATGCAGATCCTGGAGATCGACGGCAGGCGCACCTTCCACTATGAGTCGGTGTACTTCGACACACCGGAGCGGGTCTCGTACCTGGCGGCGGCGCACAAGCGCCGCCGCCGGTTCAAGGTCCGCACCCGGTCGTATCTCGACAGCGGTTTGTGTTCGCTGGAAGTGAAGACTCGAGAGCGGCGCGGTCTGACCGAAAAGCATCGGTTGCCCTACGCCGTCGCCCGGCGAGCCCATCTCAACAGCGAGGCCCTGGAATTCATCGAGGGATTCGACACAATCGCCCCACTCAGCCGGCAGCTCGAACCGGTGCTCACCACCAGATACGAGCGCACCACGCTGCTCGAGACAGACTCGACAAGCCGGATCACCATCGACACCAACCTCCAGTGCCAAACCCCGGACGGATCGAGCGTGTCGCTGCCGGAGATGGCAGTGGTCGAGACCAAGACCTCAGGGCCGCCGTGTGAGATCGACCACCTCCTATGGAAGCTGCACCAGCGGCCCACCAAGGTCAGCAAGTACGGCGTCGGTCTCGCTGCGTTGACCCCAGGACTGCCGGCCAACAAGTGGAACCGGGTACTCCGTACCTACTTCGGTTGGACCCCGGTCCCTACCGGGATCAACCTGCGTCGCCGCAGCCCGGGACCTGTCAGAACCGCAGATATTGCTCCCACCGATCGCCACATCACCCGGCGTGACCGAACGCCGTGGGTGGCCTTCCTGGAAGGAGCCACCTCATGAGATGACGACGACCCATCACACCCGCACTCGCAATGGACCCGGCTCGGTGCCGGGTCCTCCGCCTTTTGATTCGAAGCCCACTCGCAGAGTTTCCTCAGGAAGCTCCCAGGTCCCGGCCATACCTTGAAAGCGCGCCAAGGAAATGGCGTACAGCAACAGAAACAACGAAGGAACTGAAGATGATGAAGAAGCACACAACCCTGATCGGGTCCGTAGCAGTTGCCGTGTCGTTGCTGGCTGGATGCAGCACCGCAGTGAGCTCCACAAGCGGCGATGATATCGCGGTCGCAGCCGACGCGGCGGTGGCAACTGCCGACGCGACTTCCAGTACGGCCGCGGCTGAGTCGGAGGCAGTGGCCACCACGATCGAAGAGAACGCTGATACACACGACAGCGCGGACGATTATGTCTACGACGAGGCGGACGTGGTGGAGATCTCTCTCGGTACCGCGATCGTCGCAGATTCGAACTCTGTCGCGGTTGATGGCAGTACGGCAACCCTCACAGCCGCAGGAACGTACGTGGTCACCGGGGCGCTCAGTGACGGCCAACTCGTCGTCGACGCCGGTGACGGCGCCGTGGTGCAGCTCGTCTTGGATGGTGCCGATATCACCAATAGCGACGGTGCCGCAATCGCGGTGATGAGCGCCGAGAAGGCAATCGTGATTCTGGCCGAAAACAGCGTGAACACGCTGACCGATGGCGCCGTCTACGTTCTGGCCGAAGGCCAGGACGAGCCCAATGCCACGCTTTACGGCGCTTCGGATCTCACTATCGCCGGTGAGGGTTCGCTGGTGGTGTACGGCAACTATAACGACGGTATTGCCAGCAAGGATGGCCTGGTCATCGACAACGGTGACATCACCGTGGTCGCGGTCGACGACGGCATCCGTGGAAAGGACTACGTCGTCGTCAACGCCGGATACATCGATGTCACGGCAGGCGGCGACGGGATCAAGTCGGACAATGACGAGGACCCTGAACTCGGCTACGTCATCGTTGCCGACGGAGTGATCGATGTGACCTCCGACGACGATGGAGTGCAGGCAGCGACCGATGCCCTGATCACCGGCGGAACGCTCACGATCGCCGCCGGGACCACCGGCTCGAGCGAGGACGCCAGGGCCGTTCAGGGAGATGTGATGGTCGTGATCAATGGAGGCACGATCACTGCCGTCGCCGTTGACGATGCTATTCACTCGAACTCGACTGTCACTATCGATGGGGGCGATTTGACGCTGGCCTCGGGCGACGACGCCATCCACGGTGACTTTTTCGTCACGATCAATGGTGGCTCCATCGTCATCACCGAATCGTTCGAAGGGATCGAGTCCGAGGTCATCACGATCAATGACGGCTTCATTGACGTGACCGCCAACGATGACGGTCTCAACGTGGCCGACGGCACTGCCGCCGAGACGAACACCCTGAGTGTGGGCCCAGGCCCAGGCGGGGGTGGTGAGGTGGCCGGCGACTACTACATCTACATCAATGGTGGAACCACCGTGATCACGATCGAGTCGAGCTCAACCGCCGATGGCGACGGTATCGACTCGAACGGACACGTGGTCATGACCGGTGGGGTGGTTGTCGTAAACGGCCCGACCGACACCCGCAATAGCGCCGTCGACTCCAACGGCTCGTTCGAGGTCAGCGGCGGTCTGCTCATCGGCACGAATATCGACGGCAGGAACTCACAGGGCGTCGGAGCCGGCTCAACCCAGGCTTCGGTCTATCTAACGTCCGATTCTGTCATCGATGCGGGCACCGTGGTCCACATCCAGACCACGGATGGGGACGGCCTCGTCACATTCGAACCTGCCAACGAGTTCGACGTGATCGTGTTCACCTCACCCGATCTCGTGGATGGCGCTAGCTACGAGATCTACCTCGGTGGATCCGTCAGCGGCGACTCAACGACAGGACTGTACGACGACGATGCCTACACCCCCGGCACCATCGTCGGGACCGCAACCGCCAGCTAGTCCGAGCGGTTCATCGTCCAGTGAGCCCCGGGCGACCAAGCCCGGGGCTCACCTGACGGTTGGTCGCCGCAAGTTCGAAGGGCACCGGGTTGGCCATGCCAGCTGAGCCTTTTCCCAGGCCATTCTCAGGGAACTCCCAGGAACCGGTCGTATGCTCGGGGTATGAACGCAGCCACTGACCACAACGCCACGATCCTCGTTGTCGACGATGAGGAGTCGCTGACCGATCTTGTTTCGAGCGCGCTTCGCTTTGCGGGTTACACCGTGAGTTCCGAGGACAACGGCTTTGATGCTCTCCGTGCAATCAAGGAACACTCTCCTGATCTAGTCGTCCTGGACGTCAACATGCCCGAAATGGATGGGTTCGAGGTCTGCCGCAGGATTCGCCGTGACGGCAACATGGTCCCCGTCATCTTCCTCACCGCCCGCGACGACATCGACGACAAACGGGTCGGCTTCCGCCAGGGCGGCGACGACTACCTCACCAAACCGTTCAGCCTCGAGGAACTGGGGCTGCGTATCGAGGCACTCCTCCGCCGCACGGGAGGCGCTGCCGAAAGCGCCCGGCTGGCCGTCGGCGACCTCGCCCTCGACGAAGATGCCCACCAAGTCTGGAACGACGGCGAAGAGATCGAGCTGACACCCACCGAGTTCCGATTGCTTCGCTTCCTTTTGCTCAACCAGGGCCGGGTCATGTCGAAGGGCCAGATCGTCGACTACGTGTGGGAGTACGACTTCGACGGCAACTACGGCATCGTCGAGACCTACGTCTCCTACCTGCGCAAGAAGCTCGCCGACCACAACAGTTCATTGATCCAGACGGTCCGCGGTGTCGGGTACGTCATACGAAACACCACGGCATGACCCTTCAAACCAAACTGGTCATCTCATTCACCGTCCTTCTGCTGGCGGTGATCGCCGCCGTCGGTTTCGCCGCGTCACGGTCCATCGAGACCATCCTCGTGGCCCAAACCGACAGAACGCTGACCAGCTTCGTCACCCGTGGGCCGGAGCCCCGGCCCGACCGCGGTGAACCGGAACCGTTTCCGGATCAACCAGAGCCCCCGCCCGATGAGATCAGGGCCGAACCCGAGGAGCCTTTCCTGCGGTCGTTCGCCGAGCTGTTTGTCGCCTCCGACGGCACCGTGATCCGCAGCGAGGCCTCCGGCTTCGCCGACGACCCCGACCCGCTCCCGGACGTCACCGAACTCCCCGCAACATCCGGCCTCGTGTTCCTCGACAGCATCGACGGCACACTCCGCTACCGAGCCAACATCGAGACCTTCGACGACGGCGTCGTCGTCATCCGTGCCGCACCGCTGGGAGACATCGCCACCGCCACCAGCTCGCTCATCCGCGCGCTGCTGCTCGCCGGCGGCGGAGTGCTTCTCCTGGGCGGAGTGGCCACCTGGTGGACCGTCCATCGCGCCATCCGCCCCGTCGACGAGATGGTCGAAACGGCCGAGACCATCGCCGCCGGGGATCTCACCAGCCGCGTTCCCGAAACCGCCACCACCACCGAACTCAACCGCCTTGGCGCCGCCCTCAACGACATGCTGACCCACATCGAAGACGCCGTCACGGCCGAGCGCGCCGGACAAGAACGGCTCCGTCAGTTCGTTGCCGACGCCTCCCACGAACTGCGCACCCCCGTCGCCGCAATATCCGGATACGCCGAACTGCGTCTCACCGGTGGTCTCGAGACACCTGCCGCAGAGCACAATGCTTGGTCGCGTATCGAACGGGAGAGCAGCCGCATGAGCAGCCTCATCGAGGAACTCCTCACGCTCGCCCGACTGGGTCAATCCCAGCCACTCGACACGCAGCCCGTCGATCTGGTTGAGGTTGCTCGCGATGCAGCGGCCGATCATGCCACCATCGACCCAACTCGTCCGATCGAACTCATCGGCGCCGACCACGCCATGATCGACGGCGACAAGGAACGGCTCCACCAAGTCGTCTCCAACCTCCTGGCCAACGTCAGGGCCCATACCCCCGAAGGCACGGCCACCACACTCGAGATCACGTCTACCGACGAATCGGTTGAGCTCACCGTCACCGACAACGGTCCCGGCATACCCGACGCGGCTCTGGAGCACGTCTTCGATCGCTTCTACCGGGCCGACCCCTCCCGCTCACGCCGCTCCGGGGGGAGCGGCCTCGGACTTGCCATCGTCGACGCCATCGTTGCCGCCCACGGCGGCACCGTCACCGCGGCCAATGGCGATGCCCGAGGCACCCGAATCACGATCACCATTCCCACCACCTGCGCAAGCCTCGATCACGGCTGACAACCCGCCCGTCGCCGCCACTATCGGGCACCACGCTCACTCCGGCGACCAACTCCCGACCCAGCGCGGTGCTGCCTCGCACTGCATCAGCTCCCAGAGGATCGGCCATGCCGTGGCCCGGATCGGGCGCGGCCGAGTTCACAGGAGTGCCCCAGCGGGTTCTCAACGAAACCCAAGCTTCGGTTCGTACCGTGACCACATGATGCGTACATTCGACATCGCTCCCCCCGACAGGACTGCGCACCGGCCGGAGCTCGACGCTCGGGTAGCGAGCCCCACACAGACTCACGATCCGGCCGCAGTCGAAGGAATCGCTTGTGCCCTCGAACAACGATTCGGCTCGGCCCTGACGCCAGCGTTGCGATGCGAGATCGCCCACCAGGCAATCGACCACTACCGCAACGCTCCGATCCAGAGCTTCGTGACCATCCTGGCCCAACGCCTCGCAGTGGAGATAGCCGCACAACGACTCCGTGCTTCCTGATCGGCACCCGGCCCAATCTCGTCGTTTGCCATGGGCCTGCCTGCAAGAGCTCCCGCGGCGTGAACTCATTCCTGGCCGCCGAGCCGCCGGCAACCCTGTCCCGCACCACCAACGGCACCGCCGGTGAGCCGGTGACCCGACCAGTTCACAGCAAACCCCAACCTTCCTCCCAGCCGAGCCCCAGACGCCGCATGCACGATGGAGACAACAGCAGGACATACGTCACGATTGGAGGGAAACAATGAAGATGAAGAGGATTGCGGCAATCGGCCTACCGATACTGCTCAGCATGTCCCTGGTGGGGTGCGGCACCGCCGAGGGCGACAACGACAGCTCCGTAACGACCGTTGCCTCGGCAACTACGCAAACGACGGATGTCAGCGCATCTTCGGACGAAACCGCATCAACGGAATCGGCAGAAGACACCACAGGGAGTGCTTCGGTGAGCGCCGTCTCGTCGGTCGATGGTTCGCTTCTGGACACGTCCGATCTGTTCACCGACCGGGACCTGGAACAGTCCGCGGATCTGACCGATGCGACACAGATTGATCTGGTGAGTGGGCAGGACGTGACACTCACTGAAGAAGGCGTCTATGTGTTGAGTGGTGAGGCAACGGACGTGACGGTCGTGGTCGAAGCGGATGATGAAGCGAAGGTCCAAATCGTGCTGGAAGGCGTCACCATCGAAAACGAGGCCGCCCCCGCGATCTACGTCAAGTCGGCAGACAAGGTCTTCGTCACCACCACCAGCAGCGACAACGTCATGGAAGTCACGGGATCCTATGTAGCGGACGAAGACACCAATCTGGACGCCGTGATCTTCTCGAAGGACGATCTGGTACTCAACGGGACCGGCACACTGACCATCGTCTCCGCTGAAGGCAACGGAATCACCTCCAAAGACGATCTGAAGGTGACCGGAGGTACCTATTCCATCACCTCGCTCATGGACGCCCTGGAGGCGAACGATTCCATCCGCATCGCCGGGGGAGACATCACGATCGTCACGGACAAGGACGGCCTGCACAGCGAGTACGACGAAGACCTCTCTGTCGGCTACATCTACATCCTGGACGGGACGCTGAACATCACTGCCGCCGACGATGCGATCCGAGGCACCAGCATCGTCCAGATCGACGGCGGCACGATCAACATCGAGACCTGTACGGAAGGCATCGAAGCAACCCAGATCCAAATCAACGGCGGGGACATTGACATCTACGCCACCGATGACGGCATCAATGCCACGGCAAAGAGCAACGTCTACGACGTCATTCTCGAAATCAACGGCGGCACGATCAACGTGAACATGGCCAGCGGCGACACCGATGCGTTCGATTCGAACGGCGCCCTATACATCAACGCAGGAACGATCGACATCACGGCCCCCACCTCATCATTCGACGTTATGGGTACTGCCCAGCTGAACGGCGGGACGGTGACGGTCAACGGACAGACCATCACACAGATCACCCAATCCCAGATGGGTGGCCCGGGCGGAGGTCGCGGCGGGCGAGGGTAGTAGCCGACGCCAACAGGCAGCTCATCGCTGGGCAAGGAACCGATCACGATGAGATGAGAACCCCCTCCGAAGAGCAACGAACTACCCGCAGTGGCGAGGGACCCGATCAAACAAAGGGTCCCTCGCCACCATTGGGCAAACTACACCACCCCGCTCAGCCAACCCGGACTTGTCCCAAACTCCCGGGCTGCAGAGGGCTCTGTGCGAACCCGCCGCCGGTCCGCCCCCGAAGCCGCTACACGCAGCCCGATCTTCCCGATGAACCTCGCCGGGCTTCAGCAGTCTCGTTCGTGTGAGTCACACGATGGGATCACGCCATCTCACGGCGACGACAAAGCGCGCCCGCAACGAAACGTGACCGGATTGGACTTACTTGACGTGGGGAACCAAGTCTGGGCAAAGCAGGCCTCGAACCCGACAGCGCGCAAGTACTCGGCAAGGGAGCAAACGCACAGATCACCCACACCGTCGAACGATATGGCGCACCCCCTTCCGCTCAGTATCCGGCACTCGGCGCTAGCCAGCCGTTATCTGGAAACCACATTGGGTGGCCGAACTGCGGTAGATGATGCCGAGATGACTTGGCCCCGGCTTTCACGCCGCCCAGCTCGACAACCTGGGCATCTGCAGGCAGCCTCGAGTGACCACCGCTTCCGTAGAACTCGGGTCCTCGGTTACTCGATCAGTGCGAGAACATCGGCTATGACAAGCTCCGTGGCGGTATCGATGTCGTATGCCTCCGGCCAGGTGGTCACTAGCGGACGGATGTCTTCGCGGTACGCCGAGCGCTTCGCCTTCTCGCGAAGGTTGAGTTCGGCGCGGCGTTTGGTGTAGCCGTCGGGGCGGTAGGGAGCGAAGGCCTTCACAACCGACGTTGCTGGGACACCGAGCCTGGTGAGGGCTAGCCAGAGGTCGAATAGGTCGCGCCCCTTCGATCGCTGGAAAAGGGCTCGGATCTTCGTCGCCACGACCTCGTCGAGGGTGAAGGTGAGCACCTCGGCACTGCCCGTGAACCAGGACGACTCGACACGGTAGGGGATCCTGATCGGCGGGCGTGCCGGTGAACGCTCGAAGGTGTTGACCTCGATCTTGATCCGCATCCGGCCTGCCCCGGTCTCGTAGGGTGCCCGGAGGAACATCTTGGGGTGCTCGCCGATTCTTGTCCGCACCTCCATGCCAAGTCGCTCGCCTATCTGGGCCACCGCTTGGGTGAGCTCTCTAATCCCGCCGGCGGTGCTGCGGACGTAGTCGAGATCCTCGCTGTAACGCAGTGGCTTGGGGGCGTGGAGTTTGTGCAGGCAGGTGCCGCCCCGGAATACCAGCTCGTCGCCGAGGTAGTCGTCGTTGGCTATCTCAACGATGAGTCGGGAGAGCAGCAGGTCTTGCTCGATCTGCTCGACCGTCGGCCAGGGAACTACGCGGCCCCACTCGGTGATGGCGGCTCGGGGAATCACGACGACTCCTCGTCCGGGTACTCGGCGACGATCACGTTCCAGCGGTGGTCGATGATCCCAGATCGCCCGTAGCCAGGATCGAGTGGTGTGGGTGTGGTCCGTGAAGATGCGAGGGGCAGCAGCGGTTCGGTGTCCACCTCCACCTCGACTCGCCCTGCCATGTAATCG